>Ga0307515_10011049_pt1 | contig 17194 bp, 12 predicted proteins | sample 17_EM_MG_FD_194513 | JGI IMG/M metagenome (GOLD analysis project Ga0307515, IMG submission 194513) | Populus trichocarpa ectomycorrhiza microbial communities from riparian zone in the Pacific Northwest, United States - 17_EM | ecosystem: Host-associated > Plants > Roots > Unclassified | place...
GCGGCAGCGTGTCGCCGCGGAACGGCGCCTGGCCGGTCACGAGCTGGTACAGCACCACGCCGAGCGACCACACGTCGGCGCGCTGGTCGACGCTGCGGGTCGACTCCATCTGCTCGGGCGCCATGTACGCGGGCGAGCCCATGATGTCGCCGGTCCGGGTCGACAGCCCGGTGACCGAGACCTTCGAGATCCCGAAGTCGAGCAGCTTGATGACCGTGCCGCCGTCGTTGCGCTTGTGGAGGAACAGGTTGTCGGGCTTGAGATCGCGGTGGATGATGCCGTGGGCGTGGGCCTCGGCGAGTCCCTCGATCGCCTGGAGGATGAAGTCGACCGCGTCGGACACCCGCAGCGGGCCGTGGCGCCGCAGCAGCGCCGCCACGCTCTCGCCCTGCAGGTACTCCATCACGATGTACGGCGCGCCGGAGTCGAACCGGCCGACGTCGAACACGCGGCACACGTGGTCGCTGTTGAGCCGGCCGGCCGCCCGGGCCTCGCGCAGGAACCGCGCCGCGGTGTCGGGCGACTCGCTCGCGCCGGGCAACATGAACTTGAGCGCGACGCGCTGATCGATCTCGAGGTGGGTCGCGGCGACGACCATCCCCATGCCACCGATGCCGAGGATCTTGTCGACCCGGTACTTGCCGGCGAGGACGTCGCCGATCGCAGCAAGACCCTTCATGACGCGCGGCTCGCCGAGGTCTTGCCACGCGGGCCGGCCGCCTGCCAATCGCGTCGCGTGGCCGCGCGCGCCGCTGCCGAGGGTCGTCCCCCGCGCGCAGCGCCTGCGGCCACCGGCAGCGTCATCTCGTGAAGGATATCACCAAGGTGCCGGTTTGTAGTCCTTCAGGAACAGGCCCCACAGGTGGTTGCCGGTGTTCACCCCATCGAATACCGGATCGACGATCCGCGCCGCGCCATCGACGATGTCGAGGGGTGGATGGAAGCCATGAATGCGAGTCTTCCGTGCGGCGTGCGCGGCGGGATCTTCATCGGTGACCCAGCCGGTATCGACGCTATTCATGTGGATTCCATCACGTACGTAGTCGGCCGCCGAGGTCCGCGTCATCATGTTGAGCGCGGCCTTGGCCATGTTGGTGTGCGGGTGCTTGTCGGTCTTCCACCGACGATAGAACTGGCCTTCCATCGCCGAGACGTTGACCACGTGGGCGTCGCGGGTCGGCACGGCGGCGAGCAGCGGCCGGAGCCGGGCGTTGAGCACGAACGGTGCCACGGCGTTGACCAGGTGGACCTCGAGCAGCTCCGCGGTCGGGACCTCGGCGAGGGTCATCCGCCAGCTGTTGAAATCTCGCAGGTCGACCTGCTGGAGATCGGCGTCGAGCCGCCCGGCCGGGTAGAGGTGGTTGCCGCGCTCGAGGTCCTCGGCGAGCAGCGGGACCTGGGCCAGCACCGCCGACTTCCACAGCCCAGCGCGGAGCTCGTCGCCGCCCGAGGCCGACCGGGCGACCAGGCCCTCGCCGAGGGCGCGGTGGCGCTCGAGCAGCGGGCGCTCGGCCGCGGACAGCTTCGACCAGTCGTCGAGCTCGCCGGCGATGACGTGATCGTACCAGCCGCCGGGCCGGCGCACGGTCTGGCACGCGTTGTTGATCAGCGCGTCGAGCCGCGGCAGCGTCCGGCACAGGTGATCGCACCAGCGCTCGACGCTGGGCGTGTGGCGCAGGTCGATGCCGTAGATCGACAGCCGCGCCGTCCAGTCGCCGGCGTCGGGCTCGCGGGCGAACCGCCGCGCGGCGTCGCGCGGGAACCGGGTCGCGACGATGACCTCGGCGCCGGCGCGCAGCAGCTTGACCGCGGCCTGGTAGCCGATCTTGACCCGCCCGCCGGTGACCAGCGCGATCCGGCCGCGCAGATCCGCGGTCTGGTCGCGCTTGTCGTAGTTGAGCGCGGCGCACGCCCCGCACATCTGGTCGTAGAAGTGGTGGAGCTCGTGGAACTCGGTCTTGCACACGTAGCACAGGCGCGCGGTCTCGACGCGGACACCCGGCGGCGGCGGCTCGGCATCCCCGGCCTCGGCTTGCTCCGCGCGCCGCGCCTCGGCGGCGGCCCACGCGTCGGGCTCGGCGTCGTCCCGCACCGGGGCGTCGAGCGCCATCGCCGGCCGCGGCAGCGGGGTCCGGAACACCGGCTCCTTGCGCAGCATCCGGATCCCGGTCTGATCGAGCCGGGCGCGGTCGGCCTCGCGCCGGGCCTGGACGCGCTGGCGGGCGAGCACCTTGCCGAGCGCCTTGCGGCTGTAGCGATCGGGGCGCGACAGCTGGCCCGCGGCCGTGACCAGCCGGATCCGCAGCGGCTCGTCGAGCTCGGCGAGCGCGCGCAGGTCGCCGCCGAGCCGCTCCAGCAGCTCGATCGCGTCACGCAGCTTGGTTTCGTCCACGGCGGCGTATATTGACCCGCCGCATGATCATCGCCAAGCGCCTCAAGGGCAAAGCCATCGCCACCTGGCTCGGACCGACGGGCGACGCCGCCCGCCGCGCGCTGAGCCGCGCCCGTCAGCGAATCACCAACGCACCTCGCCGGCTCGACTTCTACTTCGATATCGCCGATCCGATGAGCTACCTGACCGCCCAGGCGGTGGCGCGGCTGGTCGCCGCGTACCCCGTCGAGCTCGGCGTCCACGTCGTCACGCCGCCGGCGTCCGACGTCGATCCCGCGCCCACGCTGCGCACCCGGCACTCGATCCGCGACGTGTTGCAGGTCGCCGGGTACTGGAACGTCGAGTTCCCCTCGCAAAAGGAGGCCGATAGCAACCTGGTCCGCGAGGTCGGCACCGCGCTGATCCGCGACCGGCCCGGCGCCGAGCAGCTGCGCGCAGCCACCGAGCTCACCTCGGCGATGTGGCGCGGCGACAAGAAGCAGCTCGGCACGCTGCTCTTGGCCTACGGCACCGAGAGCTCGAACTCGGTCCCGCCGGTGCTCAACGCCAGGTACGCCGAGCTGCGCAAGGCCGGCCACTACCAGGGCGCGATGCTGGCCTACGACGGCACCTGGTACTGGGGCATCGATCGCCTGCCCTACCTCGAGGCCGCGCTCGCCGCCGACCTCGGGATCACCGCACCGCCGGTGGTCGCGCGGCGCCCCGAGGCCGAGCGCGGCCCGCTCAAGCTGTCCGAGCAGCCGCTCGTCTGCGAGCTGTGGTTCTCGTACCGTTCGCCGTACAGCTACCTGGCGCTCGAGCAGATCGAGGCGGTGCTCGCGCCGTACGGCGTGCCCCTGGTGCTGCGGCCGATCGCGCCGATGGTCACCCGCGGCCTCGAGGTCCCGTCGATCAAGCGGATGTACATCGTGCGCGACGCCAAGCGCGAGGCCGATCGCCTGGGCATCGCGTTCGGCGAGCTGTGCGATCCGCTCGGCGCCGGCATCGATCACTGCCTGGCGATCGCGCACCGCGCGGGCCAGCACGGTCAGCTCATGGCGTTCTCACGCTCGGCGATGCGCGGGATCTGGGCCGAGGCGCTCGACATGGCCGAGTACGTCGACCTCCGCAAGGTCGTCGAGCGCGCCGGGATGTCGTGGGACGAGGTCCACGCACAGCTCCGCGACCCGGAGCAGACCGCCGCGGCGATCAAGGCCGCGCAGACTCACGCGGCGGATCTCGCGGTCTACGGCCTGTGGGGCGTGCCGTCGCTGCGCTGCGGCGACTTCGTCGCCTGGGGTCAGGACCGCCTCCCGCTGCTCGCCGACCGGCTGCGCCGCCACGCCCTGGCGACGCGTTCACAGTGAACAAACGTTTCGCGGACCCGCCGCCGCGCGACGCGGCGCGCGCCCGATCGCCCGCGTGCTATTCCTTGGGCATGTTCGCGTCGCACGAACCGCGGACCGGCGTCGTGGACCTGCCGAGCGCCGGGCTCCCGGCGGATCATGGGCTCGCCAGCCTGGGGCTGGTGATGCAGCTCACCGGCCGCACCACGGGCGCCCTCGCCGCGCTGGCCGCCTCGATCGCCCTGCTCGAGGCCCGGATCCATCACGTCCCGTGGTTCTGCTTCGCGATCGCGCTGTGCTTCGCGCGCTCGCAGCTCCACCGCATCGCCGGCCGCAACCTGACCTACGGCCGCTACACCGCCGAGGGCAAGAACGCGGGCAAGCTCGCCGACCCGTTCGAGGCGCTCGGCACCTACGCGATCTTCGGGGTCGGCCACGCGATCGTGATCGGCCTGATCGCGGCGGCGGTGTTCGACGCACCCCGCCCCGTCGCGGCCGGGATCAGCGTGGCGCTGGCGCTGTGGCCGTGCGCGCTCGCGGTGATCGGCCGGCTGCCGCGGTTCCGCCCGCTGCGCGCCGGGATCCCGCTCGGGGAGGACCGCGGCCTGGAGGGCGCCTCGCTGGTCATGACCGTGGTCGGCACCTACGGCCTGCTGTCGACCGGTGTGATCGTCGTGATGCTCGGCGCGCTGTCCGAGCACCACCGCCGGCACGGCTGGGGCGCGATGTTCGGCGTGATGTTCGCGATCCTGGCGGTGCGCTCGCTGCTCCACGTCCGCGCCGGGCTCGCCGGGCTGCGCGACAGCTCGTTCGACCGGCCCAGCGAGCTCGCCGCGCGCTACGCGACGTTCGGCGTGATCAGCGCGTTCGTCGTCGGCGGCATGCTCGCGCTGCTCGCGATGTCGGAGCGGCTCACGCCCGAAGCGATCGTCAGCGTCGGGGTGATCTGCTGGCTGCTCGTCACCTGGCCGATGATCGTCAAGCGGTTCTTCCACCAGCGCCAGTTCGTCGAGCTGCTCGCCGGCGATCGCGTGATCCACCGACGCGCCCCCGACGCCGGCCTCACCGGCCTGGGCTGGCTGCTGGCCGGCCACGTCGCGCTGGTCGCGGCGGTGCTGATCCTCGACGCCTGCGTGGGCGGGTATCCCGGCCGGGCGATGGCCAGCGCGGCGCTGATCGCCCGCCTGGTGGTCGGTCCGTGGTGGTCGGTCGGCCCGCTGCTCGGCACGCTGGTGCTCGGGCTCGAGCTGGCGTGCGCCGTCGCCCTGATCCGTATGAGTGACACGCGGCGAGTAATTGCCACGATCTACGGGTTGCTCGCGGGCGGCGTGACGCTGGTCATGGCCGTGCCGGCCGCCCAGGCGTTCAGCCACCATGTCCACCTCCACACCGGGATCCGGCTGCTCCCGTTCGCCGCGCAGCTCGTGCTGCCCGTCGCTGCGCTACTGCTGGTCCACCGCGCGGTCGCCCCGATTGCCCGGGCGCAGTACCGGCGCGCGCGCCCTTCACCCCGATAAGCGGTGCCTCACGGTCTCGTTTCCGGGTTTCTCTTGATCGAAGCCTGGTACCATGGCTTGCGTGAGCGAGGGCTCGCCTACCGAGCGATTCGGGCCGTACATCGTGTACGAGCAGCTGGGGATCGGTGGCATGGCTCAGGTCCACCGCGCGATCGCAGCCAACGCGGACTTCCAGCGGCCGGTCGCGCTCAAGCGCATGCTGTCGCACATCGCCGACAGCGAGGACATGGTCAAGTCCTTCGTGCGCGAGGCCCGGCTCGCGAGCTACCTGCGGCACGAGAATGTCGCACAGACCTACGACCTGGGCCGGGTCGGCAATACCTACTTCATCGTCATGGAGCTGATCACCGGGCGCAACCTGCGCGCGGTGCTCCGCCACTGCGGGTCGACCACCGGCCCGATGCCGGTCCCGGTCGCGCTCAACATCCTGAACCAGATCTGCGATGCGCTCGACTACGCGCACAACCTGTGCGACGAGACCGGCGCGCCGCTCGGCATCATCCACCGCGACGTGTCGCCGTCCAACGTCATCGTGTCCGACAGCGGCGTGGTCAAGCTCATCGACTTCGGCATCGCCAAGGCGTCGGGCGCCGGCATGCAGACGATGAGTGGCACGCTCAAGGGCAAGTTCGCGTACATGGCGCCGGAGTACATCGCCGGCCGGATCGACGCGCGCGCCGATCTGTTCGCGGTCGGCGTGATCGCGCACGAGCTGCTCACCAACCGGCCGCTGTTCTCGGGCCGCGACGACATCGACACGCTGACCCGCGTGCGCGACATGCACATCGATCCGCCGTCGAAGAAGAACTCGCAGGTCCCGCCCGAGATCGACGACGTCGTGATGACCGCGCTCGCCCGCGACCCCGATCGCCGCTGGCAGCACGCCACCGCGCTGCGCACCGCGCTGACCACGCTGACCCGGCGGCTCGGCCTGATCGCGACCAACAGCCAGGCGATCCAGTGGCTGGACTGGGCGTTCGCGCAGCCGCGCCGCAAGCGCCCCGACACCGACGCCGATGCCGAGCCGATCACCGGGGACCCGAGCATCTCGATCGAGCTGCAGACCGCGGAGCTGCCCGGGCCGAGCGGCAAGGTCACGCTGGTGGTGCGCGACGGCGAGCCGGAGCCGCCGACCAAGACGCCGCTCGGCACCCCGGCCTACGTCCCGGCGCAGCACCCGCTGCCGGCCGGCGCGGCGGCCGCCGCCGTGGTCGATCGCTCCGGCCCGGTCCCGGTCCCGCGGGTCACCGGCGCCGCCGCCGTGCCGACGATGGCGCGCGCGTCGTCGGCCTACCCGGTCCGCGCCGCGTCGGCGTCGGGCCAGCCGGCCGCGCAGCCGCCGCACCGGCCGTCGTCGCCATCGCAGCCCCCGCCGATCGCCGCGCAGCCGCCGCATCGCCCCGCGACCTCCTCCCAGCCGCCGCCCGTGGCCGCGCCGCCGCCGCATCGCCCCGCGACCTCCTCCCAGCCGCCGCCCGTGGCCGCGCAGCCGCCGCATCGCCCGGCGACCTCGTCGCAGCCGCCGCCGGTCGCGCAGCCGCCCGCCTCGCCGCTCGCGTCGCATCCCCCGGCGCCCGGCAGCTACCCGGCGCCGCAGGTGCCGAGCTTCAACGCCGCGCCGTTCGCCGCGCCCCGGCCGGGCCGGCCGTTCCCGGTGCCCCGGGTGCCCGGCCTGCCCGGGACGGCGACCAAGCCCGGGATGATCGCGCCACCGGTGGTCACCGGCGGCCGGCCACCGAGCCACGACTCGCGGACCGTGGGCGCGGCGGCGGTCCAGCGCGACTTCGCCCAGCGCGCCGCGGCGCCGGCGCCGGCGGTGCCCCCGCCCCTGCCCGCCCCGCGCGGCCCGCTCGCGACCGTGGTCCTGGTCGTGGTCGCGGCCGCCGCCGCCGCCGCCGCCGTGTACTTCGTACTTCCCCTGCTGACTTGACGCGCGGGCGTGATGGAGGGCGAATCGAGCCAGATGACCCGAAGAATCGCGCTGATCTCCACCGGCGGAACGATCGAGAAGACCTACGACGAGCTCCGCGGGGTGCTGTCGAACCAGGTCTCGGTGCTCGACATCATGCTCGCGTCGCTCGAGCTCCGCGGCGTCACCGTGTCGCGCGTCGCGCTGATGAACAAGGACAGCCTGGAGATGTCCCCCGAGGACCACACGCTGATCGCGCGCAGCGCCGGCGAGCTCGCCGGGTCGCACGACGGCGTGGTCGTGGTCCACGGCACCGATCGGCTCGCGGTGTCGGGCGACCGCGTGGTCGAGCTGGTCGGCACGCCGGCCTCGCCGATCGTGTTCACCGGGGCGATGCGGCCGTGGGAGCTGCGCGCCACCGATGCGCTGCAGAACCTGACCGAGGCGTTGCTCGCGGTCCAGCTCGTCGGACCGGGCGTCTACGTCGCCATGCACAACCAGGTCCTGCAGTTCCCCGGCGTGGCCAAGGACCTCGAGCGCCGCACGTTCGTGAAGGTCCGGTGATGATCCCCAACCTCGGGGCGATGCTCCCGGCGCTGCTCGACGCGCTGGGCTACGTCGGCATCGGCGTCACCGTGGTCGCCGATCAGGATGGCCAGTTCGAGCGGGTCTACATCAACCGGCCCGCCGCCGCGCTGCTCGGCTACACCGTCGACGAGCTCCAGGCCCGCCCGCTGATCGACTCGATCGCCCCCGAGCAGCGCGCGCTGATCCGGCAGCTGTCGGCGGGGTTCCGCGCCGGCCAGCCGGTCCCGCCGTCGCTCGAGCTCAGCGCGGTCCGCAAGGACGGCACCCTGCTGCCGATCGAGCTGGCGCTCAGCAGCTTCCGGATCCCCGACGGCATCGCCTACGTCATGGTGGCCCGCGACGTCAGCTCGCACGAGCAGGTCCAGCTGTCGCTGCTCGAGGCCGACCGGATCGGCCTGATCGAGACCCTGTCGGCCGGGTTCGCGCACGAGATCAACAACCCGCTGACCTTCGTGCTGCCCAACCTGCAGCTGCTCCGCAAGCACCTGGTCGCCGGCCTGCCCAGCGGCGCGCTGCCGCTCGCGCTGCGCCACCTCGACGCGATCACCATCGGCGCCGAGCGCATCGCCGCCAACGTGCGCGCGCTGCAGACCCTGGCGACCCGCAGCGCGCCCGCCGCGATCGACCTCGCCGCGGTGGTGTCGGCGGTCCTGCGCCTGGCGGCCCCGACCCTCGACCGGCGCGCCCACGTGATCCGGCAGCTGTTCCCGGTCCGCCGCGTCCAGGGCGAGGAGTCGCGGATCGGCCAGGCCGTGCTCGCGATGCTGCTGTTCTCGAGCTCGGGGTTCGAGGACGAGATCTCGAGCTCGAGCAACCGCATCGTGGTCAGCGTCGAGCAGCGCGACGACGACGTCGTGCTCGAGGTCTCCGACAACGGCCGCGACCTGATGCCGGAGGAGACCCGCCACGCGTTCGATCCGTTCTATCGCTCGTCGGTGCGCGGCACCGGGGTCGGCGTGGGCCTGGGGGTCGCGCGCTCGGTCGCCGCCGCGCTCGGCGGTGAGGTCACGCTGGCGCCGCGGACCGGCGGCGGCGCGGTGATCACGATGCGGCTGCCCGCCTCGCCGTGACGGCGCGCCGCGCCGGCAGGTGGCGGTGTTGCTCAGCTTGAACACCCGGCCGCCCATGTCGTCGGAGAAGTACACCGCGCCGTCAGGGCCCTCGCGGACGTCGACCGGCCGCGCGCCCCACTGGCCCTGGCGGAGCCCGTTGTCGGGGCCGCGCTCGCCCACGATCGGCTCGAAGCTGGTGATCGTGTCGCCGTCGCGATGCAGCCGGGCGAGGACGCGGCCGACCGGCGTGTCGGAGTTCCACGAGCCATGCGCGGCGACGATCAGGTCGTGGCCCAGCGGCAGCATGTCGCCCTGGTACTCGAGGATGCCGAGCGGCGCCCAGTGCGCGGGCAGCGCGAACGCCGGCGGATGGACCCGCGCCGGGTCGCGGCAGAACGCGTCGGTCTTGCGATCGCCCGCCGCGAGCGTGGTATCGGCCCACTGCGCGCCGGCCCCCAGGCCGCCCGGGCGCTTGAACTCCGAGAAGCACGACGGGTAGCCGTAGTAGCTCGCGCCGGCGCCGTCGATCAGGTTGACCTCCTCGGCAGGGTTGTCGTTGTGGATGTCGCTGCCGTCGGTGAGCATGTCGCGCCCGTTCTCGACGCCCCACATCCGGTCGCGCGCGTCCATGTAGAGGCCGACCTCGTTGCGCATGCCGGACGCGACGACCTCGCCGGTGGCGTAGTCGATCCCGCCGGCCGGCACCGCGTCGGGGATCGCGAACCGCCGGATCTGCGCGCGGGTCTGGACCTGCACGGGATCGACGTCGACGTTGGTCGCGGACCCCACGCTGACGTAGAGCCGGCCGGCCGAGTCGAACACCAGCGTGCGCGTGACGTGCCCGCCGGCCGGCAGGTTCGCCACCACGACCTCGGCCGCGCCCGCCGCCTTCCGCGCGCCCGTCGTGTAGCGCCAGCGATACACCGTGTTCGGGCTCGAGGCATACACGTGGTTGCCGTCGCGCGAGAACGCGATCCCGTGGTTGAGCCCCGGCGCGGTCGCGAACGTCGAGCGCTCCGCGTCCGAGCTCGTGCCATTGCCGTCGTCGTCGAACACCACCGTCACGCTGCCGGTGTTGACGAACAGATCGCCGTTGGGGGCGAACGCCATCTGCCGGGCGTGATCGACGCCGGCGGCAAACACGTGGACGCAGTACCTGGGATCACTGACCCAGGCGTCGGCGGCGTCGGGGCACGCCCCGGGGTGCGGCGGCGAGCTGCTGCCGCACGCCGGGGCGGCGGCCAGCGCGATCCAGAACACGACGCTGGTGCCCCGCGCCCGCCCCTGTACCCCCGCGAGATGTGGCGACGATGCGGTGATCATGCCGGTACCGTAGCACTCGCGCCTCCACCCCGCGTGTGCGGTCCGCCACGCGCGCGGTCCGAGGCCCGGACGATCCATGCGCCCGCGTCAGCCGCGCATCACCAGGAACACCGCGTGCGCCGTCGCCACCGGCACGCTGCGGTCGGCTTGCCAGGCCTCCATGCGGACGTTGGTGACCCGGCGGCCCTGCCGCGTGACCACGCCGCGCGCATGGGTATCGACCGCGGCTCCCGAGCGCAGGTAGTCGATCGTCAGCGTGATCGTCTTGGGCAGGACGATGGTCTCGGCGCGCCACATCAGCTCGAAGATCGCCGCCGACTCGAGCAGCGCGCCCAGCGTGCCACCGTGCAGCGCCGGCAGCGACGAGTTGCCGATCAGGTGATCGCCGAAGCGCATCGTCGTGATCAACTCGTCGCCCTGCATCGCGGCGGTCAGGCCGAGGAACCGCGCGTACGGCACCAGGTCGATCAGCCCCTGGTAGTTCCCCGTCGCCTTCGCCGCGGTCATCTGCTCGACCAGGCTCATCGCTCGCTCACCCCTTCCCCATCTTGGTCGACAGCATGAACGTGCCGACCGAGTGCGCGATGACATCCTCCGGATCGCGCTGGTACGCCACCGCGCGGGTGAACGCCACGTTGCGCGTCACCTTGTAGCAGGTCGCCCGCGCCGTCACCGCCTGCTGTGGCTCGGCCGGCTTCAGGTAGTCGATCCGCAGATCCAGGGTGGCGATCGGTACCAGCTCGGTCAGCGCCGCGAACACCGCCGCGCCCGAGCAGCCATCGAGCAGCGCAGTGATCGCGCCGCCGTGCAACGTGCCGGTGTCGGGGTTGCCCACCAGCTTCGGATCGTAGGGCAGCTCGAACACCGCCTCGGTCGCGTTGACGTGGATGACCCGGATTCCGAGCGCGTGGTTATGGGGAACGCTGCGCGAGAACGCCCGCATCGCCTTCAGCCTCGGTTCTTCGCTGCCGTCCGCCATCGCGCCGACCGTACCAGGAATGCGCCTGCACACGAGACGCCTCGCGGCTCGACGTCGCAGGACGCATCGGGCACCGCTCATGGTAATGGTGGCGCTATGGCCCAGGCACCCAGTCAGGACCGTCGTGTCCCTGCCCCGCGGGGTCCGATTCCGACCTGGTACTTCGCCCTGGTCGTGGTCCGCCGAGGCCACCGCTTCCTCCTGACCCAGGAGCGCAAGTACGGCGCCACCTGGTCGATCCCCGGCGGCCGGGTCGAGCCCGGCGAGTCGCTCGCGGCCGCCGCGATCCGCGAGGTCCTCGAGGAGACCGGCGTCCCGGCCAAGCTCGACGGCGTGCTGCGCGTCGAGCACTCGCCCGGCGAGGCCAGCGCCCGCATCCGCGTGATCTTCCTCGGCTCTCCGCTCGACGACACCGAGCCCAAGTCCGTCCCTGACGACGAATCGCTCGGCGCGGCCTACCTGACCCTCGACGAGATCCGCGAGCGTCCGCTGCGCGGCGCCGAGCTCCGCGTCCTGCTCGAGACCGTCGCCGACGGCTGCCAGGTCTTCCCGCTCGACCTGTTGGGCACCGAGATGTCCGTGTGACCGCCGCCGGCCCCGGCAAGGGGAACCCTCGCCGCAAGGGGACACCGATCCTCGCCGCGCCGCAGACCCCAATCGATCGGCCCGGCGCGGATCCCGCCGAGGAGCTGCGCCGGCTGGGCTGGGACGCCGCCTGGCAGGCCGCCTGCGCCACCGCCGACCCCGACGCCGCCTGGCAGCCCGTCCGGATCGCCGCCGAGCATCGCGGCGCCTACCAGGCCCACGGCCCCGGCGGCGTCGCCTGGGTCGAGCTCCCCGGCCGGACGCGCCACAACGCCGGCGACAAGCGCGACCTGCCCACCGTCGGCGACTGGGTGCTCGTCGAGCGCTGGTCGCAGGCGGCCGCGGGCACCGGCGCCGGCCTCGTCCGCGCCGTGCTGCCCCGCCGCAGCTTCCTGGTCCGCCGCGCCGCCGGCGAGGCCACCGCGCCCCAGCCGCTCGCCGCCAACGTCGACACCGGCATCGTCCTGACCTCGGCCAACGCCGACCTGTCGCCGGCGCGGATCGACCGCTACGTCACCCTGTTGCGCGACGGCGGCATCGCCGCGGTCCTCGCGCTCTCCAAGATCGATCTCGTCGCCGATCCCGCCCCGCTGATCGCGGCGCTGTCCGCGATCGCCCAGCCGGTCATCGCGATCTCGGTCATCACCGGCGCCGGCATCGCCGAGCTCTCGGCCCTCGGCGTGCCCGGCACCACCTGCGTCCTCCTCGGCAGCTCCGGCGTCGGCAAGTCGTCGCTGCTCAACGCCGTTGCCGGCACCTCGCAGCTCGTCCGCACGATCCGCGGCGACGACCGCGGCCGCCACACCACCACGGGCCGCGAGCTGTTCATCGGCGCCTCCGGCGGCCTGTGGATCGACACGCCCGGCATGCGCGAGCTCGGCCAGTGGGTCGACGACGTCGCGGTCGCATTCGACGACATCACCGCGCTCGCCCGGCGCTGCCGGTTCCGCAACTGCCAGCACCGCGACGAACCCGGCTGCGCCGTCCGCGACGCCGTCCCCAACGCCCGCCTCGCCAGCTTCCACAAGCTCACCGGGGAGCGCCGCACCGGCGCCGTCCGCCAGACCGTCGGCCAGAAGCTCGCCGAGACCCGCCGGGCCAAGGCCAAGAAGGCGCCGCCCAAGGCCGACGACTGACCGCAAGGTGCGAGCCGCGGTACCGCTCACTCACGTCGCTCACCGACGAGGACGTCGCCCGATGGTGTCCTCAAGCCAGGCCGAGCCAGCTCGGTAAGTCGGCGCAGGGCACGGACGGGCGACGGGCGAGAACGCGAACACGCTCGCTTGCCGGCGATAGGGCCCTCCGCTCGTCGGAGACAGCGGACGGCGGGATCCTGCATTGCCGACCGTGGCAACACTCAACTACCTGTGCCCCGCAGCGGGTGGCGTGGAAGCTACGCCTCGCGGAGAGCCCTTCGCCTTGCGCTCGCGTTGGCGTACTGTCATCGGGGACCGTCGGACCGATGCTCACGCAGCTGCGCCTCGAGAACTTCAAGGGCCACCACGACACCGAGCTCGCGCTGCCGCAGTTCGCCGTGCTCGTGGGCGACAACAGCAGCGGCAAGACCAGCGTACTCGAGGCGCTCCGGCTCCCCGATCAGATCGCCGAACACGTCAACCCGGCGTTCGACGACCTGGTGCATCGCGGCACGAACCACATGCGGCTGTCGTTCGCCGGAACCGCGCGCGGCGAAGCGTGGACAGCCGCCATCTCGCTCGATGCGATCCCCGAACGCGGCCAGCGCGACGGCTGGCTGCTGGACCTCCGGGGCACCGACAACCACGGCCGATTTGACCACGAAGCTGGCGGCGGGCCCGCTGCCGCCGCGCAGACGTTGCATCGGATCACCGCCCTTCTGGGTTCCACGGCGCTCTACCGCTTCCAGGCCGATCGCGTCGCGGCCAGCGCCTACAACGACCACCCCGAGGCCGCTGTGGCCGACGATGGCTCCCTGACCGCAGTCGTGCTCGCAGCGCTCAAGCTCGCCGGCGACGAAGCATTCCATCGCATCGAGGCCGCGATGCAGCGGCTGGTCCCATCGCTCAAGCGGATCTTGATCAAGCCAGCCACCGTCGGTCACCCCTCCATCCCCAAACCCATCACCGGCTGCAAGCCGTACTTCGACCTGCAGGCCGCCAGCGGTATCCCTGCCCACCACGCCAGCCAGGGCACGCTCATCGCGCTCGCCTTGCTCACCGTGCTTCACAGCCGCAAGCGACCGGATCTGATCCTGCTCGACGATTTCGACCACGCGCTGCATCCCCGAACCCAGCTGGAGCTCGTCCGGATAGTCAAGGAGCTACTCGCGCTAGACGAGTACAAGGACACCCAGATCATCGCGACGACGCACTCCCCCTACGTGCTCGACGAGCTCGCGCCGTCGAACATCATCGCCTTCGCGCTGCGCGAGGATGGCTCGATCGCCTCCAGGCCGCTGTCCGAGCACCCCGATGCGCCCAAGGTCAACGGCGCGCTGAACAGCGGCGAGCTGTGGAACCTCGACGCCGAGCGCGACTGGGTTCGCTGAATCTGGTCGCGTTGTGCGATCCGCCCGTAGACCTCCCGTGACGACGGGTCGCGTCGGCCGTCATATCTGTAGATTTGAATGTAGTCGTGGCGCCTTCCTACGTCGCGACCACTACCGAACACGCTGCAGCAGGACTATGCTCGAAGACCTGCACGATGGGTGAGGGTGGCATTCCGGCTGATGAGACGCTGGCTCATCCCGATCATGTAGAGACTGTCGATCTCGTTGCCGGGAAGTTGCGCGCCCGACAGCCCAGCGAGCGCGAGATCAATCGCTCGACCGCGGCGACTGACCGCACCTCGATGCCTGAATATCTCGGGGCCAAGATCGGTCGATATCAGCTACTCGAGTTCGTCGGAGCTGGTGGCATGGGTGTGGTGTGCGGCGCGTGGGATCCCGAGCTCGAGAGGAGAGTCGCGATCAAGCTGGTGCGAGCGGTCTCACGTGAGTCGCGCGAGCGGATGCTCCGCGAAGGCCAGTTGCTCGCGCGGTTCTCGCATCCGAACGTGGTGCAGATCTTCGACGTGGGCGAGATCAGCGATCAGGTCTTCCTCGTGATGGAGTGGGTGCGAGGCACGACGCTGCAGGCGTATGCGAAGCAGTCGCCCGGGCAGCGCGCAATCGTCGACGCCTATCGCCAGGCAGGACAGGGTCTCGCCGCCGCTCACCAGGCCGGGGTCGTCCACCGTGACTTCAAGCCCGACAATGTGATTCGCGGAGACGACGGGCGTATCCGCGTACTCGACTTCGGCCTCGCACACGCGAGTGATCAAGAGTCCGGCGTCGAGAGCCGGCATGCCGGCACGCCGCGCTACATGGCACCCGAGCAGGCGCGCGGCGGTGACATCACCGCTGCAGCAGATCAGTTCGCGTTCTGCGTCGCGTTGGGTGAAGCGATCGGACGAGGCGACACGGCTGCGAACTGGATTGCCGCGATCGTCGACCGCGGCACGAGCGTCGAGATCGCCGATCGATTCCCCTCGATGGGGGAGCTGCTCGCCGCTCTCGATCGCGACCCGGCTCGCCGGCGACGCCGCGGCGCCGTGGTGGCTGCGGTTGCCGTCGTGGCGATTGGCTCGTTCGTGATCGGACGGTCCCGGACCGACTCCACGCCGGCGCTCCAGCCATGCAGCGGTGGGCCTGTAGAGCTGTCTGCGAGCTGGAACACCGCGATCCGCGCTCGCATGTCTGCGCACCTGCACACGCTCGGCGGTCCGATCACCGACGCGGAGGTAGAGGACACCGTGCGCAAGCTCGATGACTACGCCGGTGCTTGGGTCTCCGAGCATCGCTCCAGATGCGAGTCCAACGAGCGGAAGGAGCCGACCGCGCAGGTCTACGAGGCACAGGTCGCTTGCCTGCGGCGAGCGCGAACGCAGCTCGCCGCAGTCGTCGAGGTGCTCGATCACGCGCGAACGGCTGGCGACCTCGCCGCGGGACAGCGCGCGATGAATGGCCTCCCCGGTGTACGCAGCTGTCAGCTCGCGAGCTCGGTGCCGCCTCCGCCGGCAGGGATCGCTGAGCAGGTCAAAGCGAGCAGCGAGCATGTCGAGCGCTGCTGGGTTCGCACCATGACCAGGCAACCCGACGCGCTGCAGGACGCACAGGCCGCTGCCTCGGAGGCCCACCAGACAGGATACAAGCCGCTGATCGCGCGAGCACTACTCGTCGAGGGCTGGGCCGCCACCATGCAGGACCAGTCGGCCGCGCTGGACCTGCTCGACCGCGCGTGGAAAGCTGCGCTCGCCGCCTCCGATGACCCACTTGCCGTCGAGGCGTATGCGCGGTGGGTCTATGCTGGGGTGCGCTTGACGGATACGGCGACCGAGGCAATGCCAAGGTCACCGTCCGGGCTGCCTGCAAACGTGCTCGCCAGCGCGCGCGATCGCAACGACAACACGACTGCGCTCGAGATGTGGCCGATGATGCGCGAGCTCGCGGAACGCTTCGGGGACGAGGGCAGATTCGCGCAGGCGCTGCTGTACAACAATGTCGCGACGGCCCTGATGATCGCAAATCAAAAGCAAACGGCCCGCGGGTTGCTGCAGACGGCATGGCGCAGCGCCGGCGACAACCCGCCGATCGAGCTAGTTGCCATCCTCGAGAACCTCGCGCGGCTCGAGCCAGATGCTGCCGGCTGCGAGCGTCAGCTGCGCGATGCGCTGGACAGGAAGCAGTCTGCCTTGGGGCCGATGCACCCGGACACGCTGATCGCTCGACGCAACCTGGCGATCGCAATGCGCGAGCGCTCTGCGGCGCGCGCGGTGATCGACGCTGCCTGTCATGGGCTACGCGAGCGCGGGCAGACTCGCGACTTCCAGCTCTGCGCCTACGAGGCCGGATGGCTTGCCGACGAGGACGGCGACGGGTCCGCAGCACGCGTGTGGATGGCGAGCGCGGCCGGCCTGCAGGAGGTGAGGGGGCAGGTCGCGACCGCGTACCTTGCTGTCGAGAACGGCGCCGGCAACAGCGAACTGCTGGCCGAACTGGATCGTTTTGCGCAGCAGCCGTTGACAGCGTGGCTTGATCGGCAAAACGCCGCAGATGGGCTGGTCGTGCTGGCACGCGCCGGGAAGCAGCCCGGCGCAGGACGCACGGGCAACGATGCCAGCGCGGATCTTGCGTGGCGACGTGCTCTTGAGATGCAGGAGACGATCGACTACGTGCACTTCGAGCGGCGAAAGGCGAGGTTGCTCGCCACGATGGCGCAACGCTGGGCGACGTCTCGTCCCTCCGAGGCGAGCGTGCTCGCGACTCGTGCGCTCACCTGGTATCGCGGTGTACGGGGAGACGAAGCACTGGTCACGCGTCTCGAACAAATCGCTTCGGCGTCGCCACACTAGGGCCGATTGGCACTCACGATGAGCGCGCCGTCGCGGTCAAGAGGATCGACGTTCTCGCACGGTGGAGGCATGCGTTCGCCACACCTCGCAGCAATGTCTGTCAGGACCTCCGATGGAAACCCGGAGGCGGGATCCGGATAGGCATCGAGGCGCG
>Ga0307515_10011050_pt1 | contig 17194 bp, 12 predicted proteins | sample 17_EM_MG_FD_194513 | JGI IMG/M metagenome (GOLD analysis project Ga0307515, IMG submission 194513) | Populus trichocarpa ectomycorrhiza microbial communities from riparian zone in the Pacific Northwest, United States - 17_EM | ecosystem: Host-associated > Plants > Roots > Unclassified | place...
GAAGATGTTCTGGGTTATTGTGAGCCAGTGCCCGGAGATGGTCCCGCTGTCATTCAGGTTAGGGGTGATCATTTTCGGTTCGGTTCGGTTTTTATCAAAAAAAATAACCAAACCGAAATTTTTTTTTGTAAAAAAAAAACCGAAACCGAACCAAAACCGGGTCAAACCGACCGGTTTCGGTTCGGTTCGGTTTTTTAGGGCAAAAACCGGTTCAAACCGGTTTGGCTCGGTTTTTCCGGTTTTGGCTCGGTTTTTTCCGGTTTTGGCTCGGTTTTTTTGGTTTGGCTCGGTTTTTCCTGTTTGGCTCGGTTTTGGCTCGGTTTGGCTCGGTTTTTTTCCGGTTTTTTGTCGGGTTCGGTTCAGTTCGGTTTTTTCGGTTTTTTGTTTATAAAACCGAACCGGCCGGTTTTTTCAAAAAATTAATCGGTTTAATCGGGTTTTTTTTTCGGTTTGGTTTTTTTAATTTTTTTTTTTTAGTTTTCTCGGTTTAATTAGTTTTCTGGTTTTTTTGCTCACCTCTAATTCAGGTGTCTTGAGAGTTGTGGTGGAGGGGACAAGGATTGGGCTGACCGCCTCGGTGGGCAGTTTATCGGCGAAAATCCAATGTTGAGTGTGATTTCTGCTGCTGTGAATAGACCTGAAAAAAATACAAGCTCAAACGCAAGGGTCTATCTTTAATATGCGCAGCTTTTTTAACAGGGCAGCGTACCATGAAGGATGAGCTCTCTTTTTAAAAAAATATTTTTCTATTTGGCCTTTTGATTTTTTTTTCAGTATTATTTTTTAATATTGAGTTTTTAGTTATTTTTGTTATTTAGTATTGGATTAATTATGAATTTATTTTTATATTTTTTATTATATTATAAAATAAAATAATAATTCAACTTGATAGAATTCATAGCTTAGATTATAGGTTTTTTGGGTTGCTTAGAGTGAATATTGTATATTTCTTTTTTTTTATTTGATGTTTTTTCTTTAAACGTACCCAGCAAACAACTAGTTGAATCCTTTAAAAGACAGTTACTTTTTTACCCTTGAGTTTTTCATTATGCTGACAAATGCATATTGTGCTTCCAAACACTGTTATTTCTAGATAAATTCCAAAATAAGATGTTTTATTATAAGCATATGCATAGTTGTTACACTCGATTTAAGAATTGATATGAAAAAGTGTTTGAGTTATAAGGTATGTTGGTTGTTAAGTTAAGTCTGATCCATCCATTCATAAGGAATGAATATGATATTTAGATGAATTATTAAAATAAGTAATTGTTTCCTCAACCAATATATATATATATATATATATATATATGAACATAACCTATATTGTGAAGTAAGTTTTTTTTAAAATAAAATAGTTCTCTCTTTCTCTTCTTCCAACTTTAACTCCCTGAATTAATTTGATAAGATTTACAAAGACGTTCATACTGTGAAATATCTCTTTGGTTCTAGTAATCGAAGATTCGAAGTGGCAATAAAACAATTGATCAAGGGATAAGAAAACGAATTCTCAAATCACCAATAAGTTTTCTTAAATCTACAATGGTATTAGAGCACGGTTTTAAGATGTGTCTCTTGTTATATTTTATACAATATATCTATTACTGTACAAATATTTGTTTTCTTGATACATATAAATACGTGTTAGTTCTTTGTGTTATATCAATGATTGCACCATGTATTATTTAAAAGAGAGATTCTAAAATGTTTGTTAGATTTGCATTTTTAAAGACAAAAACATTAACTTTTAACTATATTGATTGTATCATAAATTTTTTGTTTTCATTTTTTTTTAAAAAATAATTGCTTCAAAATGACAGTCGTGTAACTGCTGTTTGGTTTTATTAAAAAATAGATGGCTATGATGGCATCTGACATTGTGTAACATAAATGCATTTTATTATTATTTTTTAAATTCATTAATTTGAGATAATTAATTAAATTTTTAGAATTAATTAATCTAATAATTATGCATAACATCTCCTGCCAAATTATTCAAATAATTTGAATAAAGAGTTACCTTTAAAACTCTAAAGACATATTGATATAACGAATGATAATTGTATCAAATGGTTCTATTTCATAAGAATTGTTAAAATTATATTTTTTTTTTTTTTTTTTTACCTTTAAAGGTCGTTAAAAAAATTAGATTTAAGCTTGAGTTGAATTTTGAATTTGGGTTGATTTTAATTTTTGGGGTGGTTTTTTAGATTTTCTTAGATCATATATATATCTATCACGGTTTCCATGATGTTTTAGGTCAAAATGAGTTAAAAAATAGATTTTTGAGTAAAAAAACTTAAGTCTTGATTTTCCAACCACCACAATAATCTGAACAATCAAACGATAGATCGTCTGTTTTTAAAAAAAAAAACAATTAAGAGCCCAATTGCACGGCCCCTGACAAAATGGGCTAAGCCATGATTTTTTCAAAAGATAATTTACTTTTTTTTTTTTTTAATTCATGATTTTTATCTATTTTTTTAATTTATACTTATATTAATAGCCCTTCTCTTTTTCATTTTATTTGGAGAACCTCTTTTAAATGATAAATATTTTTTTAGTTATATATTTAAATTTGAAGAGTTTTTTTAATACTTCTATATATTTTTTTTATCAATTGATTTAAATTATATTTAAAAATATTATAACGATTGCGATTTAAAGTATTTTTTACTTAAAAATATATTAAAATAATATTTTTTTTAAAAAATTATTTTTAACATCGCCATATCAAAATAATACAAAAACATAAAAAAATTTAATTTTAAATAAAAAAATTTTAAATTTTAAAAAAATATAATTTGAATAGCGTTCCTAACATATTTAATAATTTGGGGCATAACTCAAGCTACATCAGCTAAATAACCCAATTCTTTCTTAAAAAAAATGATGTAGTTTTAAGTTTTTTTTTTTATTTAAAGTGAAACAAGATCGTTTTCAAAGTTTTCTTCTCTTAGAAATAAATAAAATTCAAAGATCCGTTTCGTGACCTAAACTTTGAATTAGGTAATTATCCACTCAAGTTTAATAACTATAACAACTATGATAAAAGTAAGGCATGATTAAAAAGAAGAAGGCAGAGCCCCGAATAAAATAAAGTAGCAAGCCAACTCTGTGATATATATATATTTTTTATTATTGTCACATAAAGATAAAAAAATATGTCCCTTTCTATTTTTTATTTTTTTAAAAATAAAACTTCACTTGATTTTTAAAAAGAAAAAGAATTATCAAGTACGAACACAGGTGCAAACAAGTTAAAATGGTGTTTCCCGTTCTTTCCTACCAAAAAAACCATTTTCCTATCTCCCCATCTCTCTCTAAAAAAATCACTCTCATCATTTCACTCTCCAAACCCTAAAAAAAAGAACGCAATGGGAGACCCACTAGAAAGGCTAGGATCAGAAACAGAAATGGCGAGTCTTGAATCAACCATGAAAGAAGAACTCTGCATGGAAATCGACCCACCTTTCAAAGAAAGCGTAGCCACGGCGGAGGACTGGAGGAAAGCCCTTAACAAAGTGGTCCCTGCCGTTGTCGTCCTCCGTACCACTGCTTGTCGTGCTTTTGACACCGAATCTGCTGGTGCTAGTTATGCTACTGGCTTTGTTGTTGATAAACGCCGTGGGATTATCCTCACTAACCGACATGTCGTCAAGGCTGGTATGGTATTTTCTTGTTTCTTGTTTTCATTTTTTCTTAGGGCTTGACTTGATTTTGGTTTTTGAATTTTGGATTTCTTTTTCAGGGCCTGTGGTGGCAGAGGCAATGTTTCTGAACCGTGAGGAGATTCCTGTGTATCCGATATATAGAGATCCTGTAAGTGAAAATACTGATGAACATGTTGTTTTTTGTTTTGAACGTTGGATTTTTTTATGGTTAATTGTGTTTTTTTGCTGTTTTAAAGACGTTATCTTTTATTTGGATTTATGATAAAGATTGTGATTTTGATGTGAGTTTGTGTGTATAGGTTCATGATTTTGGCTTCTTTAGGTATGATCCTGGGGCAATTCAGTTTTTGAATTATGAAGAGATTCCTCTTGCTCCCGAGGCTGCTTGTGTTGGGTTGGAAATAAGGGTTGTTGGTAATGATAGTGGCGAGAAGGTATGTTTGTTATTTATTTTTACTTGTTTGGTGTTTTGTTGCATTTGCAATGGAAGAATGGACTAGGATTCTTACTTTTTTTTTGTTTAATTAGTATATTTTGGTTGACTCAATTCGAATTTAGGGAATTTTGATGTGACTTTTATTCTGAATTCTTGGTTTTCTTGGATTGGAAGTTAGAATTTGAATTTTGAGATATAAAAGTATATGCTTAGATTTATTGATAAAAACAAGAAAATACATAGAGGAGAACTGAGAAATCATTGAAATTATAGAGAGGGAAGGAAAAAATGTTTTTTTGCAGTCGACCTCTTACATATATTAGTGTTGATGACTTGTTTCTCTTCATCATGTCTGATTTCTGTTGTGGAGGCCATATTATCTTTGGTTTCACTGAATTCTGATGGGTTTTTGTTGGATTTCCTTCTGTGGTCAATGTTCGCTTACTGATTTGAAGATGACATTGTAGGTTTCCATTTTGGCGGGGACTCTTGCTCGCTTGGATAGAGATGCACCTCACTATAAAAAGTATGTTAATATTCCTAATTTGTCTTTCAGATGCCATACTTGTACAGCAAAATGCTATTTGATATAGTTAATAAAATGATGTTTTCTTCGTGTTATATTCATCAATGATCACCACAACCTCCCTCAGACACCAAAATGCTACTTCTTTCTCTTCGTGTATTGGAATTTTGTTTCCAAAATAATCTTTGAGGTCGGGCACCAAAACAGTTGTATTATGATACATATTTGGGCATAGTGGGTGTCTCTTGTTCTCCTTGATTTTTAACTCTTGAAGTGGTTACTGGTGGGTTGGCCACATGATGTTTCTGCTTCATCATAGGGGGTGTATGAGAGTGTGGTAGCGGTTGCTTTTCAAATGCTTTTCGCTTAAAAATGCATCAAAATAATGTTAATTTTTAACTTGAAAAAACCTTTTAAGGGTCAGTTTAGTTTGAAAAAGGGATAGACAAGGAACTGGTGTTTAAGCATTATATATTATGATACATGCATTTTATGTCAAGTTAAATGGGTCTTCTACCCTTTTCAATATAAAGTGTTGTGCAATTCAGAGCAGAGAGAAAAATAAGAGGCCCTCAAATTGTAGTTAATTGAGGTCATCTGATAATGGTGAAAGAATGTTTCTGTACCTTAACGAGTCAAAGTTTGTTGATTTCTTGTCCGAACGTTGCTAACGATTACTGATATTTGGTGCAGGGATGGGTACAATGACTTCAATACATTCTACATGCAAGTAAGTGTTTTAATTTTGGATGCTACTAAATTATGAGATAAGATCTTCAAATAATTTGTGCTTGTTGAAGTGATTTTTGAGTTCATTAAATTTCCCTTCTATGACTACTTGAAGCTGTTGACTCCCAAATAGTCTAGATGTTGTCATGCTGTCTGTCTAATTTTACCTCGGCTATGCTTTGGATTTTTTTTACAACTGTGATGGAATATCTGTTGGGAAACCATGGGACTGCGTGCTAGAATATTTTTAAGATCTTGTCTGATTGGTCAGACAAGAATCAGCAAGATTGGATGGGAAGGAGAACTGTATATGCATGAACTATAGCAGATTATTGAACTAGAAAAAAGTTTAACAATTCTGTTCAATATCATTTAATTTTGGAAATGGTTGAGTTTTGTGATGATGATCTTTCATAGTTTCATATGAGCAATACAATGGCTTACAGTTTGGCTATGCATTTTTTTTAATAGTGTTGACAAAATTATCTTGAGTAGTTTGTTTTACTGAAATTTTTATAATTTCCATGGGTCAAGAATATTAGAAATATCCATGTGGCTTCATCTTCTTTATATGATTGTTTAACTGTTATGCTTTTTTTAGAGTGTCAATTACTTTTGGCATGTAATTTGCTTTATAAGAGGTCATGACATCATAAGGTTTCGAATGGCATGTGATAATCTTGGCTAAGTTTGTTGTGTGATTTGTGATGAAGAACCATGCCCCCATTTTCTATTAACCAGAGCATGCATTAAACTTTATAAGTTAATGATATATTAAGCTCATTTCTTGCATCTTGACTATCATTACTGTTTTCCCATTTATGATTTGCTTTACTTTTAGGCTGCATCTGGAACTAAGGGTGGTTCAAGTGGTTCTCCAGTAATCGATTGGCAAGGCAGAGCAGTTGCTTTGAATGCTGGGAGCAAGTCTTCAAGTGCTTCAGCTTTTTTCTTACCATTAGAACGAGTGGGTGCTTTTCTTCATTATGCTTTGGCTTATTTCTCGACTTTTATGCCATACTCTTAACATCACCTAAATTTGAAGTCTAGTTATGTGTTTTGGGTTGACAACTTATCTAAAATAAGTGACAGGTTTAGGTAAAATAAATAAGAGCTTGAGCTTTATTAGGTTGCGAAATCTTTTAACTGAATTACTTAAAGAAAATGTATAAAGCAAGTTATAATGTTTGCATATCTTGTTGAAAATTGAATTGGATTTTAATTTATGACATAGTTGTACATGTGTTCTCTGTCTTCCTCTCCATTCCTTGACCTTTTTGTAAATGTGGAGCATAAGCAGATGTCTATGAAAGCATGTAACATTTGAAACGAATCCAGATTGTGTCTATTTCTATAGTTGCTTTTGCTTGTTTCTTTGAAAGCTTAATCTTAGTTGAACACCCAATATGCTAAATCTTTCAGGTTGTTAGGGCACTGGAATTTCTCCAAAAAGGAAGAAACTCGTATTCCAATAAGTGGGAGGCAGTTTCTATACCTCGTGGTACGCTTCAGGTTTGTTGTTGATTGTTATCCTCATGGAGTTTGACTCACATTTAGATTGACTTGGATATTCTTGATTGTGATAGAAAGAAGATTGGACATTTGTTCCTTAGAGGTTGATGTGGAACAATAAGAGTGATATTGAAAAAACAGGCAAAAAAAATTATCAACCAAATTCTGTACCTTTTTTCATTAAGATTTTTAACTATTTAGGGGGGTTGAGGATTTTTCCCCTCTTTTAAAATGGCTTGTCAAATAATCTGAAAGGTTCATTTCCAACCTTTCCCTTTGCTCACCTGTTTCCAGTCAGCGCTTCTTCCTTTAAGTGGAATGACTTTTCTCTGATATGAACTATGAATCTTTTCTTGGGTTGGACATTGTTCCACATGCACCTCTGATTTTTGCTAACATTTTCATTGTGAGCGCTTGAGCAATATTTGCATCCTTACGCACACTATGTTTTTTGGGCTTGCCTTGTTACCATTTAGCCACATTAGCACAGAAACCTGGATTTTGAAATAAAAGCAGATCACTTTATAAATGCCAGGATAGGAATTAAGAGCACGAAACAACAATAACTACAAAAGGCTTAAGATTCCTTCTGGATAGTGATTGTTCTGGGCTTTTGTCTTCATGTAAAATGGCTGTGGAAAGATAGAAATATCTGCTATCGGAAATGCTTCTGATGATATATGAAATGATGAGATCTAACTAACAAAATGCTTAGGCAGGTATAGTTTACAGAATGTTTAAAGCTTGTTATAAAACTTGTGTATGGTCCATTTGAGCTCATGTCAGTGTAGTGTATAAAGATACTGGAATAGATGCACAGCTCTCCTAGTAGTTATTTCCCATTATGCTCTTACAGTCTGAAGTATTTTTCTGTACCCCTGATTTTGCGACTGAACCTTGTTGTGCACAATGAGATGAACATCTCATTATGAGAAAATGATGGTTCCACTTATGTGTCTTTTTCTTACAATGCTGGATGAATTGCTGTTGAATGATTTAGCATCAGATATTTTTGATATAGATGACATTTGTTCATAAAGGATTTGATGAGACACGCCGGCTGGGTCTTCAAAGTGAAACCGAGCAGGTACTAGTTCTTCTTGTTGCTTGCACTTTTCTGTTCTAATGGGTAACTCTTTGAAAGAATAGTGGTTCCTAGTGGCTTACAACACTTTTGACTCCTTTAGATTGTGCGGCATGCATCACCACTTGAAGAAACTGGAATGCTTGTCGTCGACTCCGTGGTGAGCACAGATTCTTTATATTCTCAACTGTTGAAGCGAAGGATTTAGAATGAAGCATATATAATGATCTCTAACATGTTTCAGGTGCCTGGTGGCCCAGCTTATACACATTTGGAGCCAGGGGATATCCTTTTTCGTGTGAATGGAGAAGTGAGTTATGAGTTTAGTCATATTATTTTGGTGCTTTAATTTCTATACGGCACTGGTTGTATTCTAATTGCTGGACATTATTTGGTATTCTAATGTTATATCTCCTGAACCACAATCAATGTCCTCCCTCTCTCTCATGTACTCTTATACTATATTTCCATGTGCTGTAGGTGGTTACACAATTTCTGAAACTGGAGAATTTGCTCGATGACAGCGTTGACCAGAAAATTGTGTTGCAGATTGAGAGGGGTGGCACGTCATTGACTGTGAACTTAATGGTGAGACTACTTTTACCCTGTAGCTATAGCTTCTCTACGCTTACAAGTTTTACGGCGCCTTTTCTTTTGTTAGAGGAACAAAAGTTTTAAGGGGGTCTCAATGGACTGTAACTCATTGGATTCCAAAGAAAAAAATCCACTTGGTTTCAGAGTGGAATGCTGGAATTTTTTAGACAGATCAGCTATCTAGTGTCCTTAAACTTGGAGAAGTGGCTATTGCTGGTATATCAGTTTTGATACGCTCTTATAAGGCTAATAGCCACTAGCAGCAAGAAGCGCACATGAGAGCTACTAGATAGCATGAGAGGTGCTTGAATGCCGGATCAAATTATGGAACTACTGGCATAAAGTAATGTTTCATTACATGGAGTGGCTTGTTACATGGTAAATTGTATAGGACACATAATGTTGCTTGTTTCACTCATGAAATATATAGAATCTCCATGTTTTCCTCTCTTTTATTACATGCACCCGTTATTGGTGCCAGAGCACGTAAAATCAATGCAAACATCCCCAAAAATTAAAGCAGAATTTTATATTGACATTAAAAAAATTGAAATTCGAGATTGGGGCAAAGGATTGGAATTCTAAATGACGTTTAATGTCAATTTTCTCTTGGAGTCCATCGTTGGCATTCGAGTGTCAACATGCATCTTTGTAAGTTGGTTTTGATTTTATAGATGTTTGTCGTCCTGTTTCTGAGAAAAGTTGGAGGAAAAAATCTTGTTTTTATGTGCTTGTTTGAGAATGAATATTTTTGTAGTAGTAGGCCTTTGCTTGAATTCTTGGTACTGCCCTTTTCTCTTAAGCTTATTTGTATTTTCATCATTGCAATAAGTTAATTTAGTTTCCCTTTTTGCTTCAGGTTCAGGATTTACATTCAATAACCCCTGACTACTTCCTAGAAGTCAGTGGTGCAGTGATTCATCCCCTATCTTACCAACAGGTAGGCTGGACTTTAAACCTTCTTAAAATAGCTGAAAATTTGTAACCGTATATTACCTCAGGTTCTCTGGATACTCTTTACCTGGGGTAGTGCCGGGCTAAGCATGATTGGCTTCCTGGCATATACTCTAGACCTGTGATGTTCTTTGAGAGCTCTCATCTATGTTGTGCAGAGTATTTCCATCAAAACTTTGTTGCTGCTTTTTTAAAATCATACCGTCCTAACCATGTCGGATTTTCTGAGTGCATGCCTTTATTCTAACTATTTTGTTGCCTTCAACTTGGTTGATTTGACATTCTTCCATCATACTTAACTGGATTGAGTGATCAGATTTGTTTCCTTTTATGGAAATGTCCTCGTTTGGATCACCGTGCTCATTCTAGCTCATCATGTCATCATCTTAATACCTTAAATTTTTTTATGAAACAGGCAAGAAATTTCCGTTTCCATTGTGGCTTGGTGTACGTTTCAGAACCTGGGTAAGTCAATTCTTTTTTTGGTTCATAGAATTTATGTTGTTGATTGGTTTGCTTGACATTTTAATATGTTTCTACTGCATTTATTTGATATTTAAGGAGAGAAGAAAGATTTTTATGATGATTTGATACGCTGAGAGAAGCATTTTCTAGCCTGATGAATGATTTACCGGAGAGAAAAAGTCTATTATGATTTATAGTGACTTTATGGGGCTTGTGTTTCCTAGCCTAGAATCTTGAATGATTTACTCTACGCATCATTCTCTTTATTTTTGATACTGAGATTTGAATTTTTAAAGGTTTTATTTTCTTTAATTCTTTTCCCTTCAATTAGTTGGGCTTCAACTTTTGGTTCATTTTACTCAACGATGTTATTGTGTTACTCATTGCAGATACATGCTATTTAGAGCTGGAGTTCCTCGCCATGCTATCATTAAGAAGTTTGCGGGTGAGGAGATATCTCAACTCGATGAGCTAATCTCAGTTCTGTCGAAGCTATCTAGAGGTGCTCGAGTGCCCTTAGAATATATAAGTTACACAGATCGTCATCGAAGGAAGGTATATGATGGTTAACCATTGCTGTCCTTTTCAAAGTGAACATATGCACATGACCTTAATAGTTTGGAAAATAATGAAATGTAAACTGATTTCCTTTTTTCTTGGATGAATCAACATTATCTGATCATATAATGTTAGAGCTGAATCTATGGTGGTCAGTAAATTTAAGAGTCAATGCTCTGGATTTTGTGGAATTTTGATCAAGGACTGTTATTATTTTAAACTCTCTCTGTTCCAAACAATCGTCTAGTTTTAGACTTCTAATATCTTGAAGAATATCAACTTGACTATTTCATATGTTTTGGAAATATTATTGATTTCCACCATTATCCTTTCTTTACTTTGAAATCAATTGCAAAGTTATCCTTTCATACTTGCATTCCATGTGAGTAAATTGGAAAGTAAAAGAATTCCTTTAAATTGTATGAAATGGTAAAAAATAAATAGAAAGGTGGAAACATGATTTGGGATGCAAGGACTATAAAATCAGTTTTGGCTGTTCAGTCATTGCATCATTGCAAATATAATTTGTATTAGGTGTTTTTTTTCTTTTCTTGATTACTATGATGCTTGCAGTCTGTCCTTGTCACAGTCGACCGCCATGAATGGTATGCCCCTCCACAGATATATACTCGTGATGACAGCTCTGGTTTATGGACAGCAAAGCCTGCTATACAGCCTGATTCCCTGCAGCTATCATCTGCTGTTAAATATATGGGACAAAGCGTAACGAGCCAAACTGTTCTCCCAAGTGGTGAGGGAACTCATGTGGAACATGTAAATCTAGGTAACAACCTAGAGTTGGCTGATGGTGTTACTTGTATGGAATCAAGTGATGACCATTCTTCTGAAGAACCACATTCTCGGGAAGAATCTGATGTTGGAACAAAGAAACGGAGGGTATCAGATTTGTCTGCCAACGGAATTGCTGTTACTGATTGTTCCTTGTCTGAAACTGGAGAAGTTAAGTCAGTCGATTCAAGTACCATGGAAAGTGAAGTATCAAGAGACTATCAAGGTGCAATGACAGTGACAACTAATGCTTCATTTGCAGAAAGTGTGATAGAGCCTACGCTTGTGATGTTTGAGGTAAAAAACCTGAGGTTCTAATTGTCTTTAATGAACTGGTCATTTTGTCAGTTACCTTAATATACTGATGTTACCTTCAATATTTCCTCAGAAGACTTTTTGTAAGCCACCTCTATTCGTAAGCTACAGTGCTGAACTGTTGATTAAGTAGGTCTGATCTTTGCCTTAGCTGTCATTATTCTCTCTCTCTCTCTTTAGCATCAGTAGCATGATAACTGCATATGTCGTCTCTGCTCTGTCTTCTATGTGTTGGAGGATCATCCATGCTTTTGAGCATACTTCAGTAGAAACAACATGTGTAACAGTTCTTCCTGCATAAGTGATAGGTATCAGTGATCACTCTTGAAATGTCTAGTGTGAAACCTAGATTATTTGTTTCCTCTCTGATAGAAACCTAAAAGGATCATGCCAATGGCCAATGCTACAATTAAGCTTCTATTTTCTGGATTTGCCTCTTGAAGTTCACAAGCCATCTTCATTTTGTGTTTTCCCTTGTTTATACACGTTTAATTTAATTGCCTCTATATCGTTGCTTCTTTTTTGTTCAGAACCAGCAGTCTTTCATTGGCAATGCTGTCAAATTGTCAACTTAGCCATTCACTTTCTTTCTGTTTTACTTTTGTTACGAGAGTCAATCTTAACAAACTGATGTTTGTACTTTTAGGTTCATGTTCCACAATCAATAATGCTTGATGGTGTTCATTCACAACATTTTTTTGGAACTGGTGTGATTGTTTATCATTCTCAAGACTTGGGATTAGTTGCAGTGGATAGGAACACTGTTGCAATATCTGCATCAGATGTGATGCTATCCTTCGCTGCTTTTCCAATTGAAATCCCTGGGGAGGTAAATTTTAAAGAAGTTAAATGTATGGAAAGCCATATATGGTTTATTTTATTAGGATTAATTTGTACATTACATTCCAGGTGGTTTTTCTCCATCCTGTTCACAATTATGCTCTTGTTGCTTATGACCCCTCGGCTCTAGGAGCTGTTGGTGCCTCAATGGTTCGTGCTGCTGAATTGCTTCCTGGTAGGTTGACTTCCTGCATTTTTTCTTCAATACTATCCTTCACTGTATTGTGAATGCATTATTTTTTTTTTCAAATTCAGGGAGAATTTCTGTAGACTTGATATAATTTTCACTGCCAAAATTTTTATCAGACATCTTTTGTTATCATGAGCTTCTTTGAAAATGATACGGCCTGAACAATGTTTTCTTTTCCCTATTCCTTCCCTTTTTAGCAATGGATGCTGTTTTTCTCACTGTTTTCAGAAAAGGGGATTTTCTTCATTTAGTTAGTTTTGAGGTGGTGGGATTTATTTTTTTTTCCTAGGTATTCCATTTTTTGTTTATATGAAAACTTGATCATTTTTAATGACCAGTGTGCATGAATGAATTTTGAGACAGAGCCAGCATTACGCCGCGGGGATTCTGTCTACCTTGTGGGGTTAAATAGGAGTCTGCATGCGACATCTAGGAAATCCATTGTGACCAATCCTTATGCTGCTTTGAATATTAGCTCAGCTGATTGTCCACGATATAGAGCAACGAACATGGAAGTCATTGAACTCGATACTGGTAAGGGTGTAGATGAAGTTTGTTCTAAAAGTAGCATCAGTTTGCAGTGGATGTCTCAATTTTATACCCTGTTCCAGATTTTGGGAGTTCATTTTCGGGTGTGCTAACTGATGAGCAAGGAAGGGTTCAAGCCATATGGGGAAGCTTTTCAACTCAGGTATGATCCTTGAACTAGTAACTTAATTTCAAAAATTCAATTCCTTATTGCAGTGTTTTTCTGATGTTTTTTCTTCTCTTGTCTTGCATTCTTGATTGCAGTTGAAATTTGGTTGTAGTACGTCAGAAGATCATCAGTTTGTTAGAGGCATCCCTGTTTATGCTGTAAGCCAAGTTCTTGATAAAATCATAAATGGTGCAAAGGGACCACCTCTTCTGATAAATGGTGTCAGTAGGCCAATGCCACTTGTCAGGATTTTAGAGGTTGAGCTTTATCCAACTTTGCTTTCAAAAGCTCGAAGTTTTGCTCTGAGCGATCACTGGGTCCAAGTATGTTATCATCTAGACACTTTTTTTTTTTTGTCTTTGCTGTTTCTCTGCATTTCCTTTCCTCTCTGTGAAATGTGAATGCCTTCCTTTTTGTCCCCTTTGAAATGCTTTGAAATCTTTTGATATTCTTATCATGTATTGAGCCTCCTTTAACATGAATTCGTGGAGGAAATAGCTGAAATCATTAAAATGATTATGTTACCCTGGGATATTATCAATTTAGAGTAATGATGCCTTATTTTCATTAGACTATGTGATGTACAGAACCCAAGCAGTGTGGCATTTGGTGGCCTTATAACTGGTTGTCTGATTAAGTTTACCTACTTTTATAGTTTGCTCTACATTTTGCTAGGTTTTGTGAAAGATCATGCATATCAGCTTGTTTTGTTTTCTTCATTTCTTGTTAGTGCCTGTTGATATTTCTGTTTTCTGTCCTTTGAATAAGTTACCGCTTGGTTATTTAATGAGATTTTTGAGCTAGATGAGTGTTTTGGAAGGTTACTTGAACATACATATTTATTGGATATATGATGTAGGTCATGGGCTATGTTGTCATTGTTGTTATTCAATATTGCTGATCATATTTTACAGGCACTTGTCAAGAAAGATCCAGTTAGAAGACAAGTTTTACGTGTCAAAGGTTGTTTGGCTGGATCAAAAGCTGAAAATCTATTAGAACAAGGAGACATGATTTTGGCGGTGGACAAAGAGCCAGTTACTTGCTTTTGTGACATAGAAAATGCTTGCCAAGCATTGGACAAGTGTAGTGACAATGATGGAAAGCTCAAACTGACTATCTTTCGACAGGCAAGCAAATGGATATCCATCCACATGTGGTTCAGTGTTTTCTCCATATTGTTATATATCCTGATCAATTGTAAATGCTTTTCTTGCCTTTGTTGGTATTAATGTGATATTTTCTCCTTTATGGTTTGTCAGGGACGTGAAATTGATCTTATTGTGGGAACAGATGTCAGGGATGGGAATGGCACAACACGTGTAATAAATTGGTGTGGGTGTATAGTTCAGGATTCTCATCCAGCAGTGCGTGCCCTTGGGTTTCTTCCAGAAGAAGGTCATGGTGTGTATGTGGCAAGGTAAGGATTCTCTTTCAGCTGCAATTTTTTTTTTTTTTTTCTTCTTTGTTTTGGTGATATTGAGAAAAAATTGGCAGTAACATTGACATGATAGGAGGCATCGTGTTATTGCCAGTTTAATATATCTTTTAATTTAAATTGAGATGGTCCTGACTGGGCGTGGCTGCATGTGGGTTCCAGACTGGTAATTTGGCTTGACAGACTCAGCTAATTTGAGTCGTGTTTTAAAGGCACAAATGTTTTCTTGGCAAAAAATAAGATTTAGAACATTAAATGTTCTTAACCACTTAAACCACCCCTTACCTGAATAGGCACAGCCCCCCCCCCCACTGATTACTTTATCTCATCATCAGAAGGGGGGCTTTTCCAATCATTGAACCGAAGAAACAGGTTTGCAAAAGAGACACAATATAAGCCGACAGGCTACACAAGTACATTAATTGCCAGGAGGAGGCATGTTGAACTAGGCTGTTTTGTTGTCTTGGACCAATGGCTGTGAGCCTTTGTAGTAGTCGGAACTGGCTAATTCTTTGGTTTTATTAGGTGGTGTCATGGAAGCCCGGTACACAGATATGGTCTATATGCTCTTCAATGGATTGTTGAAATCAATGGAAAACCGACGCCTGATTTAGACGCCTTCCTTAATGTTACCAAGGTATATCTGCTTAACATAAATTTTATTGCTTTCCAGTGCGTTTTAAATCATACAGAATCACGCAAATGCTATTACTATTTAACAGGAGTTAGGGCATGGAGAGTTTGTCCGTGTAAAGACTGTCCACCTGAATGGGAAGCCGCGAGTGTTGACATTAAAGCAAGATCTACACTACTGGCCTACATGGGAGCTCCGATTTGATCCCACTAATGCAGTGTGGCGCCGAGAAACAATTAAGGGACTAGATTACAGTGTGTTATCTGAATGAGGCATTCCTAGTTTCTTTTTGTCTATTTAACCTAGGAGGAAACAACCGAACTACAGAATGAAGAGTCTCCTGCCCTGGAGGACTTTGGTCGAACAAGGAATTGTTGTCACGAAATACTTCAACACAGTTTATTTAGAATTGGAGGTGCAGTATATATATTTTAAACATTAGAATCCAATCATCATTATATGTTAGAGAAACTTTTAATGTACTGTATTATTGGATAATAAATAAACACATTTATTGTTTGGCTCCCTTTCAACACAGTTTACAGTGTATATGCTGTTTGGAAAGGTGTTTCTTTTTTGTTCTACAAAAACTTTGTTCACCAAATCTTAAAACTTCAGCAAACTATGGTTTTCTTAGATTCTCTTGTTAATAATTTCTTCTTTTTTCAATTATTAAATTGGCTGAAAGAAGGGATCGAATTCCACCTCTGAACATTTTTTATTTTCCTGAAGATTTGAAATCGCAAATTAATTGCTGTCTTTAGGCATGCGTTTCTTTTTGTTTCTTTACGCGTATCTGTTCTTGGTTTTTTTATTGCTGTCTTTGAAGAACTGTCTTTAGGCATGCGTTTCTTTTTGTTTCTTTACGTGTATTTGACTATTTGTTTTGTTTTTATTTTATCAAAAATATTAAATTAATGTTTTTTTAATATTTTTGATGTATTGAATGTAACAAAAAGTATTTTTAATTAAAAATAAATTTTTTTAAAAATACTCACCACAATACTGTAACTTACTCTAACTTGTAATTTTTGAGGTCGTGGTCTAAAAAGATTATAAATTATATTATTTTAAAAAATTTAATGTTAAACAGTTAAACTTAAATTGAATTTTATTTAAGAAGCTAATATATATATATATATATATATAGGATCTAGAAAAGGACAAGTTTGGAAGTGAAAGTATACCACGCGGATTTTTGGGAGAATAAACTATATAATTGCCATGAAATAAACTGACTTAAAAGGGTAAGATTTTTTTTTAAAAAATTGTGTAAGGGTTCCATGTAGAAAAAAAGAGAGAAGGAGGAGGAGCACTCAACCCTTCAAAAAAGAACATTAAAAGAAAATCATATGCTTACGAAGTTTGCTTCTGACAAGATTCCAAACGAGGGAAATAAAAAGAACAGTCAAGAGACAACGACAAACAAATTAGGCCAAATGTCTTGCATGCTGTGATTGATGCCTTCCATTAGTTAATTGTGTTAGGAGCAAGCAGTGAGATGCTTTTGGTGTGCATCGACCTTCTCAGAAATGTTCACATGTTCATGACCTCGAGCTCGAGCTCCGATCATATAACAATAAAGATATCGAAATAAATGAGATGAAAGGACTCAATTGAGAAATGTATGATATTTTAGGGACCCAAATGCTTATTTTAGGCACCAAATTAATGATAAGTATAAATGGATAGGTAGATGACTAACTTCGAGGACTTTCTTGATGTATTATGTTAGCCTAAGTTAATATTTGGTATTGGG
>Ga0307515_10011051_pt1 | contig 17194 bp, 5 predicted proteins | sample 17_EM_MG_FD_194513 | JGI IMG/M metagenome (GOLD analysis project Ga0307515, IMG submission 194513) | Populus trichocarpa ectomycorrhiza microbial communities from riparian zone in the Pacific Northwest, United States - 17_EM | ecosystem: Host-associated > Plants > Roots > Unclassified | place...
TCACGTTACATTAATTGATTATTGAGCTTGATGATTTGTTTTGTATATTTTTTTCAAGTTAACACGGTCTAAATAAACATCCTGACATTGAGTTAGTTCATGATTTTGCAAAAAAAATAATTCAGTTTAATTGTTTGTGAAACATTAGAAATGAAGGGATAAGAAAAAAGAGCAGCCCTTTATTTTTTAAAAAAATAAATTGATCCTTTATTTTTTTAACTATGACCATCAATTTTTTTCTCAATTTTGTTATGTTGATTGGTGATTCAACTTGATAAATTATTTCGCATTGTTTTCTATCGAATTATCATGGTCTAAAATTTTTTTTGACATAGGATTGGTTCTAAATTTTAAAAATAAAAAATTATTTTTATTGTTTGTGAAAAAATAAAAATGAGGGGAATAAAATAAAAACTTTGGTAAAATAGTTGCCGTTTTAGCCAGTGCATTTTTTTTTATAATATTTAGCCTTAAGATTTTGTAAAATTTCTTTTTTGAATCCCTTTAGTTTGAAAATTATATGATTTAGTAAAAAAAATTATTTTATTTACATTTTAGTCAATGAATTTAAGATAAAAAAGACAAAGTCATAGAAAAATAACATAAAAGAGAGAAAGAGGTCAATTGGTTGGATTTCATTTATAAAAATTGTCAAATTTAGTGTCAAAGTGTTCTCTTGAGGGAGGACGCTATTGAGGTGTTTTGAGGCTTTCACATTGCAAAAAAAGAAAAAAAGATTGGGTTGAGAGAGTTTTTTTTGCCAAATTGATTTTGTGTTTTTAAACCAATTTAGGAGATTTTTAAGGTGAAGAACTAGTTAGTTGAGGTTATAAGAGTGCTTTTATGGATGAATAGATTAAAAATTAGGTTTTTGGATAAAATGTTGTTTTAGTTTGATTTTCTGACCATCTCTCCTATAACCAAATTTTTGGGATGTTAATGATGAATCATCTGCTTTTTTAAAAAAAAAATTGAGTTAACAACTCATCATCTATTTAATTTGAAAAAAATTAAAAAGATCCAGTTACACAGGTCTTGATTGACAGACCCACGCACACATGACTTCTTCTTCAACCATTTATATTTAATTTATTAAAAATTAAATTATATATATATATATATATATATAATTAACTAAAAATGTATTTTAGTTATTATTTTATCAAATTTCATTTAATGTTTTACTTTGTTCTCTAATAAGACTATTTTCAAAATAAAAAAAAGATTGGGTTGAGAGAGATTTTTTTTGCTAATTTGATTTTGTGTTTTTAAACCAATTTATGAGGTTTTAAAGGTGAAGAACTAGTTAGTTGAAGTTATAAGAGTGCTTTTATGGGTCAATAGATTAAAATTTAGGTTTGTGGATGAAAAGTGTTTTAGTTTGATTTTCTGACCATCTCTCCTATAACCAGAAATTTGGGATAGTAATGATGAATCATCTGCTTTTTTAAAAAAAAATTAAGTTAACAACTCATCATCTATTTAATTTGAAAAAAATTAAAAAGATCCAGTTACACAAGTTTTGATTGACAAACCCACGCACATATGACTTCTTTTACAACCATTTATATTTAATTTATTACAAATTAAATTAAATTATATATATATATATATTAGTTATTATTTTATCAAATTTCATTTAATTGTTTTACTTTGTTCTCTAATAAGACTATTTTTTATGTAATATTAGCAAACATTTTTTTTTACAACCCGTCTTAATCATTTTTTTAAAATTTAATTCAATTAATTTACTGTGATCATTTATTTTTGTTATCAAACAATTAAATAAAAAATAATTTAAAAAGCAAACATGAGTTGCAGGTTTGATAGATTGACTTTGATCGCTTAAATATATAACCACCTCAGTATTAAAAAAAAATATTATCTTAAAATATTTTTAGTCAAACCATATTTTTTTACCCGTCTTTTGCATTTTCTTTTAACCTTTCAAGTTGATCGGGTCACGTCAGGTCAACCTCATGGTTTAATTTAAAACCTAGGCTAAACAAAAATTTGGGTCGGAAAGTTTCAAGATTGACAAATTAAAATTGGTTTGATGACACTTTCAAAGAGTTTCCAACGATAACACATACAGATGTTGTATTACTCTTATGTTTTTTAATACATCTACATTTAAATTATTAGGGTTTTACCTTTTTAGAATTAATATTTGCTTTTGAAATAGTAATAGAATGTTTTCTAAGAAACAAATATTTCAATGAAAAATGAGATAAAGAGGTTTTAGTTTGAGAGGTATCTTTTTATTTTTTTTTTAATTTTTTTTTATGTCTTATGAATATTTTTGGTTTTTGTCAAATGAATGACATATAAAGAATATTAGATCTTCATGTTTATATTAAAGATATTAATAAGAATATCTAGTGATGAACAATTATCTAGTGAAAAATAAGAATATCATTTTGTCTTATGAACAATTATCTAGTGATGAACAATTTCAAGTGGCCATATGCAGCTAAGATAGCTACCTCATGGCTGATACAGCCTGCCTCTTAGTGAAGTGATGAATGAAGATGTATGACTGTGTTTAATGTCGCTCTGAATATATGAAGAGTCGAAGTGCATGTTCATACTAACCAACCAAGTGATCCTAAGAAAAAGAAATCATATGCTATAGAAAAACAATAACTTTTTCAGGTAATATTTCAACTCTAGGGGAAGGATTACTAATTTACAAGCACTAATTTGAGAAGAGAAAACAATAATAGTGCTCTGTTTTTTTCTTCTTTTTTTTGAATTTTAATTTTTTTAAAAATTTATCTTTTAATATTGGATTTATTGGGGAATGAACTTTATAATTTATTTCGGTTTACTTTTTATGAGGTTATCACGGTCTCATGATCCGGGTCACGAGTTTTGCGGAACCTGATTGACTTTGTTTTTTTAGTTCTTTTTTATAATTGAATTTTATTTTTCAATTTCATCCTTCATCATTTGAATTAATTGAAAATTAAACTTCATAATTTGTTTTGGCTTGCTTTCTTTGAGGTTATCTCAGTTTCATGACCCAAGTAAAGAGTTTGACAAGTTAATATGGGTTGACTTGAGTTTTTTTTTTTCGATCTTATCCTACAATGTTGAACTGTTTGAGAATTGAGTTTCATTATTTATTTTGATTTGCCTTCTACTGAGTTATAATGGTCTTGTGATTTAGGTTTGATAAATTAACCCAGGTTGACTCATTTTTTTTTATCCTTTTTAATTGATTTTTTCAAACATTGAGTTGATTAAGAATTGGTTTTCAACATGTTTTTTTATTTGTTTTCTATGAGGATATCATAATCTCATGAGATGGGTCACAGATTTTACTTCTTAACATGGATTGATCCGGGTCGATCTAATATATTGTCGTCTTGAATTTTTTTAGTCAAATTGTTTTTTTTTTCTTATTATCTAGGTTATCTTTTGACTTGCTAAATTGACCACATTGGATCAATTTCTACATGGTTTTTTTTCTTCTTGGAAACACATCATCAATGTCTAGATATTTTTTTTATTTTTTTAATCAATCAAATCTACACTGTAACACGGGTGACCACAAGATTTCAACTCTAAAGGATAATCATAACCCATTAATTTAAAGTCATGTTTGACATTACAGCCTAATAAATTAAAGTCATTTTTAAATTATTTTAAAAAATTAATATTAAAAATAAATTTTAAAAAATAAATTAAATTATCTTAACATATTTTCAAACCAAAAATAAAAAGTAATCACGTGACATACAATCAGTTAAGCATTAGGTAAAACTGTTGCCTCATCACCGTTAATTCAAACAAAAGCAACAAAAAAAGGTCACCTCATAAAACTCTCGGCTGGGCCTCCGAATCCTGCATAGAAGTGAAAAAAGCAAAAGCCGAAACTATTATTCTTTCTTTATTTAATTTCGTGTTATAGTATTATCATCACTTTTCAGGTTAAAGAGAGATTATTTCTACACTTTCCGTCGTTACCAATGTCTTTTTAGTATTCATGGGAGCCTGCTTGGATTCGAAAAAGAACCTGTCTACGAGAATACTTCTCTCTCCGATCTTTTTCCAGCTTGATGTTTGTATCAACTTGTTTCGCACTGTGTTTTACTCTTCCAATATTGTATTGCACGTTAAATTGACTATGTTTGCCAGCCACTACATCAAGAAAGACAGTAAAAACTTGTTTCTTCTTTGCCAGAGAGAGGCTCTTTTAGGAGACTGCATGCACCCAATTATTTTTGAGCCTCCTGGCCCTCTTTCTCTTCTTTATCTTTTCTCACTTTCATGGCTCGAGCTGCGAGGTAGAGAAAGAGAGAGAGAGATAGATGCAGGGAATCAATGGAAGTTGGATGCAAAAGAGGAGTGTGATCCAGCGAATACCAACTCCCAACCTACTGTTTAATTTATTTACTGTGAATTCTTTTTTGGCATGCCTTTTTCTCTTTTTGAATTCCTAAAAACTAACACCAGCAACAAATTACGTGCATCATTTCAGTCAAATGTCAAATATTTTCATTCATTAAACTAATTAGCTTGTACAGTTAGCTGTACATACAGCTTAAGGGCATACACCTTGAAGTCTACAGAACTCTTCGTGAAAATCAATCCATGGATCCTGCAATCTCAACCTAGTGGTTTCGACGACTCCATTCTTATCAGACTTACCGTATGTGTTGCGCAATACTTCATGCTGAAACAGCAATATTGCCTTTCCCGTAGTTAACTCATCGAATTTAGCAGATTAAAAGAGTGTTCTAGCTAGAAAAATCTACGCAATTGATGACAAAACACTGGGATATAAATGGCCATTGATTATTTCCCACTCCACTAGCTATTGTGTTGATCAGTAATTACATACCTGTTATTTTCACAATGCCCACGATGCAGAATCAATGACAAAAAACACACCATGAGAATGTTTTACCTTGCCATCCACTCTAGCAACACAAACACTTATTCGAAAAAACAAAAATCCTTACAAATCATGGCATCCATGGCTTTGACTAATCTTGAGAAAAAAGCACACCGCAAACATGAATCGGTGCCCGGTATGACCCTTCCAATCCACGCCACACTTTAGTGATCAATCGATTTGGAAAAAGGTTAGAATCATTGCGAGGGTGGTAGCTAGTGGGACATCCACTCCATTGTTGTTCGATTACACTATTACGAAGCCTATATATATATATATATATATAGCTGACCATCTCAAGACAATATGATCAACACCCATGTATGTACACATAATAATTATGCATGTGCTCGGCATGAAGCTGGCACTCAAGGCTTGGAAATCATGCAAACAAAAGATCGATGGTCAATTGGGAATCGCATTTAAGAACAAACAAGGCTGCTAAAATTAAGGAGAGATGTAAGAGAGGAAAAAAATCATCATGGTAGGAAGAAACGAGATGGTGTGTTAGCTAGCTATAGGAAGGATGGCTAATTGCGTTGCAACAAGGTGAAAATTAAAAATAATCTGAAGACAGAGGCTTGTTTATTGGGCGAACAGTTTCTCTTTTATTTGGGTCATTGACCCACATCGATCGAGCCCTTTTCATACTTTAATTCGAGCCTGACCACATGCCATCAAGATCTTAAAAGGAAAGAAAAGCCCAATTTCCACCAGTAGTGTTCAAAAGGGGCAGAGAAAATGGAAATGGAAATGCCACAAGACCATTGACGGGGTTCAAAAAATGGTCCAGTCAGTCGAGTCGAAGGTGGCAGGAGCTTCTTCTTCTTCTTTCTGGCAGTTGAATCTGCTCATATATAGAAAGTTGGAATCCTGCTGAATTATTAGTTGCTCTAACGTATATGACCTAGGATTGAATTAAATGTTGACCGCTGACTTTGATTTGTTGTCTATGAAAATACTCCACTTAATCTGACTTTTTCTCAGCGATTGAATTATTGATATGAGGGTTTTGCTGATGAATGCTTTTCAAATCTCTCTCTCTCTCTCTCTCTCAAAAAAGTACTGCCAAATTGTAGCAAAAAAAAAGCATTGAGTAAATGACTGGACTTCACATCCAAAGCCCACTCACGCCTCATCATTTCCCCCCAAAAACAACGTGCTTTAATTATTACAATTATAAATTACATCACAGTTACAAATTAAAAAAAAAAAAACCTAAAACTTATGGCAAAAAAACTGTGGACTCTGAACTGGAACACTGCTGCTGAACTTTTTTTCTTGTTCTTTTGGGATTATTTTTTTCAATCACAACTTTATTTATTTTTTAATTATATTTTTCAATATTATCTGATATTAAAAATTAAAATGCATAATTTATTTTAGTTTACTTTATTTGAGAGTATTCTAGTTTTATTACATGGGTTACGAGTTTGACAAATTAAATTAGGTTGACCAAGGTTATTTTTTGTTCCTTTTAAATTGAATTTTTTTATCCAATTTTATCCTTCAATATTGAAAATTAAACTTTATAATTTGTTTTGATTTTTTTTTCTATAGGATTATCACAGATTAATGATATGGATCGTGAGTATGACAAGTTAACTCGAGTTGAGTGAGTCATTTTTTTTTTTTTTAAAAAAATGTCATCTTGAATTTTTTTTAGTTAAACTGTGTTTTTTTTTTTATCTTCCAAGTTAGTTTTAGACCTGCCAAGTTAACAAAGTCACATCAAGTTAACTCTTACACAATTTAAATTTTTTTCTATTAGAAAACATGTTAGCAATGTCTATATATATTTTTTGTATGTTCAAAATAATTTTGATTTGACCTGCAACATAACATGGGCCTATGATCTAGTACAAACTAAGAATAATACTCAACAATAAGATTTCCCTTAGTTAATTGTCTAAATAAAATGATTTTAAGGCTATTTTTGCTTTAAGAAATGGATAATTACAAAAAACCTTTTATAGTTTGATTGTGTTTTCACTTTCTCTTTATACTTTTAAAAATTACATTTTACATCTTGGGTTTTACATGTTAAATAATAGTTTACATCCTTAACCTTGCATGCCAAAATAAAAAAGTACAAAAAAAATTGTTTAAATATTTACAAGTTTGTTATTATATTTCTTTTAATGACTAAAGGCTATTGAACCTCAAAATAATGAAAGTGTCATCCCTTGAGCAAAGATAGACTATAATTTTTAATATATTGTTTATAATTTATATGAGTTACATTATACTCATGCATCAAATTTGAATTCTTCAATCTTTATATGCTGTGTTTCTATACTAGTTTTATGTGTTATAATGAATTAAATCAGATTTATTTTCTAGATCTCAATCCCTAATTCTTTGTACCAATCTAATTATAACTGAATTGGATAGGTAGGCAAATCATTAGCAAGATCTTCAAGCCTCCTCTCCTAGTAAATTCTCCAAAAAAAAATATTAAAACATGTAGCAATACACAAACCTTCAACAAAGAAACTTTAGAACTCTCTGTTCTTAACAAATACCACCATAAACAAAAGAAACCCAATGAAAAATAAAAGCACCCAAAAAAGGAGGTTTAGATAAGAGTTGGTCATATGGTGTTAAACCTTTAAGCTTTGTAGCTATTTCAATGTGGTGTGGGAACAATGGATTTGAGAAAAAGAATGGTTAACAAACAAGAAGGAGAATGGAATAAAAAAAGAAAAAAAAAGCATGCGAACCGTAGAGAAGGAAACAAAATTATATCTCTTTTTTCGTATCCTTTGTTCTGTTACAACTGCCTTTATATATAGGCACAAGTAGAAGATGGAAGTAAGTTATCGTGTCATTTTAATTTTAATTATTAAAATGGTGCGTATTAAAGATGGGTTAAACGATGTGTGTTGCTTGCAACGGTAACTTCTACTTTAATTGATTTCCCTCTATTGAAACCTTCAAACAGAGCTCACCTATGACAATTCTCCTCCCTTCATAACCACCTTGTCCTCAAGGTTGAAAGTTGAAAGTCGAAAATCTGAGTTTTTCTTCATCCATGAACTCCCATGTAGCCTCCGTAGGAGACAACCCTTGCCAGTGGACTAAGACATATGTAGCAGCTTATTGACCTCTTTTGACCATCCTTCGATCCATGATCTTTTAGGGTTGTAACAAGGGTTTTTTTGGGCCGTCAGGTAAGCTTTTATGCACCACCCTATTTCTCACGCTCCTTTTCAATAGGGATATGAAAAATCAAATGGATGGTGGGCGAGGATGGAAGATTTAACTTGTATGTGACTTCCCCTATCCTCTTGATCACGGTGTACGAACCATAGTATTTAGCTGCTAGCTTGTGGTGGTGTTGAAGCATTGATCTCTGTTTGTAAGACTGTAATTTTAAGTAAACCGAATCGCCCACTTTCAGGACCCTGTCGCTTCTTTTTTTCTTAGCCAATTGCCTTATTCTATTCTGGGATTTGACTAAGTTTTGCCGAACCGTCTGCAGCATTTGCTCCCATGTGTTGAGTTAATGATCGACTGCCTCAATTGGTGAATCTTTGGGAAAATATGAAATGTGTATGGGAGGTGAAAAACCATATAGTATTTCGTAGGGAGTAGATTTGGTAGCGGTGTGAAAGCTTGTATTGTACCACCATTGCTACGCATGAAATTTTGATGCCAATAAAGTGTCATGCCATCCAGACAATAGGATGCTCACTTGAGTTTTTCAGCTTCTTGGACCTCTTCTATCTCAAAGTATTGGTTGCATTTATACAACCATTTGTGGACGTCTTCCCCTTCAAATGATGGAAAATCACGCATAGGCTTATAGTACTCATAATGTCCACCGTAATGCCAGTCGCTCTTTATGGTCCTTCATGGCTGGAGTGTTGTTGATCATGGTTAGAGCTGGTCTCCCCTATAGGTAACTGCAGTTTCTACACCAATGTCTTTTGCTAAAGGGAAATGCCAGAGATGAGCTCCTCCGGCCTCAAAAGTCTGTTGTCGCCGGCCAACCGTTGTTGTCCTTATTGTTCCAACATTCTTGCCATTTTATCATTCCATTGAGCTTGTTCCTTATTAGATGTTTCTATCACCCATTCTAATTTCTTAATATTTTAGGACTTAGTGTCAGGAGCCATTGTTAAGGTCTGAAGATACTACCTTTGATACCACTTGGTATGGGAACAATGGATTTGAGAAAAAGAATGGCTAACAAACAAGAATGAGAATGGAATAAAACAAGGAATTGAGAAAAACATGCGAACCGCAGAGAGGGAAACAAAATTATATTTCTCTTTTTTTGTATCCCTTGTTCTGTTACAACTGCCTTCATATATAGGCATAAGTAGAAGGTGAGAGTAAGTTCTCGTGCCTTCTTTATTACAATTATTAAAACGGTAAGTAGAAGGTGAGAGTAAGTTCTCGTGCCTTCTTTATTACAATTATTAAAACGGTTTGTATTGCTTGCAACAATAACTTCTACTTTATTTGATTTTTTTATGTTGAAACATTCAAATAGAGCTCACCTGTAACACAATGTCATGACCAAACACAATACCCTACTTTTTTAAATGTGTGATCTTGAAAAAATAAGGCTTTGTTTGTTTGACGTAAAGTGGTTTTTTGAAAATCACTTTCCAAACTTTCCCGTGTTTGTTTGTTATTGGAAAATTGGTCAACGGAAAACACTTTTCAATCAAAGGAAAATTTAGCTTAGTTTTCAGGAAAGTGTTTTCCTTTTATTTTGGGCAGAAAAAACTTTCCGGAAGTTGTGAAAAATTTAGAAATGTCATATTATTTGCTGATTATATTAAATTTGATCCTCAAACTTTTGATTGCTATATATATATATATTGAATATTTTTTTTCAATTTCATCCCTTAGAATTTGATTTTTATATTAACCTTGGTCCTCATTTTTATAATTGTTATTTACTTTTCCTTTATCATTTTTTAATTGAAATTTTTTTTATCTATCAAATTTGGTCATCTTTCTTTTGATTGTTACTTATTTTATTTGAAATAATTTATGAAATGGTAATTATTATTATTTTAATTTCTTCATCTTTCAATTTTTTTTATTTGTTAGATATGATCTCTATTATTTTGATTATTATTTATTTTATTTGAGATAATTTATGAAATTATATTTTTTCACAATTTTATTCTCATTCAACTTCTTAATTTGTAAGATTTGTTCTTCATTATTTTAATAAACTTGAAAAAAAATAAAAAATTAATAAGTTATTTTTCAACTCATTTTCCATGACATAAGCAAACACTGAAAAATGTTTTCTAATTTATTTTTCATTACACTACCAAACATCGGAAAATAATTCACTTTCCTGAAATTCATTTTTCCGGAATTCACTTTCCAAAAAGAATCAACCAAAAATGAAAAGGGCAAATGAATCCTTTCTAAATTTTTTGTTTGAGCAATAATATAAAATATAATTTTTTAAAGTATAAAAAGAAAGTAAAAACACAATCAAAGAATTTTTTTTATATATATAATTATCCTTAAAAAAATGTACTCCATGATTTCCGAAAGGTGGATAAGCTAGCAAATTATATCGTTACATGCTCATGAAGACTATTATTTGATAGACAAAAAAACTGGATCATTTCATGTTCCTAAGAGAATATGATTTATCATATTTCAAGCCTCATCATTAGTTTTGAATTCAATATTTTAAATTAAAGGAAACAATCAAGATAAATACATAGTTAATTTATTTTCATTTTTTATTGTATAATAGTACATTCAATTTAAATTTAATATATAGTTTAGATTTGAAGAACATAAATGAATAGAAAAGGATCTCAATTTGAAAAAGATATATATGTGATTTTATATAGTAATCAAATAAAATGAAAGCGATTAAATCTCTTATGTTCTCTTCCATTATCTTTTGTCATGTTCAATACATTCAAATTAAATATAGATGATTTGATGTATGATAAAATTTGAAAAAAAAATTTAACTTTTATTATTGTATTTCTCATATCAAATCCAAATTACTGAATTTTAAGTCAATGATAAAGATTTTAGAATCATAGGATCCAAATCAAAACAATACTAAATAGTTAAATAGTTAAATCTTCCATCATCTTTCTAAAAGTTACGAAAAATTAAAAAATATTTTGTTATTTTTTTATTATATCAAATTTGATCCTAAATCTTTTAATAGTTATATATTTTATTTTGAATTTTATTTTTATTTTCTTTTCAATTTGAACCCTTAGAATTTTATTTAATTTTATTTTTATATCAACTTCGATATTCATTCTTTTGATTGTTATTTTTTTTCTCTTATCCTTTTCTTAATTGAAATTTTTTTATCTATCAAAATTGATCCTAATTCTTTTGATTGCAATTTATTTTATTTAAAATAACTTATGAAATTAAAATTTTATTTTTAATTTCATCATCTTTCAAATTTTTTATCTGTCAGATTTAATTTTTATTTTTTTAATTGCTATTTATTTTATTTAAAATAATTTTTTAAATTTAATTTTTTTAATCTTATTCTTCTTCAATTTTTTTTATCTGTCAGATTTGGTTTCTATTCTTTTAATAAAACTTGAAAAAAATATTAATAAGCTATTTTCCAATTTTTGTTTCATAATATAGCAAAACATTGAAAAATACTTGTTAATTTATTTTTTATAACACTATAAAATATCAAAAAAATAATTTAATTTTTAAAAATTTACTTTTCATGAAAACTATTTTTTTTAAAAAAAAAAAACAACTTTCTCTGTAAACAAGCATGTCCTATGTATATTTGTTGATGGGCGTATAATTACTTATATTGGCGCACAAACTTTAAAACCTATCGTTTTCCTGGCCAAAATCATAAGAAAGTACAACTCCTTGCTAATTTCTCAATTTTGATACCACCAAGTTGCTTTTATAATACTCTCTACTTGCAACACAAAAACAATTATCAAATATATCTTTACCTTTTCATTCTTATTTTAACTTCTTTTTTTATAATTTCAATTATTAACACCGATTCTCGATATTTTTCCGAGCCCCCATGTTGTGACTTCAACTTTAAAGGTATTTGAAATAGTTTTTACTTCTATATTTAGATATTTTTTTAAAAAAAATTATTAAGTTAATGTTTTTTAGTGTATTTTGATGATTTTAATATGTTAATATTAAAAATAAAAAAAAATAAAAAAAAAATTTATTTTGATATATTCTCAAACAAAAAAACTATTTCAAAAAATTTCGTATATCATTATCTTAAACACTTCCTTTACAAAAAGATGAAGGAGAAAGATCTTTTTTTTATATAAATCCCTTTATATACAACTAAAAAATTAATATATATTTTATATTAAAAGGAATGAAGCAGCAACAAGAAAAAAACTCATAAAAATAGAGAAGATTTATAGTATTAAAAGCTCTACTCTAATAATGGTTATATTGAACTCATTTGAATACTAATTAAAAAAATAGATAGAATTGCCTATATTAATTATTTTTTATTAAAAAAATATTTTTTTTCAAGATATTAATCTAATTAAATTTGAATTGAATTTGACTAGATAAAAATTTACAAAGAAACACAACAAATCAACTAAAAAACCTTGTATGAATTAGGCTTCAAATATCAAATTTTCCGAGGTAACTTGTTTGGTCGGATTGAATCTAGAAATAATGAACCTAACTAAAAAAACCAAGCGGTCTTCAAATAGCAGAAGACCGGTTCACGGGTTGATCGTGTAAAAAGGTGGTCCTGGCTTTATCCCTCCTCCGACTAGTGCGCTGACGGCCTTCAATTTCTGCTGTTCAAAGCAAGCTCTTGGGGTCAAAGACAACGTGCCCTTTTTCTTTTCTGCTGCCTTTCTTAAAAAAATAAAATAAAAATAAAAGGGCCTAAATTATGATTATAGTGCTTCAAACAAAACAAACAGCACCTTCCTTCCTTCAAGTTGTTCCACTCATCCATGTCCCTTATAATATAATATTAATCCCTTCTCCAAATTTCATCCATTTTTGAAAATTAACAATTAAAAAATAATTGATAAAATAACATAATTTAATTTTTTTTAGCATAATATCACAATTGTAAATCTCGAGATTGTGAAATGCAATATTTAACCTTGTTGCTATTAGAAATTATGAAATAAATTGCACAAATTATGATAAGAAAAAAAAAGAAATAAAGAAATAAAGAAAGAGATTTTGAAGGCATACCAAAATTTTGATTATGACACCACTGATACAATAAAAAAATCTCGATGAGACGAATCCAACTATATCAAATAAGATCACTAATAGTGATCGGAGTGAGCCACACTTGTCACCCAAAGATGACAGGTGGCTCACTTGTTCTTGAAGGCAAGTGTGACCAACTCCAGTCATCATTGATGACATTTTTTGATGTCGTTAAATTCATCTTGTCGAGATTTTTCTGATGATAATAGTAATGTCGTAATATGAGCTTTGATGTGCCTTCAATGTCTTTTTCTTTTCTTTTCTCTCTCTCCTATTCTCATTGTAATTTGTGAAGCGAAAGATCTCAGAGGCACAAAGAAATTTCGATTACAACACCACTAGCACTATAAAAAAATTTCGACGAGATGAATCCAATGGCATCAAGGAAGGTTACCAACAGTGACCGGACTGGGTTATATTTGACGCTCAAAGATGGCAAGTGGCTTATTTGTTTTTGGTGACAAGTATAACCCACTCCAGTCACTGTTGGTGACATTCCTTGGTGTATTTAGATTTATCTCATTGAGATTTTTTTAATGATATTGATGATGTTGTAACCGAAGCTTCGACGTGTCTCCAAGATCTCCTTCTTTATCTTTTCTCTCTTTTATTCTCATCGTAATTTATGAAACACATTTCACAATTTCTTTGAAATGTTGTATTTTTTGAATAACAATAAGGTTGAATGTCATGTTTTCTAATTACAACATGTATAAATTGTACTATTTTATCAATTTGTATTTAAACTATACTAGTTTTTTATTTTTTTTAAAAAAACTTGCTAATAAATAAAAATACTTTACTTTTCCTAACATTCAGAGGTGTTTGAGATTGTGGTGTATAGTATTTTTTAAAATAATTTTTTATTTAAAAATGTATTAAAATAAAAAAAACACACTAAAAATAAATTAATTTAATATTTTTTTAAATAAAAAACAATTTTAAAAAACAAATGAAAATAGAAGCATAAGTTGTGAAAAATACGTCGAACATGACTCGCTCACACGCAATCTCCACGCCCACCAGATTATAACTTTGTATCTATCTAGTCGGTCCGTGGCGATTACGACGAGGACACGCACCCCCCTCGCTCCCTCCCTCCTCCTTTGTTTTGACTGCCCAAGAGCAGTTTCAACCAAATAATTATTAATTATCCTCTTCGTATTTATAACCTAGCACACCTGCTCCCTCTCCTCTCAATCTCTGCAAAGCAAAACTCCAAATCCTAACACGACGGGACCTCCTCTGGAACCAGCTGCTCCAGTGGCTCGTTTTCTCACTCACCAAATGGGCCAATCATCTTCCACCACTAATTATTCAATCAACCGATTCTTAACCCCCGCGACCATCTTATCCGAATCCTCAGATTTAGCCGACGAAATCAATATCGGACCTCTCAGAGACCACACGGAGGACATACCAGACGATTGTTTAGCTTACATATTCCAGCTTCTCAAAGCCGGTGACCGCAAAAGCTCATCCCTTGTCTGCAAACGATGGCTACGCGTCGATGCTCAAAGTCGCCGCCGGCTTTCTCTGATTGCGCAATCGGAGATTATTTCCTATGTACCTACGATCTTTACTCGATTCGATTCGGTTGCTAAACTATCTCTCCGGTGTGGTCGGAAATCTGTTAGCTTAAATGACGATGCGTTGCTGATGATTTCTATCCGGTGCGAGAATCTCACGCGACTCAAGCTCCGTGGATGTCGTGAACTGACTGAGTTAGGTATGGCTAACTTTGCTAAAAATTGTAAGAACCTGACGAAATTTTCGTGCGGTTCGTGCAATTTCGGGGTTGAAGGAATTAATTGGATGTTAAAGTATTGTACTGATCTTGAAGAGTTGACTATTAAGCGGCTTAGAAGTGTCAATAATGGGAACGAATTGGTCATCGTTCCCGGCGCGGCCGCATTAAGTTTAAAATCCATTTGTTTGAAGGAGTTGGTTAATGGGCAATGCTTTGAACCGCTTGTGGTTGAATGCAAGAAGCTTAAGACCTTGAAAGTGATTCGTTGTTTAGGTGATTGGGATAGTGTGCTTGTAAAAATTGGGAATGGAAATGGGATTTTGAGTGATGTTCACTTAGAGAGGTTGCAAGTGAGTGATATTGGACTTGGAGCAATTGCCAAATGTGTAAATATAGATAGTTTGCATATTGTGAGGAATCCTGACTGTTCAAATTTAGGGCTTGTTTCTGTGGCAGAGAATTGTAGGAAGTTGAGGAAGCTTCATATTGATGGGTGGAATATTAATCGGATTGGAGATGAGGGTTTAATAGCTGTAGCGAAACAGTGCCCGGAGTTACAAGAGCTTGTTTTGATTTGTGTTCATGTTACGCATTTGAGTATGGCAGCAATTGCTGTTAACTGTCAGAGATTGGAGCGATTGGCATTGTGCGGGATTGGAGCTATTGGTGATGCGGAGATTGCTTGCATTGCAGCTAAATGTGTGGAGTTAAAGAAGCTTTGCATCAAGGGCTGTGCTATTTCTGATACTGCCATTGAAGCTCTTGCTTGGGGATGTCCGAATTTGGTTAAGGTTAAGATCAAGAAATGCAGAGGAGTTAGTAGTGAAGTTGTGAATTGGTTGTTGCGGCGCAAGGGGTCACTTGTTGTTAGTTTCGATGCTGCTGAAAGTGAAGGGTTGGATGCCAGTGGCAGTGATGTTGGAGGTCAAGAAAGTGGTGTGGAATTCCCGGTGATGGGTGACCGAGTAGTTGTCGGTGATGGCCCTTCAGTCAGCATTGGGAGATTGGCTTTGCTTAGGGCGAAGCTAGGGTTTTTTGCCAGCAGGAATTTAGTGCCCTGTGCGTTTAACAAGTCATCAAATCACGGGGATAGTTCAAGTAGCAATCTGTGAATGATTTTTGTAGGAGTCGGTAAAATGAGAAACCAACTCTTGATGATCCACTCGCCCTCTTCTTTTTCAATTGGTTGCGCTAATTACTTGATTCTTATATTTCACAGTATATGTTGTCTCTTTCTGAATTGTTCAATTTTGTTAGCAGTTAAATTAAAACAAGAACTTCCGTTTATCAGCCAGTCTGTCTCTATTTCTTTCTTATCACACTTGTATTTGGGTTTTTTTCTTCCATAACTTGAAGTAACCATTACTTCAGTTGAATTTCTTTATTGTAACTAAATTGTTTAGAAAGAAATACTTTTTATTGTTCTGTAACACAAAAAGTGAAGTAACCATTAGTATATATATATATATATATATATATATATATATACAAAGCCATTTTAAAATGGGAGATGCTCTAAAAATAATTCAAGTTAATTTAGATGAAGTCGTTAAATTCATCACATGTGTAATTGAGAAAAGAATAATGTTATATTTTATAACACGTAGAAATAACATTTGTAGAGGAAAAAAAGAGTAAAGTAGCATTTTGTTTATCACTTCCGAATGTTACTTCTCAAAAAATCTCATGTGTTCATCACGATGCCTGTGGTTTCTTGAATGCTGCGTAGCTTCTTGCAGCACAGCAGTCTGTGTAAACAGAGCAGCCTTGTGGTCAGGTCCTAATTTTGTGGTTCATACTGGCAACTGAGTCTTCCATGGACTTTAAACTAAAGATCCAGTTCTTCTCTCTTTTTCAAAACCGTGTTGTTGCAAATGATAGCCAATTCAAAGACAAGCTGCCTGAGACACATTTCATGGTCCAGTTCAGTTATTTTAGCATGATTGATATATTGGTCTCCGAATGTTTTGGCATACAATATTTGGTTAGCCTTTGTTAGCTGTCTTTTATATTGATGTCGACTTCAGCCTTTGAACTAAATTTTGTCTTCTTAGTGGCAATGTTTTTTTTTATATATATATAAAAAAAGCTTCTGTTCATGATGATACAGTACCATGCGGGTTCTAAGGAGCTACTGGGAAGTTATGATGCTTGAATTCTAATTGCTACTGGGAATAATTTCATAGAAGTACAAGAGCGTAGGAAGTATCTTAGCTTGTAGCCTGTAGGGCATGGTTGAGGCGCACAATTCAGAAAAACCAAGCGAGAAATCGTGATGGTGACTCGACAATGATATATAGACTCGAAAATTCAAAGTCATTGTTTAT
>Ga0307515_10011052_pt1 | contig 17190 bp, 9 predicted proteins | sample 17_EM_MG_FD_194513 | JGI IMG/M metagenome (GOLD analysis project Ga0307515, IMG submission 194513) | Populus trichocarpa ectomycorrhiza microbial communities from riparian zone in the Pacific Northwest, United States - 17_EM | ecosystem: Host-associated > Plants > Roots > Unclassified | place...
TTAGGTTTTGTTATCAGAAAACTTCACTTTCATGTTATGGATAGTAAGATAATTCATGCAGCATGTATGGGAGCAGCTGTAACTATGATAGCTACAGGGGTAGCTATTATTGAACAAGAAAGAAATAGAATTTATATATCAAGAGAACCACGTATAAATGCAATTGCTCAACAAAAATTCTATATTTACAGCATTTTGAATCGAGGTGATAGACATTGCGTTGAACAAATTCGTATAAAACCAGCTGTCTTTTATATAGATTGTGTGATGTTCTCACAAGTCGTGACCTATTACGATCAACTCAAAATGTGTCTATTAGGGAGCAAGTAATTATGTTCTTACAAATTATAGGCCAAAATCAAAGATTTTATTTTATTAGTGGTATATACTATAAGTCTGTTGAAACTATCCATCGTTACTTTAGAATTGTTTTAAAAGCAGTTCTTAAGTTATACAAATACCTTATTAAAGACCCAAAGGATACAGTTCCAGCAGAGATAATGAATAATCGAAGATTCTATCCTTATTTTAAGGTATGAGAACAATATCAATATTTTTATACATTAATTAATTACATCTAGAATAAAAGGTTATAAATTATTTTTTCATGTTTATATAGGATTGTGTGGGAGCAATTAATGGTACCCATGTTCCTGCAAATGTTCCTGTTGAGATTCAAGGAAAGTTTCAAGGTTGAAAAGAAGGAACAACACAAAATATTTTAATAACTTTTGATTTGAAGTTTATATATGTTTTAGCTGGCTGGGAAGGAAGTGCACATGATTCACGGGTTTTAAGTGATGCATTATCAAGACCTAGTGGTCTAAAAATTCCAGAAGGTATATAATAAAGTATTTATTATATGCAATAAGCATATAAAATATCTTATTAGATAAAGATGGTAATAGGTTTTTTTTAATTTGTAGGGAAATATTATCTTGGTGATGCTGGTTACGATATTCGAAAAGGAATCATTTCTTCTTTTCGTGGAGTTTGATATTACTTGAATGAGTTTACAGAATGTTCACCAGAAAATAAAAAGGAGCTATTTAATCTTCGACACTCTTCATTGAGAATCGCTATTGAGCGAAGGTTTGGTATTTTGAAGAGTCATTTTAGATCAATTGATGGAAAACGTACATCACAATCTTTTATATTTATAAAATCACCCTGTATTAAATCTAGAATTTAAAGTTTTTACAACCTCTTCAGTATTAAAATACCAATTTATCTACAGGAAGTTCATCTTCTATCTTTATTGAAAATCTTATTTCAACTAAGTGAAAATGCTTTCGTTTGTTTTATTGTTGTTGAAACTAGAAAAATTGAGATAAGTTGTATCAATTTATCTATGAGATAAAGGAAGGTCTTGAACATTGATTTTTCCATCGATTCTTCACATCATTCTAAAATAAAAGACAATTGTGTGTGTGTGTGTGTGATTGCATCAACCATGTGGAATGATTATAACACTCAAAGAAACTAGTAATTAAGTGTTAATTATATGTGCTTGTTTTTATCATGTCTTGCTTGAGTTTGTATTATCTTTATTATGTATTTGGAGTAGATGTTGACTTTATTATAATTTTTTATGTATTTTATGTATTCTCTTTTAAATATTAATTGTAGTTTGTATATGAAATTTATTAAATCTAAATATTATATGATTTTATTTTGTATAAATTTGTAATTATTTTTTTGTAGAAATGAGTTCCACACAGAATGAAAAATGCAAGAGCAAACACTTCACATGGTCTAAGCCTATGTCTCACATGTTACTTGAGATATTAGCTGAGGAGGCACTTAAAAGAAGCAAACCTTCTTCCACCTTTAAAGCAGAATCTTTTGTTGAGCTGGCTACAGAAATTAGTCAAAAGTTCAACGTGTAATGCGATCCTAAGCATGTGGACAATCATCTCAAGACTATGAAAAAAGAATGGGGAATAATAACCAAACTTAAAAATAAAAGTGGCTTTGGCTGGGATGATTGTTTGAAGATGATTACAGTTTCGAAAGATGTATATAATGAAGAACTAAAGGTATGATAAATATTATACTCTTTGTAATTTTTATATTTACTTTTGTTTCTAAAATGTTATACAAGGAACTAAAAAATTGCGTATTCTAAATTTTATGAACAGGCACATCCTAATCATGACAAGTATCTCAACAAAAAACTCGATATGTATGAGGCAATGTCAATTGTTGTTGGAAAAGACATGACAACCAGAAATTATGCCAAATCATATATTGATGTCAACTTGGAAGAGAACACTGATGAGCAATTAATTTCAATTGAAAATTAAGGGGAATATGAAGAAACTTCTAAAAGAAAAGAGACATCTTCCTCTAATGCATAAAAGAGAGAACATAGAAAGAGAAATCGCATGTATAAAGATGATGGTGTTGAAAAGTTGTCTAAAAAGATTGGAGATGTAGCATTTGCAATTCAAAGCCTCAGCAAAAATCAACTTGATGTTAATGAGCTGTAGAAGTGATGAAAATTGAAGGCTTTGATGAGATCACTCTTGGGGATGCATTTGATCACTTGGTCCAAAATGAAATGTTGACGAAAACATTTATGAAAAAAAATGCTAATTTGAGAAAAAATTGGGTTCAGAATTTTGTGAACCAGCACTACTACAGGCTTGCTTGCTAAGATGGTTTTACTATGATAAGAAAATATATGTTTGTTATTTGATGAATATGTTTACTTGTTTAATTCGATCTAGCATGTTTATATTTGTTAATTTGAACTAATATGTATGTGTATGACATCAAAACTTAATATTTATACATGACTATGTTTGATATTAGATATTTATATTTATTTCTTGATGCTTATTTGATATATATTAAAGGGATATTAAAGGGATAATTGCCTATACCCGTAAAAAAAAAATCTTTATCAAAAAACCCATCAAAATATTTTTGTATTTATTTATCTTTTAAAAAAATCTTCATACAAAAGAAAACCCAAATATCTAACTCTTACTTAATACCATAAACTAATTTGGCTTTCTTCATATGAAAAAAAAACTTATTTTAAGCTTTTAAAATTGAAAAAAATATTAATAGGTTTTACTTAAGAAATATTTCACAAGGTTATTTTTCTATAATATGATATGACATATATAGTTATATTTTATAAAATAAGCTATATATGAATATAGGATATAATAAAAATATTCATCATTGTACTTTTTAGATTTCATTATTTTATTGTAAGTGATTAAATATTTATATTAAATATTATATATATATATATATATATATATATATTAGATAAACTTGAAAAAAAATTAATTCTTTAATAAATTATTTTCTAGTTCATTTTCTATAACATAACAAAATACTGGAAAGTGTTTTCCAGTTTAATTTTCATAATACTATTAAATATCGAAAAATAATTTATTTTTTAAAAAAATTACTTTTCAAAAAGAAATAATTTTCCAACAAACAAACTTATCATTTTTAGCTACGGGAAAGCATTGATGAATGTTTAATTTTGTAAGTACAAGATGAACAAGTAATATTTAATATGTTTTAAGGCTATGAAATTTTTATCAAGTTGCGATTCATGTTTTTAGGGGGATATCAATGACAAGTTGGTATCCAAAACTTTTAAAATGAGAATTTAAAACCACCCCTTGAAGCATGTCTCGCCAGCTCTCAAGTTATTCATTCCAAGCAAGTCGTGATTAATTAATGCAATGAGTACTCGAAATTTCTTCTATCATCCCTTCAAGCAAGGAAGCCAAAAGTTAAAGAGATTGAAGCTAACATTGAAAATATAAAATCACTCATTCATGAGACACCCGGGAAGGAAATGAAGTCATTACCATCGCATCTAAGGAATGCTTACTTCAACGAATCTTCATCTCTTTCGAATATTAGCTCATCAACTTTCAGTGCTTCGAAAGAAGAAAGGTTGCTTGGGATTTTGATGGAGCACAAAACGACATTGGATTAGACTATAGGAAATATCAAGGGTGGTCCTTCATTTTCTTTTATGAGTAAGATTTTGCTGGAAAAAACTCAAACCAATTGTCTAACCATAGTCATCTTCTTCATACTTTCAAATAATTTAAGACTAGAATAATTTCAATATCTAATAGGTAGATAATCATAGTGGAAACTATAATCTTATTTACGTTAATTATAGTACTCAAAGCCCATACACTGGGTAATTCATTCCAATAATCAACCTCAATGACAATCATAGACCTCAAATGCATACGTGGAATCATGAAAATTCCTAATTCAAAGGCGTGAGAGTGGTGCCTGTCCTCCATTTGCTTTGCTTAGGAAAGGGTAATCTGTGTACCCAACAACAGGATCCTGGCTGTAGAAAGTCTTCCTGATATACTTATTCAGGGGTGCATCAACCTTCAATCTCAAAACTAAGTCTGGGTTTGAGATAAAGAGTCTGCCGTAGGATACCAAATCTGCGTCACCTTCAGCTACAGCTTGTATTCCCAGCTCCCTAGTGAACCCACCACTGCACATGAGTGTACCCTGATATGCCCTTCTCCAAGTCCTGATCATCTGGGCCTCTTCATCTTCGGTGCCAGGTCTGCCTGACTCTGTTTGGCCGTAAGCTGTGTACCGTGGCTGAGTGACATGGAGATAGGTGAGTTTTGAACCCACCTGTAGCTGGATTTTGTTAATTCTCTCAACCACTGAAAGGCCTAAGTTGAGTGGATCCGAGTCTGTGGCATCAAGGTGATCAATTGCAGGTGACATTCGGAAAGCTACACGATCTGCGCCGACAGCTGAGACTACTGCCTGAATCACCTGCATTAAGAATCGGCACCGGTTTTCCATTGATCCACCATACTCATCTATTCTGTCATTGATCCCATCCTTTAAAAATTGATCGATAAGGTAACCATGAGCCCCATGGATCTCAATTCCATCAAAACCTGCAGACCATATTTTCATTACGTGTGTTACTAATCATTGATAATAACGCATGGTAACCAGGTGAGCTCAAGAAGCACCTGTTTCTTTGTTTCGAGAGCTAAAGTCTAAGCAGATTATCCAGTTAATTAAGAGCCATCAACTTGAATCAACAATACCAGCTAATTAAAAAGGCCAATCACTGTTGCAGTAAAGCCATCCGATTTCAGATGACACTATAGACGACTATAAATTCCACTCCATTGATGATTCCAACATCTCCCAAACAGACCTTCATTAAAACACTAGAAAGTTGCACAGAGATCACACCAATGTTTTTTATGCCCTTGATGAAACATGAGACAATCATTACTCATGAGCAACGGAACTTTTTCAATGAATATTTTATCTAGTAACCAAGAGGAGACATAATCATAGTCATGCCATGTTACTGCAAATGTAAATAATGATTAGAACTCCCATCATAGAGAGGCATCATGGTCACCCTTTAAGGAAAAATTTAGTAAAGCATACTCCATTTCCTCTCAACATGTAATTATGCCCGTCTAAAAGAAAAATAAAATCCTCATATATAGCTGCAGCTCCAAAGCCTTGAAATAAAACAAATAAATGTCATTACACTTACCTGCTCGAATGGCATTCAAGGCTGCCTGTCTATAATGCTCCACCACCTCTAGTATTTCAGAGGTTTCCAAGGCTCGAGGTGCTGGGTATGTTCCATAGGTCCCATCTGGCATGAGAATTCTCCACCTGTTTGAGATGGCCTTGTTTGTTGATGAAATCGGTGCAGCCCCACCAGGTTGATAAACTGAGATATTGCACAAATTCAAAATACAATTCTTTCAGAAATTACACTTTGCATAATTAGTCAACTCGAATTTTTTTATAAGAAAAGAATTCACTCTTGTATGTAATATAACTCAAACGATATATCAATTTCTTTTTCAAATTTCTTCCCTTCTCTCCATATCTATTTTGTTTCCATCAAAACCCTAAATTAGGAAAACTAAATCGAACAAATTCCTTCATAAGAATATGGGAAAGCCAAAACCCTAAATCAAACCAATCTGCTTGATTTTGCAACATTTTTAAAATTTGAAATTTGAAACTAAAACCTTGAATTGAACCACCTCTATGCTAATCTTCTTTTATAATTTGAAGTTTGACCCAAGCATAAATTGAAGATGGAGGGTTTCGGTCTACATATTTAGGCCAGTTCATTGAACTTTTCTTTCCAAGCAGTATATTATGCCTCTATTCCTCCATGCATGGATACCACCCCCAAGTCTTCCATCAGATGGAGAAGGTAATTTTTAACTATATTTATTAAAATAAAATTGATTTCTTTGCTCTTAGCCATGTTGTGTATGAAAGAATGAAAGAGATCTACCAAGATTTTGTTGAAAAATCAGATGAACATGGCTTGATTTATACAAGAGATTTGGGTGAAGAAGATGATTTGTCATCTCCAATTGGTTACAGTAGAGCAAAGGCTTTCGCTATCAAAATGTAAGTGGGGGAATGACTTGATTTATACTAGAGATTTTGTTGACAAATTAGAAGAGCATGGCTTGATTTATACCTTTAAGATGTGAATCCAAGAAGCAGAACCACCTAACCACCTAGTAATGTTGGATAGCATGGTGGCTTTGAGTTCATAAGGAAAGATATTCAGACTTTATTGAATGAGAGAATGAAATACAAAAACAAGTTCAATTACAAGGTTGATTTTGATAAAATACCACTATGAAAGTTTGAACTCTTGTAATTTTTTGCATAATATTAGTTTGATCATCATATGTTTGATGTCAACCTTGTAATATTAATGTTGCAAGAGTTTTCTAGTTATTAGATAAAATATAATGATAATTTTGTAAATAATTAAATGTTTTTTTTGTTGATTTATGCTTTTGATGTTTTAAATCACGAATATAAAAATGTTATGAATTTAAAAGGTATAAATTTTTTTAAAAAGAATCAAAACAGTGAAAGGAATGAATGAGTAAGCTATAGGTTTTTTTGTAATTAACCCTAACAATAGATTCTGGCTGAAATAAAATGACACCAAGTGACTGATTTCAAGTTTCATTAGAGAGGGAGTAAATTTTACCTTGATGAGATGCACGGCCAACGTGCCAGAGTTGACAGAAGATGATGCTCCCTTTGGCATGAACCGCATTCACTACCTTCTTCCATGCCTCCACTTGAGCATCTGAGTAAATCCCAGGCACATGAGGAAACCTGCTTCCACCCGCCATCAAGACATCAAGATAACTCTATAAAGCATGCATGCCATAAACAATGCAATTTGAATATATGAAAAAGCATCTTCATCGGAGTTAAACATTAAGTAAAAACCTTCAAGCACACACATGGATCATTGGTGGGTGGGTGGGCCATCGGGTCCCACATTAAGATTCATAATTTCTTGACGTTTTTTTCTTAATATCAAGCATTTTTGTGATCATTATGTCTATAATATTTTGCTAGATGATCAAAGTTGGCTGGTTATCACCCAATATTCATTAAAAATCAAAAGTAGACGAGGAAAATGTTTTTTAAAGAACTTTCAATCACACACATACAGAATCAAAAGCAAGAAAGTTGGTTGGTTATCATTCTTTATATATATATAATAAGACACCTTTGAGAATAAAAAGAAAATGTGTCAGCCCTAATTTCAAAAGTAATTTAGCCATTGTCATGATGGATGGAGAGCTTCATGGTGGCGAGCACCCCGGTTTTCATTTTCTGTATCGAGTGTATTATTCCATGTGGAAAACTATGATAAAAGAGAGAGAGAGAGAGAAGGAGAAGCTTCAAACATGATAATAAAAAAAAATGAGATAAATGAGATACTCTTCCCAGTCAAAACATAAGACATCAAGTTGATCAAGTTTAAGTCCAAATCTAAGATCCAAAGTACAAACTATCCTTAGTTTAATATTCATTTATATTTAATTAATGAATCTAAAATAAAATTAAAATTTATAAAACAAAAAAATATTTTACAAGAAAAATTATAAAATTATTATAATTATGAGATTCTTATTCAATCAAAGCATTGTTCTTAAATGATCATGGTCAATATTTTATTAAGATTATACATTAATTAAAGTTGTTGAGTCTGATGGATATTATGTTTCTTCCTTTATGAAATGAAGCAACTGCTCTCATAAATTGAAGTATGAGAAATACCTGGAATTAATATGCAAGTGTTCGTCATATGACATGTACATAAACTGACCCGCTAGGGAATTCTATATGGAGAGATCTCCTATGTTTGTGAAAAGGCTCTCATGATAGTTGTGTAAGTGATCATTAGACTTGACATCACTAACTTATTTTATATAAGAAGTATTATGATTTAATCTTGACCACACGTTATCATAATCAAGGGTAACAAACAAGCAAATATTAGATAACATAAACTATATGAAAGTATTTGAGTAATTAAGAGAATATTCATCACCCTAAGTGAATTAGAAAAAAATATTTCATCTATTCTCAAATAGCATTGATTGTGAAATTTTTGGCCAAGGTGTAATAAGTTTTGAAAAGACTTTCAAAATCTTATTTAAAAAATCAATAACTATAATGTTGAAAACTAAAACGATTTAATAAAATAAACATACTTCATGCTATAATGTTTAAATCGAAACATTCATGATGAAAGGATAATAATTATACCAAGAAACTAGTCACTAAAAGGTTAAATCAAATCATTTATGAAACTAGATATCGTACTTAATCTTCAAATATAAATCAATCAATTATTAAATTGATAATAAATTAAATTATTTAATCTTATTTTATTTAGGAATATGATTTGTATTTGGACCAATTTATTAGAGAACTTAATGAGTTATATATATAAGAAAAATTAGTCAAAATTAAAATATGATAATTAATCAAGTGACTTGATTGTTAATAAAATTTAGAAATTAAGTACTAGAATATAATTAATATATTATATTACAATTGTAGACCTAGAAATAATCAAGTATGGACTTGGTGGAATAAATTTTTAAAATTGACCTAAAATAATATATGTGATATTATTTAAATGATAAATTGATATTTTATTATTTATAGGGTTTTTAGGTTTTATTATAAATAGAATGTTATGTATGTTATTTTTTAAGAAGAGAGGAGTGAGAAAAGTTGGGTACATAGGCCTGTTTGGAATTATGGTAGCGTTGGTGGTTCAAAGTTTTTTCGTTTAGAAATGCATCAAAATAAAGTTTTTTTTATTTTTTAAAAATTATTTTTAATATCAGCATATCAAAATGATTTGAAAACATAAAAAAATTATTTCAAACAAAAAAACTTTTAAATTTTTAGAAATACAGTTTACACCACAAAATACACTTATAAACACTTAAAACATAAAAAAAAAAAATTAGCATTTTAAAGTATAGTAATCGCTATTTTCTAAAATAATTAGAAGATTTTTCATAGTTTATGTATATTACTATTAAAAATCAAATACTTGAACATCCTGCGTTTAAACAGCGAATAACTTTATTATCTTCAAACTTCCAAAAAGTTTTAAATTTAATATTTTTAAACTGCATGTAAGTATCTCAAGACACCCGACACCACCAACCATAAACAAACAAATACGAGGCCCACCACCACCACCATCACAGCAACCCTCAATCCGATCATAGCATCTGCCACGGAGGTGCAAAAATGAAAAGGTCACCATCAATAGAAGAGAAGATGATGAAATTACCCGGGAGCAGTTGGAGAGATGATAGTGCCTTCGCTGATGAGAAATCCGCCAGGAGTTGATCTCTGCGTGTAGTACTCCACCAGCGCATCCCCTGGTATCCCAAACAACGCCCTGCATCTTGTCATGGGCGCCAGCACCACCCTGTATCCATGGACAATTCCGTCACGTAATAACAAAAGTCAGATGACAAAAATGCCCTCCCGGATCTCTCTCTAGATTTTGAACGCCGGAAGGATTTTATTTTTTTTTAATGTCTGAAATAGAAACTAACAACTGAATCAATCCGGCAGTAAGAACTTGAGAGAAAGTGGGATGAACTGACCTGTGAGAGAGGCTGAACTTGCCCATCTTGTAAGGAGAAAACAGAGAGGTTCCTTTGATTCTATTCTCCGCCATTACTTTTGCTTATTCCTTTTCAAGTTACAACACCGAATTGATCTGGCACGATGAGTCAACTGGTCAAGCTGAAACGATAACCCAGACTGCTGGACTAAGGACGGATATGAAAACGAGACACCACAAGAGTTAAAAGTGTTATAATAATACATAGTTATATAAGTGAATTTTTTATATACTTATTTTATTGGATCCATAATGAATAGGGTCGGCATGTTGTCCAATCAACCTTTAAAACTGATTAAATTTAGAATTTATATGTATACTCGTCTTCCGTCATGGATTTGTATAACAATAAATACATAAACTTTTCACGTGCATTTTTTTTATAATAAAATTTCTAATTATAAATTAAAACACATGTACATGCATTTAATTCAAGAACTATTTGTGCTAATAAATATATAAAAAAATATTAACGTGTTTATTTAATTCATCTAGTTGCAGTTTGAATAATTTTTTTTTAACGCAAATGAATTAATATGAAAGTGTTGTTAATATATTTTTTGACATCGAGTAAAAAAATATAATTGTGAATCAAAAAGTCGATGCTTATATTATATATAATAAAATATAGTGAAGATTATATACCTTAATAAAAACATGTAAGATCTCAAACTTATTTTTAACGTAGTAGAAAAATAAGATAATGATGCAATTGTTTATTTTTATTTGATATAGGTGGTTAATGTTACGCCGCCCGCTAAGTTAAATCTTTTTAACATAGAAAAATAATGCTCACGTGATAATAGTATTTTTAAATGAGCAAGAAAAATTTATGGATTCAATAAACTTGGTTATTTAATAATATAATTATAAAAAGCCAACAATAATTAAAAAAAAATGACTAATAAAAAAAAATAAACGCTTGTCAATATTATAAACAATTATTCTCTAAATATTCTTAAAATATCTCAATATCTTATTTGATAACAAAGCTAAAATTAAATGAGAACAGAAAAAAAATCTGAAACTTAATTATCAGCAAATCAAACATTGAATGACGAATTTAAAAAAATAAAAAAAATAAAACTCTTATTCAAATCAATATGTCAAATTCACAGCTCGGTTGTGAGGTCTTGATAACCTAAGTGATGGAGGTCATTTAAAAAAATATATAATAAAATAATCGAGATCAACTCTCAATAAAACTAAATGATGAAAAATAAAATTGAAAAAAAAATAAATTAAAAAATTAAAAAAAAAACTCAATTCAACTTGTGTTAACTCGACTATCTATAACTTGAGATATAAAATTAGGATAACCTCATAGAAAGGAAAGCAATAAAAATCACGAAGTTGAGGCTTAATAACCTAATATCAAAAGATAAAATTAAAAAAAATCAAGTTTTTTCTTAGAAAAAACTTTTAAAAAGATCAAAGTCAAATCAGACTAATATTTGAAATCCGTGTCATGACACCAAGTTACCCTATAGAAGGAAAACATGAAAAAATCATGAAGTAAAATTCCAACAAAATAAATATCAATCAAAAGAATGAGAACTAAATCTAGTATAAAAATTAAATAAAATAAAACAATGAGTGATGAAATTGAAAAATCAAATAAATTAAAAAATAACAATAAAAAAATAAGCAAAATTCCTATTATTTTTATTTTATTTTTTTAATCAAAATACACTTTAAATAAAATATATAGCATAATATTTAAAGTAGTGTTCATTTTTGGTATACTTCTAAAATATAATTATGTGTTTTTTATGGTAATGTTCAAAAAAATATTTCAATTGTTATATGTCTAATATGCAAAAAAATAAATAAATAAAGATTTGTACATGAATTTTGAATAAAGATCAAATTCCTATTTTTTATTTTTAAATATACTTTTGACATGGTTTTATCAAATTAATTATTTTTCCCCTTCAGTCATATTAGTGAATAAGAATAAAATATCTATTTTTTTAATTTTTTATATAACTTTTTCAAATATATTATTCTTGTATTTTCTTCATATAAGTAAATGAAAATGATCGATTCATATTTAATTGAAACTTTCACAATTATAATAAGTTTTGTTCTTAAATAAATGTTTATTAATAAAAATAAATATGTTTTCCAAAACAATAAGAAAAATAAGTGAATAAAAAAAGGATTTGTATTAAATGTTTACATTTTTTTTCCCAAATCATTTTAGATTTTTCTAAGCATTTTTTCTTGTTATGTTAAGAAAAAACTTACAAGAATAAAAAAAAAGACAATTTTTATGAAAGAAATATTTCTTTTTATAATTTCATTCATTGTTTTTCCTTTCTATTATAAATTTTTATGATTTTAAAATTAAATATAAGATAGATTTCATAAATAAAGTTGTTAAACATGAAAGTCTTGAAAGCACTTAACATGAAGGTGAATTAGGTGTTTAATTGAAAATTTGATATCTTAAAAGCTTAATCTTTTAACACTTCAAATTGTCAAAATAAATATTTAATATGAGATTGCACAAAGTAAATAAGATAGAGATCAAGAGAGACAAGTTAAATTAATAGTGGTATGGACAATTGCCTACTCTGTTACTTAAACTAATGCCTAAGCATTCATTAGCAATCATGGTCTTTTTGTAGGTAAGACCTTATCGATGCACTAATCTTTTTTCATGGGTTAAAGGGGTCTTTTACCGAACTAACATAGTTTTGTAAAAGATTTAAGGATATAACATAAGATTGAAAAGTATTGGGAAAATAACACACTTTCACATAGCTGCTAATGAGAATCGTAGTTTTATTAAACAACCGCTAATAAAAATAATAGTTGTATTAAACAAATACTAATAACAATAATAATTTATTAACACACAAATGCTAATGTGAATAATGGTTGTGTTATGATACAACACAACATTACCCTAAACCTAACCCCAAATTTAACATAAAATAAGCCTTAAAAAACCCTAACCCAAGCCCTAACCAAACCAAACCACAAAGTACCAAACATCAAACCCATAATTTATGGTATGATATTTTAACATCATTTTGGTGCGTTAATTATAATCCTAAATTAATGTGTGCTATTTTTAAACATCGTTTTTATTTATTAATTTTAAAGATAATTGATAATAATAATAACAACAACAACGCAACATAACAATGTGTATTTTTTTTAACTTATAAATGGATGATTTTAAAGTTTAAACAATATGTTCACAATATTCATATTTTCACCTATAAATTAATTATTCCAAATCATGTTTATCTAAAATAAGTATGAAAATGCATAATATGTAAGACAATATTAAAATCAACATGATCAAAAAATAATATTACAAAAATAATGAAAAACATAACTCATAACTAAAAAAATAACAAAATATAATAACACATCAAGTCTAACTATGTCTTTATGATGGCGAGTGGATAGGTCGGTTTCATCAATAGCACGACTTTTACCAGTCTATGTGGTCTCATTCTCAGAGACTCGATTCTGCCAGCAAATTATGAAATTTGACTTTGGTTTTGTTTTAATTATTGAGGCAATCATTTATTTATTTTTAGTTTATTTTAGGGCATGCATCATTTGAAGGTTTATCTGGGTTAGGTTTTATTTTATTATTTTAGTTATTTTTAGGTTTTTAATGTGTTAAGATCTATTTATCAAGTTTGAGTTCATTAAGTCAATTTAGGGTTAGTTTTCTACTATATAAACCAATTGTTAACATTATTTTCAGTTTTATGAAATTTTCTCTAAAGTTATCACATATTACATGCTTTATTTCTCTTTGTATGGTTAAGTGATTCTTATACTAAGTTTTTTATTAAACTTGCAAACTCTTTGAAAGATTGATCAACTTCGTTGTGATTTATACTTCTCATTCGTGTTTCGTTATAGACGTAGAGTAGGAGTGATTAATTGTATATAACTTTGGTTCTCTAAGGCAATATTCTTGTGGAGTCAAGTTGCAAACTTTTCTTTAAACCTCAAATCAGTAACCTAAGGAAAAATTTAGTGTAAAAAAAAGCTTATGATTTTCATGTCCAAAACTCCTAGGAAGCCTATAAAAAACTATTGAAGGATCGAGACTATAATGTTTTCTAGGCTTGGTTTGATTGTGGAGTAGGCTTGTTTGGATAAGTTGGAAGTGGCTTCCTTTAAGTAGAAAATGACCTTTCTTATGCAATCTAGCCAAGCTGTGAATACAGAATTGGAGACAACCAAAACAGGTGTGCAGGCCTCTCAAGCATAATATGTGCGACTGAGAGCATTGATGGAATCGTCTGTTGAGTTTCTCAATGTGTTTAAGGGGTCTACAACTTTGAATATTTCCATTGCAGATAAGGTATTAACGACCATAAATAACCTCTATTTTTTAATTTGTCAATGGAAAGAAGGTTGACTTCGAGGTTGTATTTAAGCCTAACCTCATCCCTAACTTTATCAAGATTTATTCATTTTGAACCGTTATGATTGAGAGCTCGAGAAAGAATGAGAAACTAGCCTAGAGAGTAGTTGTAGAAATTATTCCCGGTTTTGTGGGGTTGTTTTATACTTGTATTGAGTACTCTTTATTTTTTTTTTAGTTTATATCAAATACTTAGGTCTGGATTTGTGCGAGGTGCCTAACCGTATCATCCAAGGTGTGAGAGTTGAAAGCTCCCAAGCCTGACACCCGTGGGCCTGTTAGCTCGCCAGACCGGCAAGCCCGAGGTTCTGAAAGCATACAAGGCTTGTACGCATTTCCTAGCTCTTTTCCAGAATTTTTGAATTGGCTCGGTCCATTTGAAAAAAATAAACACGAAAAACATAGTATTCCATCAACTTCATGAAATTAGCTGCAATCTGAGCTTCGGAAAGCTTGATATTATTAAAATAAAACCGGATATTTTTCCTCAAGAACAAAAAAAAAAAAAAAAAAAAAAAAGAAGAATAAAGATTGAGACATGTTAGCGGAAGGATAGGATGCCCCCACCGGGCTAATTCATATTCATGCCCTCCAAATCAAAAGGCATTCATATTCATGCCCTCCAAATCAAAAGGCACCTTGAGTGGACCCACAAGGGAGGTCCTCTCCCATGACAAGACCAGAAAAGCCGCACCTTTCGTCACTCTCCTCATCATGCCATACCATTATCCATGCCTCCCTACCCAAAGTCTTCAATAATTAATGACTATTACCATCGTACATCCTTTGACTAGAAAAACCTATCTCTTAATGAATCCTGGCCGCACATCTGGCAACAACTTCTGCGATATCCTATACTTTTCCTCCATGTTAAAGATGCGGTATATTATAAATTAGTCCCTCTAGTCTTCATAGATGAATTGATTAGTCCCTCTTTTGAGAACTAATTATTCAATCCTTGTTGTCCATTCTATGCCCTTTTTCAGATTTTTATTTATAAATAAATAAATAGATAGATGTTATGAAAAGACTGCTGAGAAGTTTTTCTTAAAAGAAATTATATTAAATTAAGCATGGTGTCAAGGGACTAAATAATTTATTTTAAAAGAAAAGGGACTAGTTTATAATTTACTCATTGAAGAGGAGACTAAACTTTTAGGATAAGAAATGCTTCGGTAGGATATACATGATCCTTGTTTAACGTAATCATAACCATTGATAAGCTTGGTCAAGTTTTGTAATGAAGGTGGGGGTGCATGTGGTTAATGAGTATATTAATGTCAATAGTTTTATTTATGGCCATCAAAATATTAAAATAAATAAATAAAATAAATTCTGATACCATAAACATAAACATAAAACTAAATGTAATATTACATAGAGCTAGTTTATTTTTATCTTTTAAAAATGTTTTTGAAAAAAATAATTTATTTTATTTTAAATTAAATTATTTTTGGTATTTTCAAGTTTTGATATGCTAATGTTAAAAATAAAATTTAAAAAATTAAACAAAATATTATTTAAATATATTTTCAAATAAAAAGTGTCTTGATTTTAATAACCGTCACTACAATATTAAACGGACTTTTAAACCACCAAGAGAAAGAATATATATATATATATATGGAGTATTTTTTAGGATAAATGTATTTTTTTTAACTTCCTTATGCATTAATTAAATTATTTTTTTCTAATGATTCTAATAAAAAAAATTCACATTGATCTAGCAAATTTAAAATAAATTCTAATAAATATTAATCATAAATCCACATGACCACATAAGTACTGCAAAAGAGTGACTGTTTATAAGCGTATGCATGGATGCATATATTATACATCTACAACGTAAATTACTTGTTTTGTTTTTTTAAAAAATAAAGGGAATATCCTTTTCTCTCTTATTTTTATCATAATTGCATATTAAAAAAATAGAATTGGTTCGATAGCTATAACCATTGTAGAAAGTAACTTTATCTTTCGTAGATTTCATAATAAATGGCTTTTATGGTTTTTCAATAATAATAATAAAAAAGAAGCAAACCTTGTACTCAATACCGAATATATACATAGAAAAAATCATTTAATTATATTGATTGATTATGTTATGTGCAAGATTTTGATTCCTTTACCAATCCTTCATTAGGAAAGAATTTTGAAATATTTGTATAGATGATAAATGATAGGGGTGAGTAAAAAAACCAAAAAATTAATTAAATCGAGAAAACCGGAAAAAAAATAACTGAAAAAACTGAACCGTGAAAAAAAACCGATTGAAATTTTGAAAAAACTGACTGGTTTAGTTTTGGTTTTATAAGTTTGAAACCGAAAAAACCGAACCGAACCCAAACTGAAAAAACCGAGCAAAACTGGAAAAAACCGAGCCAAACTAAAAAAACGAGTCAAACCGGTTTGAACCGGTTTTTTCCCCAAAAAACCGAACCGAACCCGGTCGGTTTGAGCCGGTTTCTGGTTTTTTTTAAATTTCGATTTGGTTATTTTTTTTTGATAAAAGCTAAATCGAACCGAACCGAACTGAAAATGATCACCCCTGATAAATGGACTGGTTTTTATATTATTATCTTATTTAAATAAAGAAATTGATCAAAATTTGAGAGTAGATAAAAATAAAAAAATAGTGAAAATCAAAATACATTTGAGAAAAAAATTGTAAGCTACGAAACAACCATATTCGGAGGAGGAAACCAACAAAAAAGAAAAAAGAAAAAAGAAAAAAACATAAAGCTCTTTGTTCTCATCAACAAGAGGCCAAGTGCCTACTGTG
>Ga0307515_10011054_pt1 | contig 17189 bp, 9 predicted proteins | sample 17_EM_MG_FD_194513 | JGI IMG/M metagenome (GOLD analysis project Ga0307515, IMG submission 194513) | Populus trichocarpa ectomycorrhiza microbial communities from riparian zone in the Pacific Northwest, United States - 17_EM | ecosystem: Host-associated > Plants > Roots > Unclassified | place...
GGGTAGTTAATAAATAGGACGCTAAACGAACGGAGCTAGCTTTACACCTAAAAAAGGATCCTTCTAAGTATATTAATCGGTCGCTCGCAGATCTTAAATTAGTATATTTAGGGTAGATTAAAAATAGGAAGTTATATAGGAGGCTTTTAAAGAATGGCTTTGTTATAGAGTTTGCCTAAAAAGACGCTAATATAGTGCTTTTTATAAGTACGGTTAATTTAGGTATATTTACTATCCAAAAACAAGACTCCGTAGATGGTGACGTTATATATTACTAGGTAGGGTTAAGGTTTAACAAATGCGACGACGTCCTACTACTATAGCATCTAGAGCCCAATAAACGCGTAAAATCTTTAGAAATAAGGCTATAAAGGAGCTCTTAATACTACAGTTTATTAATATATATAACCACTTTATAGGCGGCGTTAATTAAGCCGATTAACTAAGGTTATATTATAACATATAAAGAACGCACTTAATGTTATAGAAGTCCCTTTACTACTTCCTTCTTAATATAACTGTTACTAATTGCTATAAACTCTCTACTAAGTTAGTTCCTGGCCATTGGCCCGCCTAAAGCGCCTATAAAGCCTTCCGCGAAGACCTTATTAGTGCCTTATTTAAATATGGTGAACGTCTTACTAAACTACCCGGCCTATCTACTATAATAGAGGATAAGGATATTTATAAGGCGCTTATAGAGGAACACGGGTAAGAGCCCATTTAGCTGTTTCCTAAGAAGCCAAGCTGTGCAGCTTATACAGCTGTAGGTAGAAGAGGTATAAATAGGCAGGCAAAATAAAGCTTCTTATGGAGCTTTTAGTGAATATAATACAGAAACCTCGCGGTAGTAAGGAATGGGTAAGACGACGTCATCCTCCAAGGACCTAATTCGGCTGTGCTCTATGCAATATACCCCTCTGCAAAGAAGGACCTTGCTAGCAGGAACACCTTAGCCTAATTAGGACATAATAGAGTTAATTATATATCAAATTTGAGCTTTATTATAATGATTTGGAGCCTTAATTCGTTGATTAAATCCACAGCTTTATTTCGCCAAGATTCGATTCAATCTAGAGACTCTAGTTGGTTCGCTTACGCGTACGCCTTTCTCAACGGCGCATGGGATACCTCCACCTGTCTACCCACCTATCTGCCCACCTCTCTACCCACCTGTCTACCTGTCTACCTACCTATTTAAGCAGGAAGATACATAGGTAAGTGCACGGGTAGGTGTAGCTTACAGGACGATACTAGTAGTGCAAGACACGACACGGGCACGGCATGGCACGATAGGCGGACCTATCGTGCATCTAAACTTCAATACGCGATAAATTTTTTTTTTATCTATAGTCTGATTTTTATAAAAATAGAACCGTTAGATTCGGCTTGTTAAGCTCTACACTTTATGTTCTGGAAGTGTACAGAGAGCATGCGTGGTTAAAAAATTGTTAAGGCACGAAAGTTGGCTGCAGCATTTGATGTTCCAGGAAATTCAGAAAATGGCGGTTTGGTGCATATGGCTCACCATACAAAGCTTCTAAATGCGGCTGAATTGGACGTAGATTTAGTTCATCATGGCTTCCCCGTAGCCTGGCCTAAAATGCATCGTCCAAACAACAACCAAGGTCTCCGTACTCCTAGAACAGTGCTGGCAAGTAAGGAAGCTCGCAAGTCTTCTCCGTCGGGGAGTTATAGCCACCCGCGGAAGAATTATCGATTACCGTCAATTTTCTACGAATTAGCCCGGGCGGAAATGCAAACCCCATCATGGTAAGATATTTCGGTCTCTCTTCCCCTCATAGTAAAATCTTCTATGTATTGTATTTCTTAACCTGCTAATTACGTAAGTAGGCCCTCCTTTCACCGTGTCTACGAGTCCGACGAAGACCCCTTTAAACACTTAAACTGGCTAGGGCGGGGCGCCTTCAGTTGGGTTGATAAAGTGGAGAAAGTAGACAACCCTTCGTCTATATATGCTCGTAAATTGTTCCTCCTTCGACCTGAAACACAGAGCCATCAGAAAGACATCGAAAAGGTTTTGGATGAAGTCAAAATCATCCGCAGACTTCGTCACCAACATATAATCCAGGTGGAGGCTACGTATCAGTGGAAGAGGCAGATCGGTATTCTTATACTCCCTGTGGCGGATAAAGATCTAGCAACAATGCTCAACGAAGTCGACAACTTGCAAAACGTCCGTATGAGAGCAAATGCACTGGAGCAATTACTGAAATGGCCCGGCTGCCTGGTTCAAGCAATGGACTACATTCACGAGATGCGGGTCATTCACAAAGACATCAAGCCGTCCAACATACTTATCAAGAATGATGATATATATATCACAGATTTCGGTATTTCGCGAGATGTCATCGGAGAAACAACAACCGGCACCACTGGTTCTGCCGGTGCGCACACGCCTATGTATTGCGCACCTGAGGTCACAACAAGAGCAAGAAAGGGGCGCTCAGCGGACATATTCTCACTCGGCGCCGTGCTTTTGGAGCTTGCCACAGTCCTAATCGGGCCCCCGGGTTCGCTCGCGCGGTTCAAGCAACACAGGAAACGGACGGTTGACGGAATAACATCCAATGCATACGCAGGCTGCCCTAAGAAGATCTTGCAATGGATATGGCATCTCTGGGCCCTTTGGGCGGAGTCTGTAGACCCTGACTATCCTCGAAATTCCGCAGTGGATCATGGAATTGCCATCCCGGATCTAGCTTTTTTTATGCTAGATCCTAATCCTTCCTTGCGCATTAGAGCCAGCCAGCTTGTATCTATGCTTAGAAGCAACCGGGGATACTATATCGGGAGTATTACAGCGTATTGTTGTGAAGGTTGTCGATCTGCTTATGCAGCTGCGGATGACAACCCGCGGTTACACTCGATCATTAAAGATTCGGACGATATCACATACGCTGCAAGCGCAGAAAAGGCATTGGTCACCGAAGTTGCAGAAGACTGGGAGACCGCAAAGCGCCTATGGTTGCAACATCACATGTGGTGGGAACAAGATGAGCAAGCGGCGGTTAAGATGTCTGAAATGAAAATAGCGGCAGAGGTTGATGTTGGATCTGTAGACAAGAGGGGTTAGCATTGTGTAGCATACTCAAAGATTCGACTGAAAGGAGAGAGATATAGCTACGTAAACATGCTCATAAGTGACGTCTAACGGTAAATGAACGTGATCTGGCACGGAATGTCACCACCATAAACAGGCAGGGAGGGCGGCCGACCCGCACCGGCCACACCCTTGTTGAAGCTCCCCATAGTTGGCTTCTGAACTGGAGCAAGCATGTTGATGGCAGGAAGTATTTAGTTAGCGCTCTGTAACGGCCCATACCCTAGATGGTGCAAGGCCATAATAGAATATACATACATACATACATACGTTGAAGCTCCCCTCCCGCTGCAAGGCGGCCCCTGCGGCCCACCGAACGAACGTGGTTAGCTTGCGGGCCGATTGAAAATCCGCATCCCGTCTGAGCTTGCTGGGGTAAAAATTCTCCAACATTCCCAAGCTCTTTAACTTCTTTCAACCTGGCTCTTCGGCCTTCACTGGAAAGCCATGTTGGAACTTCACTCCATGAGATTTGTAATGGTATCGCTCAAATGAGGAGTGCTTCCTTCTTCATTGCCAGTGTCCTTTTGAGTATTATATCATGAAGCCTGGAATGGTGTCGGCCGTTCCCAGCTTCGCCTCACCCTTCGATTAATTTACTACGTTAGAGAGGGAATCGGGCTAAGTAGAATATCTACCTTTGAAGCTGGATAACTCCTGTTGTCCCTACCGAGTGTCAGTACTCGTATTAATGGCTTAGAAACTGGTATGTCAATTTCTTCATTATACCCGCCTTCTTATGATGAAATCATGCAAAATTCACAGACCTGTTCTGAACAATCATGTGGATACAATGCTTGGAGACCTTCTGAATACCTTCTATACTTGTCACTCTCAACTTCTTTGCGGTAGAGGATAGTTGCTGACTGGATTAACGACTTAGCCTCATACTCAGATCCTTAACCATCAGTTCGATAACACTCTCATACCCTAACTCACCAATCTGGCTAGTGCGCACCAACAACAAACTCCATCACCAGAGATTCACAGCCTTGTGATAGAGGACCGAGGACGCCAAATCACGCCTCATGTATGGACGTGAAATCATAACGCTTTGTCTACAATATGAATGAGTGTTTTGTTTGGACCTTATGCCTATAATCACCATTGATAATAAATTGTATATTCACAAAGATATTACTTTTCTTTGTCTAAAATGCATACAACGTTATTATTGGATTTCGAGTATAAGGAAAGTATGTACTGTTTAGAGACAAAGACTGTTTATCTAAACCAATATATACCATGATAGCAGCTGGTTCATGATTCTTATTGATTATATCTCACTCCACTAACTCAAGTCTCTCAAGTCGGTGGCTTCGACTCCTAAAATCTCCATACTAACATATTTCTCCTAAGTCGGTGCTGGACATCAACAACTTAACGAATCCGACAATTGAGACTCAACAAAACACTACAATTGGAAGTTACTCTTACTTCGAACAAACGATGTCGTCATCTATGGCTATTACTGAGGGGATCTCCCGAAATAACAGCATCGCTACCAACCCCGAGTGGAGCTTCCTATACAATGACCCAGCAATAGATGGATTTGAAGGTCTATGGAACAACCTCAACAACCCGGAACTCAGGGTATTTGACGTCATAGATTCCACTGACCATTTCAACGATCTCAATTTGGGTCTTCAAGATTACGATAAGTATTTCGGGACGGAGGCTGACGGATTTGCCAGCAATGCCAATCAACTCAATGTAGTCGCCAGCCGCCGAGCATCTGTTCAGATGATCGCCAGGCCATTTGCTGCGGTTCCTCTTGACGCACAAAACGTGGTATCGGGTTTTAGCTACACTACACATGCTGCCGTTGACCCACGATTACAAGACCATTCCTACCAGTACAACCCCACGGAACCTGAAACTGTTGTTGTAGAGCATGTCCAAAAGCCTTATCCAAATCATCTGGCAGCGTATCTGGATGATTCTGGCCTGCAGCCAAGTGTACGAGTTGACGCTGCTCTAAAAGACGATCGTCGCCGCACATCAACAGCCTCAACAGATCTGAGCGAAGCTTCATCCCTTAAAAAAACCCGCCGGACACGTACTAAATATGTCAACACTACGTTTGTCCCGGAGAAGCCCAAGACTGATAGAAGAGCCTGGTGGGTCCGGATAAATGGAATTACGGAAGGCAAGACTTCTCGAACTGGCAAAATAAATCAATATGATGCCGACGAAGTTTATAGTCTGCTGTGTCCTCATCCTTTGGGTGAGTGGATGGGTCGTAAAACTTGTTTTGGGTATAACAAGTATGGTGAGCTCTCAGAGAGGACATACACAGCCAGGCAAATTCGGGAGTTCCTTTACGAACACCCTGAAACTAAGGACTGCAAGCTCAAGCTTTGGATTCAAAAGTCTCCAGCAGATTCTGCCCGTCGGTACAGGACGCCTAACCTCTCCAAATGCCGCTTTAAGGACTGCCCAGTTCAAAGAGATATGAAAGGCAGCATTCTCCATGGCCAATACCGTGTCGCTTTCGATGAGAAATGGTACAAGTATCGGCTTAATGCCGATCCTTTTCTGACGGCCGGACATGTCCATCTCTACTGCATAGAACGTTTTTTGGACTTCCCTGACATCTGCAAAAAGCTGGATGTCGAGGTCGACGTTCGTCACATGATTAACGAACCTAAGCAACGTTTTGCAGCAACACTAGCCGGATCAATCGAAGCCAATATTGCTTCAAGTTTTCTCGAAGCATGCAGAGAGGGTCGGCTGAATGAAAAGTATCCCGATTACCCATTCCATGGAGACTACTCACACGGCGACCCGAAGCCGCACGAGCACACTCTTACCTACGCAATGAACAAGGCGAAACTTGGGTCACGACCTCCTGCACAAATCAGGCAATTTGAGGCCCGTGGAGTTCTACATTCGAACGTTGTTGTTCATCTTGGTGACTTAGAGAAGTTTGTTGCGGCAAGGCGAAAGAATAAGCAGTCTAAAAAGAGCAGGCTTAAGCGCAATAGGGAAGCAGACAGTGATTCTGAGGCGGAAGAGGAAAAAGAGATTGCCGTACACCCTCGCAAGCAGAGGAAATCCAAGGCTACGCGGGAAGCTTCTCGGGGCGATGCCAGACAATCCACGCCAGCAGCTGCTCCGACACCTCGACGCCGAAGCTTGAGAGCTCGACCCCTAGTCAACTATGCGGAGCCGGGCCCAAATCCAACAAGCCCTTATGATACTCTCTTCATCCCAAACTATCCTCAATTTGCTCCCCCTGTCCCACAAACCCAATGGGACCTATTTGGAGACTTTGATGGGATTCACACCGCAATGCTTCAACAGACGGAACAGACCCAGTCTCAGCCCACCCCGTCGAAACGCCGTCCCCCTCCAATTGAGACGGGTTATAATACGCAATTATGGGCGGAAGGCGAGATTGAGCAGGACCTAAATTTCACAGCTTATAGCGAGTACTTGAATGATAGCTACGACTACGGATATGAAGAGGCGTGCCTCCCTGGGCGTGTATCGCGATTCAAGTCCGGACGCAGGCGCTCATCAGCATCCCGGAAAGTTATCACAGGTGAGAGAAAAGAGTCGGTAAGTTCCAGAAAGAGCTCCGCCCGTTCTCGACGCTACAGCGCTCGGATCAGCAATCACGAAGAATTGATGGGATCACTTTTCTTCACGACAAATGAGTTCGAGTAACCCTGGGGCAAAGGTAGGTTGGAGCAACGCACAGGTAGGTGGCGGAGGTGAGCAATTTCTTTGTCCACTTTTCGTTGTCCTTCTCCTCTTTGTCGCATACCCTCTGTCTGATATTTCTTTTAAAATAATCATAATCTTCGAGCATATTTCGTCTTTCATGCACAAGCTTTGAGGGTTTTTTTTTTGATAATGTTACCTGGCATAATAGACTGGGTTGGTGTATTAATATATAGCGTTTAGGTTGGGGCTAGAGGTGTGACCATTATGAACCAAGCCTTGCTGAGTAGTACAAGTCCTTTGTACAATCTGTGCTTTTAGTACGTTTCATGCAAGTGAGGTGAGACTTCAAAGGAAAGCGTCTTTTTCATGACTGTGTCAGTCACAGTAAACCAATTGTGCGGTCTTGAGAACAAGACTTCTGATATTTGGATGGCTTGAGAACGGGGCCCTGCTATTATCTTTCAAAGTAATATGAGTTCATCGAGCCTGTATGACTGGTGTCATAATCTGTAGCCTGTCTGACGGCATTATGAATGACATCGAAGGAATTAAACCACTTAACGTCATGTCTTGCGATCCGGCCCTAAGACCCTCCAAAATCCTACCGTATACTATTCCAAATATTTCCACCAAAGGGTACATAGAAATAACAGTTGAACGTTATCCTCCTTAACACAATTACCCAAAATGATTCCCCTCCCTAATGATTCGAAAATATGTAGAAACATTTTGTTTGTCATTCAATCATAGGCAGTTCCAAGCAGTATACGCGGCAATGCAAACAATTTTTTCAAGCTGGCGGCATCAAATCCATCGCACTCAACTCTAAACTGACCTCGACGCCCCACGCCCTCTTGAACCGAGTCCGCGCATCCCCCTGCTGATCCATGACCAGCTCGTCCGGGTAGCTGCGCGCCAGCGTGCGCACGTCCTGGCGCAGCAGCCGCTGGATGCACACGACCTTTACCTCGGCGTCCCCGGTCTTGTCCTGCAGCGATAGACACAGGGTCTCGAGCCCCTGGTCGCGCTCCCAGAGGAAAAAGCGGTCGAGCAGATCCGCCGGGCCCGCGGCGTGCAGTATCAGGTTCGGCGGCGCGGGCGGTGGTCCGCCTTGCGCGCCCACAGCTGCTGCAGCGCCGGGATGGAGCGGCGGCAGAAGCGGAAGTGGTGGTGGTGGTGGTGGCGGTGCGTTGGTGTTGTTGCCATGCTGCCCGCCGCCGCCTTGCATGTGTCCTCCCGGCCCTCCTCCTGCTCCCACTCCCGGCCCTACTCCTCCTCCCCCTCCGCCCATCCCCCCTTGCTGCGGATGGAATACGAGGGCGGGGTTGGTCCGGACGCCGCAGCGCAGGAAGACCCAGAGGCTCTTGAGCTTGGGCAGGTCGTGGCGCAGGCTGCGGACGGTGCTCGAGGAGCCCAGATAGGCGGTCCACAACCGCAGGTCCTTCTCGCGGATGCGGAAGCACACGGATGTCATGTGCGCCGAGAACGGCGGCGTGATGACCCGGAACATGTTGCAGTCGCTCGGGTGTGTGAATAGGAACTTGTTGCTGCTGTAGAGTAGCGGCGCTGCCTCATGGTACACGGCTCGCGATACGGCGAGCAGCGCCGGTGACAGGTGGTGCGATGTGCGCGGTGTCGGCCACCAGAAGGGCGATGGCGAGGTTAGGGCGAAGGTGTAGATACGGTCGCGGAGCTCGCGGGGGAGGGAGAGGAGGAGAGAGAAGGTTTCCCGCTCGGGCTTGGTTAGGGCGGTGAGTGTGGCATCGTTCGTAGCTGGATTCAGGGCGTCTGATGAAGGGAATTGGGTGTCTGGGGAAGGCTGTGTTTGAGGTAGGTCCTCAGTCATTGGGGTGTCGGAGGAGTGGGGTGCTGGTGGTGTTGAGCTTGGTTCTGTCATGTTTGCAGAGCTAGAGAGAGGAGATGGTAATTTGTGGAGGTAGAAGAGGTAGAATGGTGGAGGTGGGAATAAGACTACAAGTATGGGAAAGGAGGTCGTGTGTTATATGCATTGGGTGTGTCGATGAATTGCATGTGCTGATTCACTATCTCGGCGCTTGGCGTTTACCTAAGGCAGAGTACCGTCAATCGTCAATCGTCAATCGCGTAAAATTCGGCCAAATCACCTCGCCGCATATCCCGTTTATGGCTCCTTGACGTTACGACGCTGTATTGTAGCTTACGAAAAGGAAAAAAACTGTCGTAATTCGCTTTTTACTTTCGGCTTCGAGAGAGGAGCGAAGCTACTATTAATTGCGCTGTAGGTAAGAGCTCGGGAACCGAACATCAACAGCACCATCCACTTCTCTTCTAACCTCTGCTCTCCCGATCTTCCTCCTGTCTACAGCAAAATGGATGGCATCTATAGCATTGCACCCTCATTCTTCCACGCAAAACATCAGGTGTTAGGTCACATACATTACATGATATAATTGGACTCCCTTCTTGAATGGGAGTTATGCGTGACGCCGGCAATGCTGCAAACAAACACTACTATTAACACTTCTAAATAGACTCGCCAATGCCAAGAATTTTATATCTCAAACCAAACCGTGACAAAGTCTATATATAATTCTAAGTGTAGGTCTTTTTATCCTGTCAGCAAAGTCCCATAAAAGAGCTGATTTTTCCACTCACCATATTCAGGACCCATAATATGCCTAGTATTATAAAGACACGCACTCGAAGGTCTTTTGGCCACATAGTAAAGCGTGATTTCTTCTGTGCCGGCGCAACTCCAGCAGCAGAAGTGGTCTTTTGGCCGACAATGCCATTGCTGTAGTCCGGCAAGCGTAGCTCACTGGCCTTTCTGCTATGTATCTCTGTTATCTCTAGGGTTCGCCGATCCGCAACTGACTCCTGGGTGATCCAAGTTGTGATTGTCCTCGTTGCCTTTCCAACGCGCCAGCTCGTCCAGATGAAGATTGACGTGAGAAAAACGAAGTCGCGCCACCTATCATTTCTGATCGTGCCGTCACCTTTAAAGATACCCGTGCTCAAAAGTCCATGAGTATCTCCTGCTAGCCATATATGATACTGTAGCGTGTATGTTTCAAGGGAATAACGACCGAGCCAGGCAAATGCGGTCGCATGGTAGCTGCGCAGAAATTTTGTCGAGTTCCGGAGCACAACAAAGGCGGCAATTGGTAGCCAAGCGATGTACGGCTGCCACGAATTGTAGTCGAATATGTTGGGAAAGCAACGCGTGGCAAACCAAAATACCGGAAGAGTGACCAGAGCTGCAAAGATGAAGAATACGTGTACAGTGTCAAAGTAGTCAGAGTGTATCTCTTTAAGGATGTTCGGCCGTGTTTGAGAAGACATAAATTTTGATATTCGAATGTAGAGAACAGCAACAAGCATTCCGACGTAGACAACATATTTGTCCAGACCAAGGCGATATTCCCACTCATTAACGTTCCAACTGATCCTACAAGTGAACCTAAGGGCCAAGAACACAACTGCTAGTACTCCTTTCACGTGGATGAAGGCAGTGACGACCACAGCAGATGTTACGATCTTTCCAATAAGGAATTGTAGGGATTCATTGCGATGATAGCCAATCCTCATAGTTAAGTAAACGACCAAGAACCAAAAACTGGCCAATGGTGCGAAGTAGTAAAACGTGTACGTCGTTCGCATCATATACGGAAGCAAGCAGGCGAGAAGATTCAAGCGAATCAGAACAGCCGCCACCCGACGAAATGAGTAGTCCTTCTTTTGGTAGAAGTACATTGTATGGCCGTATCCAGTGAGGAAGAGGTACGAGGCGATCAGAACTTGATAGATCTCGCTAATCCATAATTGGTTAGAGGCTCCAGTGTAGTGATAGGTAAGTACAACGCATTGCATCCACCCTTTCCATTCATTGGTCTGGCTGCGCGAGAGAAATGTCTGCCGAATCGAGGTTCCAGGATAACTTTCAGAACGCCTTCGGCCTGTATGTGATGGAGGTCCTCGGGTTGATATGATGCCCAACGTTAGACTAATGCTCAAGAATGTGAAAAAATCAAAGTTAGTATACTGCTTATGAACTTTGTTGAAAACTTGCGTTCTATCCGCTAGATAGCAATAGCAAACGCAACAAGAGATAACCGCAAAGGCGACCATTACACTCTCCAGAGAATTTCTCGAAATAGATTGTGACCGTTGACAAGCTATGCTCTTAGCAAAACGGACACGAGCAGGTGTAGTTAATGGCGTACCTCTTGCAGCTTGGAAAGCTATCATCAGAAGAACCACAAGAGCAAAGATCAACAAAGTAATTTGAACCCAGTTCAGGGGATTGTAATCGTTGCAGCATGTACGGTTGTAGGGATATCCATCTCGACGGGTAGACTTGGCGTTACACCTCAAGTTCAGAAGAACGTCTGCCATACGGGCAGCCACATTTTCAATAACATGCAACCCACTCTCGCTGTATGCTTCTGGTTGGCCAGATATCATGCCAGAGAAACTCCATAAAACTTTGAGACCTTGATGTGATGAGAGCTGTTCAAGAGCTTCATTCATTTGATCAATTTTCTCTGGAGTGATTGTAACTGCCCTAGCCGGAGAAAGTTCTTCATACAGCGGTTCCCGGATAGGAGCAAAGAAGATTTGATCTCTAATACCGTCATCCCCATAAAGCGGCAGGGATTTCCCGTTCGTCGCCGTGTCTAGAGGATGTGCAGCGGAAGTGATATTACTGATTGCGTCCTTGAAATGCTTGAGCGAGTCGAGCTGTATGTGTCTTGCATGCGAAAGACCTCCACCAATCAACACAGCAATCGATTTTTGATTTCCAGTATTGGCGCCTGAGCCTGAGCCTGCGTATGGCTTTTCCAGCGAAGATGGATTCGCATTCTCTCGATACGCATGAAGCTCGTCATAGAGTGTGGAACTGTTCAGAAAAGGGTCCCAGACAAACTTTAGAGTTGACCCTCCTCTTGAGAATAAAATATCTCCATGCTGGTCTACAGTGGCCCTTTCGATCTCGGCACGGTCTCGATCTATCTTCTTCGCCGTTGCCCAAAATGTTTGACGAATTGTGGAGTCTCCAACGAAAAGTACCTTCCCAGATCCAGCGCAGTTAGCAATCTCCGGCCCTTTGTATTCATGAAGCATGCATCCCGGAGGCTGCCAATTCTGGAAGGGTCTTCGGGGAGTTTCGAGTTTGGGAGAATCGAGCCATTGGCCGTCACGAAGGAGAGCTCCGCATTTGTGAGGGTCTGCCGCATCTGAAAGGGCCAAGCGTTAGTCCTTTGGATTTGGGGGGTGGTAAGACACTACAAGGAGAATAGGCTTGGGCAAAGAGAAGTTACGAACCTAACAAAGTGTGTCTATACGCTACAGCAGCGAAGAGGAGCAGAATCAAGACATAGGCATATCGATTGACGACGTGAGCTGACGGAGAAGCGGTGGGAAGGCGAAGACGAGGCATTGTCTGCTATCTCGAAGTGCAGCATCTGTCAGTTGGCCTTCTCTGGTGTTATAAGCAGAGAAGTAGAAGATGATTCCCTGATTCAGAAGCCAAGTTTGGCGGCGTTGAATGCCAACTCAAGGTTTGATATATGCAGCCCGAGCTCAGCAAACACCCCTCTTCCAAAGCCCCCGGGGAGTGAGAAATAGCGTGAAGACTGGGACAGCAGCCATTGGGTTTATAAGAGGGTCAAGCATCCCCCACGCGCCGAGCATAGCTCCTGAGCGGCCAGCCTTAATCAGAAATGGTTCGCAGAATTTCTCCGGGCGCGGCGTCCGTCATCGCCGACACCCCTGCAGGAGGGCACGCGACACTCGAATGCCCAATCACTCAGGAGGCGGCCTTGGCGTCGCGACCGGGAAATTCTCCTGAAAACAACTTCAACAAACCACCAATTGCCTCTACCGGCCCAGTTACTAACAAAAACAACTAACTCACCAATCAACCGCTACCTGGCTCAATAATATTCATCAGTATTCATCAATTCTCATTAATTTCTCTTCCCCTTCTTTTTTATTCTTCTCAACGTCATGTTCCACCAGCCCTGTTAAGCGATGCGGACCCACCAATGCCTGGGCCCTTGTGCAACCCCCTCCCCTGCACGGATTGCTAGCGTCTAGGCACATTTCGTATGGAAAGGGTGAATGTTCTCATATATTCTATGCCAAGCCGCTAGCAATCCGTACAGGGGAGGGGGTTGTGGGTGCCATGCAAGCAAATCCGGTATCCGGGGCGAGCAAGGTTAGGGGCGGACGAAAAAGCTTCGCTAATGTACGTACATATATTGACGAAGGGCCTCTGCAAAAGCTGAATCGTGACCAACAGAGCAGTAGAGCAGAAGAGCAGCAGAGCATCCGCAAACCGCTCAGATGCCCCAATCTCTAGACGTGGTCAGAGTTAGCACTTTTAGAAGCATTAATTTTAGAGCCTTGATCGCATACATTCCCCTTTTCAACACATCTCCTTCAAATACTTTGGGCACTTCACGAGCTCGCTCATTAAGCCTCAGAAGCCTCAGCTTCGTTCTATTACTCTTGACTATCATCTTGTGAGATTCTCCTAAACGAAATCATGCAGATCCAGCCTTCCTGCGTCTATTATACAGGCCGTCCACAGCAAGCTACTAGTATATAAAAAGTATGTATACATGTGAATGCAGGGAGCATTATACCTCAGTTGGATCAGAAGACTCATCTTACTACCATAGCACAAAGCAACGTGGCCTTGCTCATAGCCAAACCTCGTAACTCAATAATGAGATGCGGGTCGTTTAATGCTCGCGAGGCTAACCTGCTTTTAGAAGATTAATCTATTGATTTTCCCATATTGGCATGACTCACGTCCGACAACCCTCTGTAAACATCTTGGGGAGTTGGGTTGAGGTCAAGAAACGCGAAGCAGACATCAAAACTAGATCCTCTAAGACCAGGGATCGTCGTACCAGTTACTACGTTGCCCGACAGAAAAAAGGGCTATGCAGGTGAAAGACTCAATTAGTCCGATATGATCAGCAAAGGTCATGGCCTTCAGAATGCCTTTTCATTATGATCGTGCAGCAAAAGTGGAATTTGATAGTGCCGCCCGGGGGTCTATAGCTATTGTCCGCAAAACCTCTTCAAGGGGATCATAGGCTATTCAAGTGACTTCGCCCATTAAGACGCTCCCAAAGACGATTTTTCTTTAATAGGCGTAGCCGCGGCTCAAAACTCAAGTGCTGCCAAGAACTACTGCTCAAGGCAAGAAAGCTCAAGTGTTCGACGTTCAAAGAGTAACCGACTTGAAATTTCTCATGTCAAGCGAAACTGCCGTGGCAATACCTCTTCAAAAACTGAATCATTAGAATTAAGCACTGTCGCTAAACATAGAGCTCATATCTGCAAGGGGTGAGAGCCGCCGTATGGAGACGAATGCTAGTTTGAGGCTAGCACAAACCAGTCCTCATATATTGTCGCTGCTATGCAAAGTTAGAGCACATATCGAAAATAGGGGGTTTTCCTTGTCTGTCAATCCTCGAAAGCAAGTTTATCCTTCTCCTCCCCATCTATCGGATACGCCTCTTGTTGTTGATTCTCCCTCCAAAGAACTACGTATCCCTTGCACCGTCGATGTGCTCACGATAGTGGCCCGTTCTTGATCATCGTGCACGGGCCACTATCGTGAGCTCATCGACGGTGTAATGGATAATGCAGTTGCTGCGGCAATGGTAATGCAATAACTATGTCAATTAGTATGCGTATATTAGCATGCGTATAATCGCGGTGCAGAAGAAGCAGAGCTAGCCGGGCTGGTAGGATAGCACAGCACCTACCAAATAATCAATCCTTCCCACAGTTCCGGATAGTGCCTCGCCTTCGTCTAACTCCTGATAAGCTGTGGCCTCACAATATTCCCGGTGTAGTACGCGATGAAAATAGCGACGGTCATGGCACCCTTTTTGTTGCGCCGGCCACGTTCGCCATGCCGATACAGATCGTCAAGCTCACGACCGCCTCGAATGTGTCGATGATAGAGTAATCAGCAACGGGCGTGGGCGCGTGATGCGTCCAGCCGGACTTCCAGGCCATGGCACAGCCGGCAATGACAAGGAGACAGTAGAGGATGAGGAGTGGAATGTGAATGTTCGGGAAATGAGCTGAAAGCTAGCCACAGACGAGAATGTCGATAGACAGATTCTGCCCAAGGGGAACTGGAGGGGGATGGGGTCGAGTGGCGGCCAGCCAAACGTACTGACAATGAGCGAGCCAAAGCCAGAGACAGCACCGTTGACCGTGTATGCGGACGCCATCATGAGTGCGACGAGCCATACTTTGATGTCTAGGGGCGCCTCTCGTAGTTGAGCTGACTTAATTTTTTGACACCGTACCCCATCTAGCCTTTCCGTAGTCGCCACTGCCACAACGCGCTCTTCTGGTGTGACAAACCAGGCAGAGATGGGAGAGTTCGGGACCGCGAAGCACCACAGGCCAAATAATACCGTCAAGGACCCAGCAAGGAGATAGATGTATTGCCATCGCTTCAGAGCTCCGCCTGTAATCTAGGCAAACCCGTAATCCAGCGCGCTTCCAATGATGGTGAATAGACCGGTGGAGAACTACCAGGATTGACGGAGAGCCTGCTCATTTTTGCATGCAACAACCGCTGATAATACACATGAAGCCTGTCGGGATGATCGATGCCACAAAGCCTAGGAAGAAGCGTTAGACATACAGTCCCCGCCAGCTAATCACGGTTACAGTGAGCATGCGGACCAAGGCCCGGACTATAACTACGGCGTCGAGGATTATTCCTAAGTAGAAGCGCTGCAACGTGAAGGTCATTGGATAAAGGCCAGCAAGCATGCCGAAGTAGAACATGGATGTGGCCCAGCTCAGGCGCTCGGTATCGGTTGTGGGAGGGGTCGAAGTATCGACCACACTGAGCGAGAGGTCTTTGGTCATGCCGAAGAGGACAGCACTTCCTAGAATAGCCTTATCATAATACACTAGACCATAGCCTACTCGAATCGGTGGCAATCATGTATATAGGATTTTATTGAGCATGATCGTACCAACAACCATAACAGGGACTAAGAATGAGTCTATTTTCCTTAGTACCCTTGCAACTTATCAATCTCTTGCGAATGCTCTCCAACGATGGCCAACGCAACATCCTTGTCCAAAGACACGGTACTGGACCCTAACTCAGAGTCCGGAATGTTAGTACCTGGCCGGAAAGCCGTCACCTTCTCATCTTGACAGCGCTTGACGAAACCATGGATGAGTCGAAAAGGACGCAGGGAATTGAATGATGTGAGTGAAGAAATTATTCTCTTGTCGTTTTACCGCGGGTTACCTATCTGCTCCTAGTCACTTGACTGGCCAAGCAACCTTGCCATATCCTAGTCTCTCAACTTACCTCCCCTGGGCCGTGGCGCTGGCTAAATACTTCCTGCCACTCGCCCCTCCTACAACCCTATGGCCGGAGCGGGTCGGCCGCCCTCCCTGATAGCGTAGCCAAGGGGTAAGAACCTTGCCACTTATATCGTCATCATCACGTTTTTTAGAAACCTATCCGTTCGGCTGGTAGATTTGGTCCTACGGTTATCGATAAGAGCCAGCCAATAGAATCAATAGGATCAAGGCTCCGTGACCATACGCATATTTTCAATTCTGGTGTTCGCGCACGGTCGTAGAACCTTACCAGCCGAAGGGATAGAACTCCGAACAGCCAACTTTAACCAGGACTAATAGAGGCTACTAGAAGAGCCCTTAATATAAATACAAGTTGTCCCCCGGACCCCTCTATGAAATAGAGATGATAGAAAAGATAAAGATAAAGATAAAGAATATTATTGCTAGTTTCTCGATAGGCGCTAACTACATCCCATCTTATCTAGATGAAGTTGAAGAAAGGTAATTCTACCTGATGGATGCCCCATACAAATCGTATCTCTATAAACGGCGGTACAGCCTGGTCGATATTCAGGAGGAAGCCAAAGGATAGCTTTTTTATTATAACAAACCCACTGATCTTTTACAAAGATGGCAGGTGGCCCTTTTGTCTGAGAAGGGAAAGTATTTAAGAGATGCGAAGGAAAAGGGATATCTCTTCTATTTATTTTTAGATACCTGCCATCTAGCGAGGAGGTTACAGCGCTGGCATAGAACGAATGGCCCTCGAGCGTGCTGCGGCAGGATCCCGTCGCTGCATCCCACAGCCGCACAGTGTTGTCGTCGGATGCAGACGCTACCAGCTGGCCGTCTGGCGAAAAGGCTACAGCGCAGACGCTGGACGAATGGCCCTCGAGCGTGCTGCGACAGGATCCCGTCGCTGCGTCCCACAGCCGCACAGTGTTGTCGTAGGATGCAGACGCTACCAGCTGGCCGTCTGGCGAAAAGGCTACAGCGCAGACTCTGGACGAATGGCCCTCGAGCGTGCTGCGACAGGATCCCGTCG
>Ga0307515_10011055_pt1 | contig 17188 bp, 23 predicted proteins | sample 17_EM_MG_FD_194513 | JGI IMG/M metagenome (GOLD analysis project Ga0307515, IMG submission 194513) | Populus trichocarpa ectomycorrhiza microbial communities from riparian zone in the Pacific Northwest, United States - 17_EM | ecosystem: Host-associated > Plants > Roots > Unclassified | place...
ATGCCACAACTATGAGTCCGAACCGCATCAGGTGGGGCTCCAATGATCCCAGTTTTAGTTCCGTACGAGGGAGGGGTTGCTGAATGTTGAACCAGGTATAGGATGGAAGGGGGATCGATCACCCATAACAGCCGCATCGGTATTGAATCGTTTGGTCACTGGTAGGAACTACGTACCCAGTGGTTAAGTCACGGCTGACGCTAACCAGTTGGACCGAGTAAGCCTCATTCTAATGGCCTCAAGACGAGGCTGAGGCGACGATCGGCTCGGAGTTGTTGATGGTACAGCTCAGGTTAAACGCTATGGGAGGGTGCCGTGTTTGGCCTTATCTTTCGAAACACCGGGGTTCCGGCCCTAGCACATTCAAGTTATAGTGCTACTCGTAACGGCGTCGGTTTGTGGGTCAGAGGTTAGGATAGGAACGGTAGAAGCCAACCGGTACTAGGCGCGTTCGCAAGCTTTCCTCACAATTACACGGTGTTAGAATAGTAGCATTTCACGCCTTTATGGCAGTTTGTTCCCACTGCGTTCCTTCTTATCTTTCGCATGATTTTTTATGCGTCGCTCTCCCTCTGCTGAGGACTATGGTTTCCAACACACAGGAATCGAGTGAACTCGTTCAATTGATTACGATACATTGTATTCGATAGAAATGTGTCACCAAAACCTCCTAACCCAAGAACCGTTCCCATCTTCCCTAACCACGGGATGTATCAGGCGTCCCATGATCGTTAAGAAACCCCTCCTACTTCCTCAGGACGAGAACTATCACCACCACGCTGATCACCCGATAATCTCACCCCTCCAGGTTGGTAGTAAGGGTTCCGGCCGTATGAATACCTCTGGAAGGCCGCCTTTTCCGTAGGGTACATCTCTGCACACGGAGCTTCCCAACAAGCCTCCTGCAACACAACGGAAGAGAATTCGTTCAAATGCTCAAGGCGTGGCCAATACTTGAGTTTGACGCACCTTCCAAGCACAACTACATCGAAGATGTTCCTCGAATTTGCGATGCCGCGATAGTGAATCCCAAATACGTTTCGCTTCGTGCGGATCTTCTCCCGCTCTCAATACCACGCAGTCTATCCGATGTAGCCAGCGTTTCGAGTTGGCCCTTTCCGATGCCAATCCAGAGAGCAACCGAAACACCTCTTCGCAGGTATCACGAACCACGGTCAAGCTCAAAATCCTGAGCACCGGGAATATAAGTGGATGACTGCGAAGGTGTTTCATGGCCACAAGGGAGAATTGGCTCGGATAGAGGTCCAGGCGTCGCAGGTGGGGAAGCCCCGAGAACAGGGCACAAATTGAACCTGATGGCAGCTGAACCCCCAAATCCGGAACTCCTTTCCCAATCGAAAACGAGGTGACGGAGGTCAACGACGTGTTGCAAAGGGCCTGGATCATAAGAGTGCCCCTCGTAGCATGTTCCGTCAGATTGAACGAGCGAGTACCTTTTCTGTCCGTTCCAGTGATGGAAATCTTGTCGTGACGATGACGAGGCCGGTATTCAATTTTGACCATTGTGATGCCAAGCGGAATATGGAGTTTGTCCCAGGTGATCTCCATCGAGGGTTCCCGATGCTCTACCGGATCAATGGTGAGGTTTCTGAGTGACGGGAAGGTGACCCGCACAAAGAGTTGTCCGTATTCAACGTTGCTCATCACCAGCTTGGTCAGGCACGGCATATCGATGGAGGCTGTGTTTGTGGGCGGTGGATGAAGATGGAGCTTGGTCAACTCGAGGGATTCGAGTTGCGGAGTGACCTGGAGGAACTTGAATACGTCGATATTCATCGGGCCTTCCAGCTTGAGCGCTGTCAACGAGGTTACGGACGTCATCTCCCAAGCAAGGCCCTGCTTGGCAGCAAGGGACCTTAACTTCGGAGTTTGATTATCCTCATCTGGGGCAGGAGGGTCTCGGTCGTGCATCCTTGATCCAGTTGGGCATGCGTCTACCCAGACGAGCTCCTCTAGGTTGGGCCAATCTAACCCAAAATCCCGCCGGAAGGTACGACAACCTCCGATGACCACTGAAATGCTCTGGACCTGGCTACGTCGGGCTCTGATAATTGGGGCGACTTGCTTGAAATTGGCGAGGAACGGAGCTCCCTCAACTCGGAACACCGTATACGGCATATTGAAGAAGAGGTGGAGTGGAGCTCCCCGACAACGCCCCAATTGCTGAACGACGAAGCTCGGATCCTGGCCGGTCAGACGGATATTGGACCACATGACGCCATCCTGGAGAACGATCGCCCTCCAACTATGGCAAATGGAACTCAGACGTAGGACATCGCGGAGATCTGCGGCTTTGATCGGACCGGTGACGAGTTGAAAGATGGAGGAGAGGACTTCCGGTGGGAGGCAGTTGATCGGTCGCGCGCGGTTTAGTAGGCTGCGTAGTTTCTGGGAGACCCCCCACATAGATCGTTCGAGAGCGAGGACCTGGGTATGGGAATCATCAGCACCGAGGTTATCGCCAATGACTGCGCCCTCACCTGCCGGAGGTCTTGGACCGCGTCTCCTTTACTATTGCCTATTAGCCGTCGTATTATCCCGACTTAGAACTTGTAATGTACCTTAAGGACAACATCAGTTGACCACAGGATTCAAGAGCCGCTTGTAGGTTGTCTGTCGTGTCCGTTGGCAGCTCGGTATGGTCTATGCACACAAATCCGGGCTGCAGAACGGCGGTAAGCGCGAATCGAGGGATATGGGGTACCGACAAACCACTGGCGAGCTTTGGATTTTCCCGATTGGAGGGACAGGGAAATCGCAATCGTCCCAGGCACAATCTCTCGGCGCAACGGGAACATTCGATGACGATGGATTCGTCATGACCGGCTAGTACTTGGCTTCTTTTCTTGGAGTGCGAAGTGGAGTCCTCCCGTGGATCGTTGGAACGTTGGTGAGAATCGCTGGCCGGCGGTCCAACTACGGAGGATGCGGGGTGGGTAAAGAAAAAGGCACAGATATCATATCCCGTGCCTGCATTTGGAATCCAGTTACATGATGTCATGAGAGACCATGACGGGCCGGACCATCCGGTGGCACGTACTACTTATAACTATTAGCATGCTGTGTAATGGGCTGGCCCCTTCACATCTATACTCGTTTACGGCAACCCCCTCTGTAGAGCATTGAATCAGCTGCTTAGCCCGTCCAAAAGCCACTTCGAGGTGTCCCCTTTCTGAGGGTGGGCGGTGCCGATTCCGTATCCAGGCTCTCTGGCCGAGACGAGGGTACCATATACAATCGTGACAACGTTAGACGAACCCACGACCAAAGTTCAACCCTGGTGAGCCATTTGAACCACCCCTCGAGTGTCAGAATGCAACCCGCCGGTGATCTTGCGACCAATCATTTATCACGATTCTCCTCGTTTCCGTACCAGTTTCACCGCCCGACATACAACTACACAGCAGGAGGAATAATATCAGTGCCAGACAAACAGCCACCACACGTATACCACTCGTCACCCAAATGTTTCTCGATTCTACAACCTACGCCACACCGCTCGCGTCCTCACCTCCCCACTACGCTGCGAACCTGCAGGGTGCAGACACTCAACCCTTCTCGTCTTCCTACCGTCACCATCACCAGCTCGAGCCTTTGCGACCTTAGCCAAAAACTCCACGATCGTCCTCGTACGGGCCTCACCAGTAACCGTCACCTCCAATTCCCCCAGTTCCGGACACAACTCCGAACTCTCACTCAAACGTCGCGTGACTTCGACTGCCAACCCACTCGGAAAAAGGCGCATACGTTCCACTCGTGGGAGCTGCTCGAGGAGGCCGCATATTGCCGCGGTCAGTGACGGTGACACACTTCCTTCTGGTGTGTTTCCGATGAGGGAGACCGACGTGACAGAGGACAACGAGGCGTTGGAGAATGATCTGAATAAAGCAACGCCCTGAGTCGCAGGGGAAAACACCGTGAAGCGGAGGGCATGAATGTCCAACCCCCTGGATCCGGCCACTGTGATCCTCTCGTGTATGGAGGCACCATACTGTACCTCGAGGTTCGTGATGGAGAGTCGGCCACAAAGCTTGGACCAATCGTAGTCCGACCAGGGGTTCCGCCCCCCGAGCGAGTAAACCCAGAGACGATTAAGCGACGGAAGATTCAGGAGGGACAACATGCATCCGCACGTCGCGTTGCGTACCGAAAGCTCGGTCAGGCGAGGTAACTCGATAGGTTCTCCCCGATAGCAATCGAATGGTCTCTGCACGTCCAAATTCGTGAGTTCAAGCGACTCGAGCGACGCGTTCCTCCGGAAGAATTCGATGAGAGTTGGGAGTTCGAGGCGGATAGGGCCTTTTAGTTTGAATATTGTTAAATTCGTGGCGACATTTATTGCCCAGTTGAAGCACCCCTCGATCGACAGAATCTTCAGCATCGGTAACCCGCCTAAGACTGGGCTCTTGCAACTGACTCCATGGACACTTGAGCGATGGGGACACGTATCAACCCAAACGAGTTCTTTCAACTCGGGCCATTCGCAACAAACCTGTTCCCGGAGGGTTTGACAGTCTGTATGGACTTCCAAACGCTTGACCTGATCTCGACGCTGGAGAATGAGGCTCACAGCTTCCTGAACGTTCTTCCGAAGATTCAACTTCGCGGCGTTCCGAGGTGGCACCTTGATCAGGACGAAGAGGGGAGCTTTTCGACAGAGCGTGAGCTGGTCAGTCAGCATGGCTAAGCCTTGACCGCGAACGTGGATATTGGACCACATTCGACTGTTGGCACGAAGGATCGCCCTCCATCGATAGCATACACGCGTCAACGATACGACTTGATTGAGATTGTGGGCCGCAAAGTCTAGTCGAGCAGTCGCAAACCCGAAGATTTCGATAAGTATTTCGTTATGAAGATCATCGATGGTTCGCGCCCCCTCTCGTTCACTAGTAATCCGTCAGTGGGCTTCTATGCGGAACCTCTGATTAACTGACCTTGTTACGGTGGCGAGTTCAACGCGGGAGGCTGGGACCTCCTTTGCACTATTCAGAGGGGGATTTGTCGGGACTTTTGCAAGTTTCCGCTTGAAAAGACAGGATCAGAGATGAAGTGTGGCCGAGGGCAGGAATCATCAATACCCGGCTTAGTCTGAAGGTTCCGTGGGTGGCAGGTTTGTCGGGTCTAGGATCACGACCCATCTGCGAGACAGTCCCGGATCGGATGTGTGGAGCTACCAACGCGACTGGGAAGCATTTGTTGGTCATCCAAGCCAGAGAGTTGGCACCGACATACCGGTGTGGATGGAGAATTCAAGCACTTTCAAAGGGGAGGAGGATGAGTACGAGAGGTCTAATGGACTTGTTTTAATACACGTCAGTAGCGCCTCTGGGGATTCCGGCTACCGCAGGATATAGCACTTCCGGTTTCCGCGAACCGTAGTGGCATGCTGTGATTCGTAGTCATTACCAAAAACTAGGGCCATAGGCGGCGCTCTGTGGGTTTCTGTTTTTTCGGAAATGTAGACACCGCACTCCCTACGTTGGAGTCCTCGATAGACATAAACAAGTAGGCTGACGAATGCCAAGACTGGCGGATTCGAAGACTTGTGTCATACCATCGAACTAGAGAAACGCATATCAAGTCAAGAGCTTCCTGCGTTGCTAGAGAACCCGATGAGCGGCCCCGTAGAAAGAGGGTGGGGACCCAGAGGAGGGGCGAGCGTGGGAACTGGGAAGACCTGATCCACCCGAAGCCTCTCCACCTCTCGATCGTGAACGTTCACGCGTGAACAGTCACCTCCCCGCCCACGGTCATCTCCGCACCGACCGAGCGGAATCCCCGTCCCGTATCCCTTGACCACCTCGTATCTACCTAATCAGAGAGCGACTTAGTGAGTAATTTATCCACGCGATACGAATAATGTCCGGAGCTTTTTATTATGCATTTACTGGCTTCGGGTTGACGGATGTATTGAACCGTCGCTGCGGCGTTCCTGATCGTTTGCGCTTCAGGTTGCGTGTAAGCCAGGATGGTTGCAAAGTCTACCGGAAAAGCCGCAACGTCTATCTCCTCTGTGGGGATGGATGACAGGAAAACCCTTCAAACGCGCAGTTCCAGAGCCGGCCTTCAGGTCAGTCACCCTCCTTCCCGCATTTCCCGATTGTACCTATGTAACTAACACCATGTCCTCGATCTCCACCCTATCGTGCTATCTCATCCTCTCTCCCTTCCCGACTCTGCCCTTTTACAGTTCCCAGTGGGCCGTCTCCATCGATATCTTAAACAACGAACGCAGAACAACATGCGAGTCGGAGCAAAAGCAGCCGTCTACTTAGCAGCGGTTCTAGAATACCTCACCGCGGAAGTTCTTGAATTAGCCGGTGCGTTCGTCGGTTTCCATTTCCCTCCCTTCTCACCCTCCCGTCCTCCTCGAACCTAATCACCGCACGCTTTGGAAATTCCGGTTTCATCAGGCAATGCTGCCCGAGATCTTAAGGTCAAACGTATCACACCGCGTCACTTGCAGCTCGCGATCAGGGGAGACGAAGAACTCGACTTGCTCGTGAGGGCGACCATCGCTGGAGGGGGAGTCATGCCGTTCATTCATAAATCCCTCACCGCCAAGCCAGGGAAGCCCGTTCAGGAAGATGCCGTCTAATTCGGCTCACTACTCATGTGGAAGATACTATTCACGGTGATGACCTATATCGGCACCTCGTTGACCTTTTCGTAGAGGCGATAAACGTGGTCTTTCGGTGGATGGATCCTCTATCAAACCCTTCTCGTACGATACCGATCTTTGGGGATATTGGTCGAATCACAGTGCAGGATTCACGCCCTTGTTACCTTTTTTCCCCCGTCTTTTCTGCTGTCCCTCGAACCTTCAACCAACTACCCACCGTGCTACGCTTTTGTAATATATATGCTCTCACCTCCGGGACCAGTCGTTTGGAGAAACAACCATCGAGTTTATTGGCGCGGCAGCCAGTGACTTGGACAATTCGTGAAAGTACAACAGTGTTGAAGCATTCGAGGTTTCAAGGAAGCGTGGGCAAATTTTGCAGGGAATACGAAGCATATCGAATGCGAAACAAGAAGGGGATCAAGAAGCGGGAATGGCGGGGCTCAGAAACCCCAGGTATCGTTACACAATCAAACTCAGTACTTTGGCGTTCTCCTGAACCTATTCAAGAAGCCTCCGAACCTGGCACTGGAGGGACCAGGGTCGGCGGCACCCAACCTCGTCTGCCTCCTCCTTCCGAAACAAACGGTGCAACCGGCAAGAAGCAAGAGAACAAACGAAACAAATGTCATCCAGAAGCCCGGTGCGGTGTTGGTGGTGAAGTTGGAGTTGTTTAAACCTCCGACCCGACTCTTGACGAACGCGAAGAGGGCGATATCGATAATGAATGCGATGAAGGCGAGGGTGGCGGCGAGGAACGATGCGAGGGAAGCGAGGAGGGTGACCGTAATGTGGGTGGAGAAAGAGAGGAGGAGAGCAATGAACGACACGATGGCAGCTGTGGGGAATAACGTGTTAGGGGCCCCGCACAAGATCCGCAGATATGACCCTTCTTATGACGTACCAACTGGGTGAACCGCCAAGCCTCGAGTCCAACCAGACGTGATGGTGACCGAGTCGTTTGAGCTGCTGTCTCGAATACTGACGGTGTAAGCATATCCAGTCGTACTGCAATCACGATTTCCGGAGGATGATTGGATGGCACAGTAAGACCACAATCCAAACTGTGCAGACGACCAGCTGTTAGAGACCATCCAGACGCGTCAGAGACCAGACTGCTCACTCTCAACTGGCTAATCGACGAAGATGTAACCACCCCCTGGCCATTCGCCACTGCGACGTTGCCAGACTCGACGTGGGACCTGACAAAGTCGATGGCGGGGAGATACGGGAGGGACACGGAGGTGATTACGAGCAGCACAGTGGCCGCGAGGAGGAATACTACACCGGGGACGCAGAATGCTCGGGGCGTCATCTGTGACTCTGATGAGAGAGAAGATGAAGACGCCTGGAAATGCATTTTCCGCAAATTTATATGAACCGACGCGATGGCGTGCGGCAGCGGGAGCATGAGTGACGTCACACACGTCAATCCGTGGGAGCTAATATCCAAAAAGGGATACAGACGCCGGGAGTGGGAGCCGATGGCTCGCGAACTGTCTCGATAACAATCGTTCGATTGCGTGCATACAGTACCAGTACAAAAATCAAATGGTAGTCTCGTAAGGGACAGGGACAATCGTCTGAGGAGCGTTGTTCTCCGTCGAGACGGTGCGGCTGGTACGGGGTAATGCTGGTACCCGCTTGAGAGCAACACGTTCTGAGCGAGAACATCAGATGAGCCCTCCCATTCGGCTTTGGAAAAAACCAACGTACCGCCAGATTTTTTAGCCTCGGCGCTGGCAGCAGTGTTCCTCTTCACACGGTCCAAGAACTCTTGCCGGCACTTTGAATGCCTGATGTGCTCGATCCTAATGTTCACCCGTTTCTCGATGTAACGGTTGCCAACGATCTTGTTGATGATGACACCAACAGCACGAGGGGTAACGTTGTAGACAATGCCAGTTCGACTACAGCGACGTGTAAATGGTATGTGCGGTATGAAACGAGATCTCGAGACGAACCCATGGTAGTATTTGTGTGGCATACCCTTCTGCTGGGCTCCGTTGGCCTTTATGTCAACAATGTCACCAACCCGGTAGTTAAGGAGGTACGTCGAGAGTTTGATGAGACCCTTCTCTGTAAGCCCGAGGTTAGCCAAAAGAGCCGGGAGGGGTTCGACGAAACCACGCACGCTTGAATTTTCGCTTGAAGAGATCGCGGGTACGCGCCCGATAACCGAAAGAGTGCGGCATTTTGAAGACTCGAAGACGTAAATTTCAGGGCAAGAAAAACCGGAAAGATGTCGACGTGCTCACCAGAAGAATTAGAGGACGGGGCGTAGTGAGAGTGGGAAAGTGGATGATTGTGCTTTCTCGGCTTCTTCCGGGTGGCTTCGGGATACTCCGTCAACTTTATAGTTCTACCCACGATCCCTACGCCCCCCCCCCCCGAGACACAACACTACGATTCCACTGACCGACCTCCTCAAGAAAAATGCCAAGGTATGTGATCACGTCCTTCATCGTCGTCGAAACTCACTTTCCTTGTAGGGCACCACGGAATCACAGTAAGACGTGAGCTTATTTCACTACCTCAAGATCCACTTTGTTGTGGAGGGATGCATCGTGCTGATCAACTGCCGTGCCCCATTATCATTCCAACAGTTACAAGGTCCCGCGTCGACCTTTCGAATCGGCCCGTCTCGACTCTGAGCTGAAGGTGCATACCCTGATTGCCTCGTTTGATTGCTATTTAAACCGAACCCACTAGCTCGCTGGAGAGTACGGTCTCCGCAACAAGAGGGAATTGTGGCGAATTACCCTCATTCTCTCCAAGATTCGACGTGCTGCTCGTGAACTTCTCAAGCTCGACGAGAAGGATCCCAAACGTCTTTTCGAGGGTAACGCCTTGATCCGTCGTCTTGTGCGAATTGGTGTGCTCGATGAGAACCGCATGCGATTGGATTACGTGTTGGCTCTGAAGATCGAAGATTTCTTGGAGCGTCGCTTGCAAACACAGGTGTTCAAGAGCGGCTTAGCCAAGAGCATTCACCATGCTCGTGTGTTGATCAGGCAACGACACATTCGGTATGTGGGTTCTCTCCTGGTATGCGGTGATGTCCTCACACTCTGTCAAGCGTTGGCAAGCAAATCGTCAATGTGCCTTCCTTTGTCGTCCGACTCGACTCACAAAAACACATCGATTTCTCTCTCACCTCTCCCTACGGTGGTGGCCGTCCTGGTCGTGTCAAGCGCAAGCGTGCCGCCGCCGCTGCAAAGCGCGAGGAGGGTGGAGACGACGAGGAAGAGGAGTAAAGGCACCACCTACCATACGCGTCGTCACATTCGGTTTATATCATGTTCCTTACTGTTGTACGAACACGCAAAAAGTTATGCAGTCAAGGGATACATCATCTAGTTGGTCTGGCGATCCCCGGGCTCCGAGAGAGCCGCTCAAGTTGTCTTTGCCCACGTAAGACGGAGTGCTTTATCGTCAAGCTCTGGACTTACGACGAGAATGCGACCCCAGGTAAGTTTACCCTTGCCGTTTGGAAGTGCGTCTGCAATTTTGCTCGAATAAATGAATGGGTACCGATATGACCTCGGGGCTAGAAATGCAGATAGATTGGATACGTGGAGCGCCGGCCCACAGGCATATGTCGTGCATTGGCCAGGAAACGAGATGCGCGGTCCGTAGTATACTAAGAGGGTACTTCGAGCATACAACTCAGTACGGAGAAACGTAAACCCGTTCTCTCGCTTTCACCGTTACTCATCATGCTAGACGACTCGCGGATCATCCCACTCCTCTCTTCCGCTTTCGCTCTCCTCTTCGGTCTGCTGTGGGTATCTGGGATCTTTGGGAGGGTATGGAACCTCAAACGAACGAACGAAGCATCCCAGCTAAATCGAGAGGGATGCCCTCCCACGGAAGCCACCTCCGCTGTAATCTATGACGAAGAGGTGTGGGAGGTGCCAAAGGATATTGGAGTGCTAGTGGTTTCCAAGTTACTCGTTCATCCTATCAAGGTTGGTCTATGATGGATCATAATTGCCAGTTGGTCGAGCCCCCGCCGAGCCTGTCGTGTGTATTTTAAATTCGTGTAGAGTTGCCGTGGGACATCACTTTCGGAAGCGAGGTATACGCCGGAAGGCTTTGAGGTAAGCGTCCTTGTACCTATCGCACCAGGTTTCCGCTCTGAAGTTTCCCCGGCGTAGAACGACAGGAAATGGTGTATCATCACTGCAGACACGCATATAATCCTCACTGCACGCGATATCGCTTCGGTGAGCACTGCCTCTCGGAGTTGCCCAGCTGTTCTGATGAGTGCCGGCGGGACAGATGGTTCTAATTTCACCACGGGTTGAGTGCGACGAGACATCACCGTACGGCGGAAAACTCGTCGTTTCGTTTCCTCCAGAATCCGGGTGCCACACTTTTGAAGTTCCTCTGAATCCCACCCCAGACGTCGTCTCTCAATGGGAGCTGTGAGTAATATTTTCGTTGGGTGGGCCTGGATAAATTGATCTCGACGGTTTCACGTTACAGGATAGACGGTTGTACTATGTTCAAGGTTGTGAAGGTGGACGGGTACATCTGCCAGGCTCTCCACCCCACTTCACCTTCACCCTCCCAAGTCCTCTCGAAGTACTTCGGCCAACCTGTCCACCTCGTCATGAAAGGTCCAAAACGTCGGGCGTGCGGTAAAACCCGAACGTGCCCGGACCTCGACGCGAGCGTGGTGTACCAGGACGGGTTCCCTCTGCTGGTTGCGAGTGAAGAGAGCCTGGAGAAGGTTGGGAATGAGGTTAATCGGTGGGCTAGCAGTGAGGTAGATGGAGAGAGTATTGGAGCTATTGATGATTCGTGGAAGACGAGTCGGGTCCCCATTGAGAGGTGTGCATGCATGTACACCTGAGCCCCGTGTATCGGGCCGGGACGACGGAGGAGAGAAACTGACCCCGCACAACAACGTTTAGGTTCCGACCGAATATTGTGTTCTGTGGTGCTGGTGTCCCCTTTGTGGAGGATGTGATTAAGGAACTTGTGATATCTCCGAACAGGGATTCCCTCGAAGATGGTACGCTGATAAATTTGGTTTCCAAGTGCACACGGTGTCTGGTACGTCCCCCCCTCAAATTCCCCCTCAAAAAAAGGTTCTTCGGGCTGCTGACAAACGCAATTTCTTCCAGCTTCCCAACGTTGACCCGTCGACGGGGGTGAGGGACAAGGCAGTCCCGTACAAAGTGTTGATGAAGTTCCGGAGAGGCAAAGACCCAGCTATGCCTGGGAAGGCTTGCTTTGGGTGTAATGGGGTTCCTAAGGGGAGTGGCATCATACTTGTCGGTGATTTTGTACATGTGAGAGAGTGGGCTGAACCGGGCGGGGTATGATGTAATACATGATGCATGATGGCGGATTGTCGTTTCAAGGGCCTGCAAACCAATCAGCCTGTGAGTCGAACTGAAAGTGAGGTTTTGGGGCTTTGCGCACCTTTTTGTTTCGCGAGTTATCTGTCCGGTTGTGGGTCTGCAGGACCACCGCTCTGTCTCTTCTCTCCAGTTTCTTCCAACGAGCTCAGCAATCCATCGAGTTGCTCTAGGATCTGATTCAACTTGTCTTCCACCCCAATCGCGATACCGTTTACAGCTTCGAGTCGACGTAGCAGCTCCTCCGCTTCATTGGCCCCCAACTCCTCGACCTCCTCTCCTTCTGCGGTTCCGGAGTCGCCTGTCTTTTCACCGTTCGTCGTAATTGTGGTTGAGGCAATCAGCGACGCAAGCACGGAGATGTCGATTTCGGGGGAGGATGATTCGTTTGGCTGATCTGAGGTTTTCTTATCTGAGGACATTCTGGGTTGAAGGATACCGGGGATGATACAGGCGTGGCGATCGTGAGAATAATCGACATCCTTCTCTTGTTCGCGTTCATTTACCACTCCCTCAAAGCTCTGGTTTAGCTTATTGGGTCCACCGGGCGAGAAATGGAGGTCGCGAAGAAAGAACTCCAAACCGCGTTAAAGTCAATACGTGGCAGGCGCGTCGAGAAAGCAGAATTGGACGCACTGGTACAGAAGACCATTGACGAAACGAAAGCTAAACTGGATGGAGCGTCTGTTCCGAATACTACTTGGGAGTATTTGTTGAGGAGTGAGATTCTGTCTATTGCTGTGCGTGTTTCGTTTCTCATCTTTGATTATCAAGGTGGTTAACCCGGGATCCCTCGTTCTCCTTCGGCGCAACGACTACGTTGTTTTGAAAAAATAAAATAAAAACAGGCCACCGAAGGTCAAGGTCTCCAGGACCCATCTTCTTCATCCGCATATTATTCTTCCCTTTCTCTTCTCCTCGATCTCACCCTCACATTCACCGAATGTGGAGCATGCGAAGTTTCAACACCTCTCACGACCTGCCAAGACCTCCTCGAAACCCAAACGATCTCATCCTGCTCCCACATCTTTTCCTGGATTCAATCCCGCGACTCTCGCCTGACAAAAGACATGGTACCTCAAAAAGGCAAAGCCCTAATACTCTTACGGACGTTGAACGAGCTGTTGAGGAGGTTGTCGAAGATGGGAGAGAGGAATACGGAGTTTTGTGGGAGGATTTTGATTTTCTTGAGCCAGGTTTTCCCGCTTGGAGAGAGGAGTGGAGTGAATTTGCGGGGGGAGTATGGACCGCCGTGGGATGGACCCGTTACAAAACCCACAAAGCCGAAGGAGAAGGAGGGTGAAGGTAAGGATAAGGATAAGATGACCGTTGACGAGGATCAGGACGCACTTGAGGAAGCGAAGAAAGAAGGTGCGCCTCCGTTGTTTGTACCTTCCTCCGACCTTGGCTGACGATTTACAGACTTTTATTACACATTCTGGTCACTACAGCAGCCGTTCGCTCGACCCGGCGTGTTCGCAGACACAGGAGCTTTTCCCGCCTTCAAGGAATCCGTGAACAAGGTCCTACCGTTCATCAAAGAGGCCACGGCAAAGGAGCGCGCCATGATGGGGAATAAATCTGCCTCAGGCAACAACAACCTTACATCGCTATCTTCCCAAACAGTGGTTACGGCAGGGTCGAAACGGAGGCGCGACGCTGCTGAGGCAGTTGATGAATCTTCTTCTCTGAAGAGTTATTTCTTTGCCAAGTTCTTGACTAGTCCTGACCTGTTGGACCTCGAGGTATGCGAAGGCTCAGCTCGTGACCTCTATTCTGTCGCTGACGTCACTACAGATTGCGGATACACACTTCCGGCGACAGTTCCTCTTCCAGCTCCTGACGATTCTTCAACACCTACTCACTCACACGAAAGCTGCCAAGCAAGCATCTTCTAAAACCGGAAGCAAACCTCTCCACATTGCAGAATTTACACTTGAACCGACGGACGCGCAATGGGTTCAAGAGACTCAGCTTAAGTGTATCGAAGAGCTGAAGCAAACCGCGCCTAATGGCCGTTTGTTCGCTGATTCCGTGACTGCTGTTTTTGAGAGGGAGAAGAGTTGGGTCAGGTGGAAGAACGAACAGTGCATGCCGTTCGACAAGGAGCCGTGGAGTGAGGAGATTATTGTCGATATCGGTGATGGTGAGGCTGGGGGTGAGGACGAGGGTGATGGCAAAGTGACGAGAAGGGTTGGATTCGAAGAGGGGACGCGGAAGAGGAGGACAAAGATGATGGCTGATCCGGAAGAGTGGGAACATAAGTTTGGGACTGCTCCTCTCACGGAAATTTGGGAGATGGGGTATAGGGATCTGACGGATTTGCAGCGACCGTTCCAGTGCGTGACCTCCCCATTTTTCTTCCTTCTTGTTTTACCAGACGCTGATATGCGGTTTTCTGTAGGCCTGGTGAAGTGAAGGATTTCGCAAAGAAGATCAAGATGGAAGATGCGAGGATAAACTTGCGGAGACAGCAGCTGGAAAAGGTTGTGCAACAGAGAGCTCGCGCTCAGGCGCAAGCTCAAGCTCAGCAGAAGGCCGAGAGCGAGGTTAAGGACGTGAAGATGTCGGACGCGACATCTGAGTCCACAACGACACAGACGACAGCGGCCGTGACTGGCTCGACGTCGGCTCCACCCGTAATTGTGCAGCCGGTACCTACTACACCGGCGCAGAACGTTTTACACCCTTCGTTACCGCTCAAACCCCCTTCTTCACCCACACCCGTTCAAGTCTCACATTCTCCCATCCCAGCTCCAGCCGCAGCAACCCAAATCCAGGCTCAACCTCCCGCTCGATCCACGCCTCCTCCAGCTCCAACCCAACCATTAATCCTCCCTCCGGACTCGATCATAACCAAACACGAAGAATCGAAACACCGGTGGAGTTGGATCGCGCTCCGGACGGCTCGGGACAGGTATTTGCAGCATTTTGGGAAGATCGGGCCAGGTGATATCGTGCAGTTGGAGGCGGAGATCGAGAAGGAGAAGAGGGAGAAAGAGAAAGAAGCGGAGGCTGAAGCTGCGGCTGCTATGAAGGTTGATTCGGTCGTGCAGAACGGGAATGGGAGTGAGGAGCAGACTCACCCGAACCCATCGGAAGCGAATGGAGATAGTTGTGGGAAGGGTGAGGCGAAGAGCGATGCCGTTGTGGCCACTGCACCACCGGTGCGCGGTGATGGGGATGCGAAGATGGAGGGATAGTAGATTGTGTGTGTATGTTTTTTGTATGTTCGAGTTCTCTCCATTCTTCGTTTCGAGGTCCGTGCCACGGCTTTTCGTAGTTAACTCCTCGACCTTATTTGATCTAAGGTGAGCCTGAATACTGCAACGTACAGGGTATGGCACTCTCCAATCACCTCAGACACTGTCATCCAGAACGTGAGCAATGAGTTGGTTAGCACCCATAAAGGCTTTAGAGCTTTAATTTATCCCATGTCGGCAGGTGATCAGGATCTCTGTGATCCCCATCGACTCCAGTGCATCCGCCATCTACCACATTGAAGCTCATCCCAATGAGGCAGGTAGATCAACTGTCCTTATGAAAATAGTAAAACTATCACTGTGAATGTCAATAGGAAGGGGTTTATTTTGCAGTTGAAGGGCAAAACCCCCTTCTGAGCCTCCCCTGCACTCATGGCAGGGTTTTACTCCTCCATAGGCCTTGGCTACAGTTGTGTCGGAAAAACTGCATGTGAGTTATAATCAACTATGATCATACACTTTGATTACAATCTGTTATAATTCCTTCATAATCCATCAAAACTGGCTTATAATTCATTATAATTTGGTTATAATCCATCATAATGTGTTATAATCACATGCTTGTCTAATAATTTCCCAGGGATTTTTCCAACATGGGGTGGATTCCCATAGTCCATCCCTTTTGGGTAGGGCTTCCCCTCATCAATTGGGGACACCCCCAATTGATCAGTAGGTCCTCAGGTGTTGCACTTGTGGGAAACACCCCTTTCCTCACATCATGTATTACCCCTAGTGTTGTGTTATCAAAAACAAGACCTCAAGTAGAGGGTGAGAGTGCCTATGTGTTATGTTTGGGTCCACCAGGATCTGAGCATACACTGGAAGGTTGAGAGAGTCAAGGTCTGGCTGGCAGCTATTGACTGCTGGTCACCTAGATGTGGCCAGGGTCCAAGAAATGAGGTAAGAGCAGAGGCAAGCAAGACAGCCTAAGGCTGAGTTGGATCCAAGGAAGTCTGGGGAGGACACAAAGAATGAGTAGGAACAAGTAGCAATACCAATTCTGAGGAACTAGCTAGGGAGGTACAAGTACTTATATACTAACTAATGAGTGTGCTGGCAAAGATACTGAGAATGGAGATCTGAGTAAGTTAAGTGAAGAACAATAAATGAAAGCAGAGAACTGTGGAGACTGAGAAAGGTGAGATAGTGAAAGCATAACATGTGCAGAAACATAGTGAGGAGTGAAAGGTGAAGAGGTGAACATATAGCAGAAGTCACAGGAAACATATGGAGTCTGAAGAAACATTGAAAATACTAAGTCCAAGAACAACAGAGTCCAAAGGGAAACATAATAGACATAACAGAAACATCTAAGTCTACAAAAACGGAGTCTGATGGAAACATGGTCAAAAAATATCTACAGGATCTGGGTGTCATCGTGCTGTTTTTGACCTTTATTTTACACTTGTTTTCTCAACCTTTTTCTTCATGCTCTGTCAACTGCTTTTAATGTTTTCCCTTTTTGCTATTGTTCATGACTCTTATAACCCTTACAATTCAAAGACTATACCCCTTTATCGTATTCTTCATTCACTCTCTTTCATTAACGAAATGAGGACTACTAGATTTCATTGAGACTTTGGATGGTTACAACTGACTATTTGATATCTAGAGCAAAGTCTCTTCTCTATCACCCCCTTCCTCATCCTCCTCATCGCCTTCCTCAATAAGGTGTGCCTCTTCAATGTCTGGTGTGACAGTCCCCTTGACTATAGTTGGCCGGAAAGCCCCAAGCATCTCCTGAGTCAGATTCAGTCTGCTCGTGAGGAGGAGTTTGTTTGTTGCGATGATACCCCCCAGGGTAGACCGCATTGTTCCTACCTTGCGCAGCAGGATGGTCAGCTGGGATCACTGGACTTCCTCCCAAACTAGTCCCAACATTGCCTCCTGACTCAGATGGTGAGATA
>Ga0307515_10011056_pt1 | contig 17184 bp, 23 predicted proteins | sample 17_EM_MG_FD_194513 | JGI IMG/M metagenome (GOLD analysis project Ga0307515, IMG submission 194513) | Populus trichocarpa ectomycorrhiza microbial communities from riparian zone in the Pacific Northwest, United States - 17_EM | ecosystem: Host-associated > Plants > Roots > Unclassified | place...
GTTTTTTTACAGCAGTATGAGGAGAATTTGCAATGGAGTAAATTGGCAACTGGGAAGTAAAATAGGACCTATTTATGGATGTATCATCCCTAGAACATGTTGTGATCAGAGCAAAACTTGGTGACATCATTGGATTTCAAATAATTCAAATAGCTGAGCAGAAAGCTTCTTTTCAGCTGACAATAATTGCTCTGGCCATAGAAATGGTACCAAGTTACAGAGACATGGAGAGATACAGTAGTGGGCTTGGGACCTGTACAGTGGGTATACTGTAGAAGTTGGAGTTGAGCATATACAGGGTGGTGGAAAATCCATATCATATCTCCACTGCTTACATCGGCAGGGTAAGCCAGCAGGGGGATGGTGGTCCACAGAACTACAGGGATGACAGAGGTGGACTGGGTGATGGGGAGTGTGTATATTTCGGAGACTGTGGGGTAGATAGGTACACCGAGCAGAATAACAATACATGATGCATAACTCATAGAGACATGGTTTCTGGGATCATAATCCATAGCATATTTGATGGATGGCACTAACTGCTCCTATGAACCTGCATGTTGACTACATTACTATGGTATGAATACAATCTTGTGTGTTGGATACCCTACATCATGCTGCATTCATCAATGCTGCCGAATACGCTTCATTGCACACTACCAAGTCACTATTCCAGATGATCTCAAGTACACCAACAGCAACAACGCTAGTTTTTGTCTGAAACACCCGGGAGATCCGGAGAGCTCTGACGGCTCTGACGGAACCTCGTACCCTCTGACGGAAAATTACATGCTTCCAGTCGCCCAGGCGATGGGTCGCGTTGTATACTTACCTCCATTACCTTGAACCTGGTATACGCGCCATCAGAACGTCACGTGTGTTACACTCTTCTCAGGGGCTGCAGTAATGCTGTAGCCATTTACACAATGCCTGGCTATGTTTATGCCTATCTTCTGCCGATAGCCACATTGTACGTCACCCCTACTGCTATATATCAGATGCCGCACTTGCCCCATACACGTTTAGCCGTGAGATTGTGTCACATATTGCAATTCAGTCATCGCTTCATAAACATCGCTTGCCGTTGCATTTGCTTCGCCATTGTCGACTTTTACACGTCTGAAATATACAGTCTAATGTTCACACGCTCTAGTACTATACCCTTAGTCCTCCACATTCAGCGTTGATCCATCATCGGGTTGGGATAATTATTCCTCGTCATCTGCATCGGCATCGTTGCCATCCGCGAACTCATAACCGTTGACATTCCTGGTTTCCAGGTCAAATGTACTATGCCCTCAGTCCTCCACATTGTGCGTTGATCCATCATCGGCTTGCGACGCTGCTTCCTCCTCATCAGCACACGCATCGTCGCCATCCTCGCGCTCATACCTGTTGAAATCACTGGTTCCTAGGTCAAACCTCTCGAGTTCAGGTGCGGGATGTCGTCTCCGGCTGGCGGTGGAGATGGCATCGCACACGTCGCTATCATCACCTTCTTCTTCATTATCCCCACTGCCCACTGGCATGTAGGAAATGAAGTTCGTCATCTATGCATTTGATGTCTATCGGGATGTTTGGGTCAGTGATTCCGATCTCAGGCTCCTCAAGCGCCACTTCGGAAGTCAAATACTCAAGAACAATCGCATTGTCAAGACGCGCTGCTTTGTCTATGATCACCACGGAAGGCGTTGGGTTCTGCGCCTGTTGGATCTGACGCTTGTCTGTCGCAAGAGTGTTGTTATACACCCTCTGTTGGTAGCTCTCCGGTAGTGCGTTCCAGGTATTCATCAATAATCCATATGTGTCTGCAACGCCAGGCGAGGTTAACAGCTTGCGACCTGTTGCAGCGCAGGAGGATGCGCTCTTACGACTGTCATTCTTGTGATTGAAGTAGTTCGAGTGATTAGGTTGGTCCGATTACAGCTGTGACTTGGAACCTTTCGGATGAACGTCTTAGTTCTTTCGCTATTTCTGGAGCGCATGGCGCAACGCGGTGCAGGTACACACGATTGGTGGTGAGGGTATATGACCGTCCTTGTCGTCGATCTTGGAATAATGAACTCCATCAGCATACTTACCACGGTGATTTGCCCGATGATAAAATTGGATGTAGATAAACCGCGGGATTGCTTCTGCCAGTATGTGAAGTGGTCGCTGGCCATTCCTTAGCAGTGTTCGACACTCTCAGCGTTGAATCTGGACTGTGTACACTACCTTCCACACGCTCGGCTACTGAAAAAGGATACGTAATGTCTGCCAGCAGGGAATCAATGAAATCCAAACGCTCTGCGTTGGATTCAAAGCAGTGGAGATCATATAGCTCTGGTATATTGAGCTTTGCTGATTGAATAATATGGGATGTATTCTTATCAACTTGTGCGCAAAACTGGGACCGGTTTGAGCGTGTAATATCCAACGTGGGACGTTGCTTCAGCACACCTCTTTCAAGATCTCATTTGTGCATGCCTCAAATGCCATGGACCAAATGTTGCTTTGCTACATTGCAGTGTACTAGTATGTCTCTATTATCTACCGGTGTGGCGCTTCAGTTAATTCTTTCGCAACGCATCGCGTTGCATAAATTTTCCTCTCCAAGTCGCATGCACTCATAAATGGCCGTCTGTTCCACATGAAGAGCTCCAGGAGTCTGCCCATTGAAAATTCAAGACGCGTCATGTCGGAGTGACAAAATCGATGAATGCTGCGACTGCAGGAGACCACTGATCGAGGTGTAGACAGCGCCTGTGTTTGCAATTGCCACTGCCTATGCGCCTGATTCCTGCCTGTAGCTCGCATTTGCAGTGGATTTGTAATGATCACGCGGGCTTCTGGAATAGGGATGTGGGTAGGCAGGTTTTCAAGACGGCTCAGAGGAGTAGGAGTGCTAGCAATGCTGGATGCGGCGCCGTATACAACGCGATGCGTTGAGTCTGTCTCTGACGTTCCGCTGGGTGCCGGTGTGTTACGACTGCTTGTACCTGGCGTGGCAGTTTGAGTAATTATTGACTGTCGCTGTGTAGCGGACGTGGTGATATCTGCAATGCAAGAATTGGTCAGCGAAGATGAGGGGGAGGAGTTCAGACCTTGGATTGTTGAGGCTACGGAACTACCTCCTTGAGAGGAATCCCTCTCACCAGCCGGTACGGAAATGTGTTACTCTGCCGGGGGAAGTTGAGAATTCCCCGAAGGCCCACCCTGTTGTTGATTGTGAAGATTATAAAGACTTCGAACATTTCGTACAACCAGAGACGTAACAGGGTGAGGGCTTTGGGAAGGCGTCATCCGATACGGATGTCAGACCTTAAGACTGTAGGAATGATCTCCTCTGCATGCAGATCCAACGGCAGGCATGGTAGACTCCTATTTGGGGGACCATGGAGCGATTCGACGATAACGGGCAGTGCAGTGCAGACCGCGCTAGACTCCAAACCCTGGTAATTCTCGCGGACGAGACCCCTTCAAAAGCATTCAATACTGGGGTCAACTGCCATCAGATTAAACTGAGATTGAACTCAGCATTGATATTCACTATTACAGCAACGTCTGAAGGACTATGTGCACCGCTTGAAGGGTGTTTATGCGTTCTTGGCGCGATTCTCATAGAGTTGCGCTCGTTCTTGGCATGATACTTCGAACCATCCCTGCTGTATGTCTTCAGCTTCCCGGTGGAAATCCCCCTTTGCCAGAGCTAAACGCATCGTAAAGTGAACAATGACGTATTCTTTATCCTATGTCATCAGTTGGGTGTGGTTTTTCCACCGCTAGGTGTTGGTAGCCCTGTTGGATAGTTGCACAGTTGGTACAACCTGAGAACTACTCAATTTGATTCGAGATGCAGGAGGTCTGAGCGGTAAAAGGGTTATAGGATGCCAAAGCAACACCTGGCGTCGCAAACTGTCGTCATCGCACGTACAAAATCTCGTCTCGAGGCTCTGTATTCATGAGGTGCGTGGTGCTTGTGCATAATGAAGACTGGGCCATTTTGTGTTGTTAACCAACAAAACACAGGATCTGAATCAAATTGCAGGAACTCGAGTATATATATTCCTTCTTCCCACCTACACCTCCATTCTCTTCTCTGTCCGCCTACACTTCCATTTTCTGTCCTTTCCTTATTAAACCCATCGCCAGCATCCTGCACTATCTCGACATCATGTGACATGCACAGAACAATGCGTCTCGTTCCAAAACACACCCGATAACCTTCACAACTTTGTATAATCACCCTGGGCGTCCTTCCGCTACGGTCAACTTCATTATAATGCTAACCCCTTGGATATAGATTTATTTTCAACCCGCAGCGATGGCACCAATGGGCAGCTGCAATGGAAAGGGGAAGGCAACTGCTAGAGCGAAAATGCCGACGTCAGTTATGAATGGACGCCTGTCGTTGGGTGGGGGCTGTATACAAGGATTCACCTTGTTCCACATCTGTGGACCCATATGGATATTCAATGTTTGAGGCGTTAAGGATGAGAGGGCCTGGGACCTTTTTTATGATATAATCTTTCTTCATCCAGTCACGACTTGCCACTTTTCACAATTTCAGCTGATGTGGCCGCACTGCAGGAGCAGGAGTTCGCCTTTTCGGGAGTGGTGGGCAGCCTTCCGCTTATATATGGGGCAAATGTTTGACACAACCTGTGACCAAATGAACCATTGGAGGTGAGACAACCCCCGTGCCTTCGGGGATCAAGTCGATCACTCATATGCATAGACAACCAGCTTGGGAAGGGATGAACCAACCAGTGAGCATTTCTGTTGGTACAGTCGCGATAATCCCAGGGCAAAGATCAAGCTGCCACGCGGCCAGCCATACAACCCAGGAGACTGCCTGGGCCTTAGACCGCTGAATTGGGATGAGATAATTGACGTGGATGATGATGATGAGAACAGGGCGGATCACGTAACGCCGAGTGGTGGACGGAGCCATCCTGGCGAAGACAATGACAATGATCATGGTGTGGGTGATGAGGACAAGCAGCGTGGTGAGAATGCAACCGGGACATGGAAGGGAACAAGGGATGGGAAGCGGAAAGGCAAGGCGACTGAGGACGGAAAGGGCAAAGGGAAGGGGAAGAAGGGAAACGGTAAAGGGAAAGATATTGTTGAACAAACCCCAGGGGGAGATGATATCTCTCGGGCCGTTGCTTTCCAGGTGCAGAAAGAAATATCAGAGGCAGACTTGGACACAAAGGGCTAAATAGAGTAGGTATATTAAGAGCCGGATGCATTGCCCGCTGTGTCAATTTCCTCAGCTGAGGATACCGACTCTACTGAGTTGGATGACGAATATGACTCAGAACATGATTCTGAAGTGGATATGCGCATGGAGGATGATGTGGACGCACCGGATGGCGTTGATTTGGACTGTGATGTGGATATGGAATGGGACGGTGACGATGAAGAGGAGGAAGATGAAGAGGAGGAAGATCAACAGAAGGACGATGAGGAGGAGGAGGAGGAGGGGGAGGAGGATGAGGAGGAGGATAAAAATGAGGATGATGGCAAAGAACCTAGGACGATTGGCCAGGGAGAGATGGTGAATACATCGGCTGACGATGTAGAAAGCATGGTAGACGATCAGCGAATTGTGCTACCTGATCAAAGCTAGGAGATGCGCGAGCATACCCCATGGCCACAACCTCCGGCGCCTGCCCCACGGCCACACCACCCGGAGCCTCACTCACCACCACGAACCCCGGACACTCATCCTCTCAGTTGGCTAGAGCATTTAGGGCATGTGACTCTGCAAAAACCTCACCTGGCAGTGCCAACTTTGTGAGAAGCTGAGGCAGCCGGAAACACCTCGGATGTGGATGAGGATCAGCAGCTGCTGATTGAATCGGCATGTGGCGACAGTCTCCTCAATGTGCCTCTACCTGATGTCCCTCTCCCCAATGTCCCTCTCCCCGATGTCCCTTTCCCTAAGGCATGCCCACAGGGCTCGGTGGGCGACGGGTTAACCAGTCCTCAGGTTGCAGAGGAGGCAATGGTTGTTGCGTTTGGGTTAGGGTCGGGTTCTTGTCTTGTTCATTTCCTTTGTTCCAATAGATTTATCTCAGGCATTGTTTATTACATACGTCGCGAGGTTTTTGGATCGCTCAAGGTTTATTTCATTTATGGGTTTTGTATTGGTTTTATTGTATTGGTTTCATTTTATTCATAGTATTATGGGACATTGCGCATGCAGCATATTTGCAACTTCTGGCGTTTAAGCAACCTCCTTGTGATGGTGTTGAGGCTCAATAAGTCAGCTGAAAGTATTGTGAGCTTACACCCGAGGCGGCTCCGGCCCAGCACCAACATTCATCCCTTTCCACAGTGAATACTCCACTCCTCGCGTATCGTCGACAATGCCAGAGAAGACCCCTTTCCATTGCCCTGAATTTTCATTCTGAAAGAAGGTCAGCTCAGAAAGCTGGAGACTTAAACACATGAAATTACTCCATCCTTAACGCCGTCAAGTTGCACGCCAGAAGAATCAGACTATTCGGAGTGCGCCCCGACGTGTTGATCCTGCTCAGTGTCGCGGATTCAACAGTAACAAAGATTCGGTCGAAGGCTTGGACTTGTTTCCCTACCTCGAACAGGAAGAAAACATCGCAGACTCAAAGTCTCAACCACCGCCACCACTGCCGCAGACGGAACCATACCCCGGCACTCGCGCCCCGCTGACCGATTACATTGCTGAGCCATGGGAACGCGACGCTCAGGGCTGCCTTGCGACAAACCTGCAAAATGATCCCTACTACCAGTTCGCGACGTGTGAAGAGTACAAATATATCCAGTGTGGGATCATAATGAACAGCATGAAGATGTACTATGACAACGTGCTGAAGGGAGGAAACACTGCTCTGGGTTCCCCAAGCTTCAAAAACGGAGATGATGTCCAGAAGCTCGTGGCTAGCATGCTAGATGATCAGGCTCTTGGGGAGTGGGAACTACACACTCTCGAGGATATGAAATGGAATGACAATCACCAACGCCCTATCAAATACTGGAGTCGAGACATCACCAAGAGGATGCGACGGTTGATGCGGCAGCCAGCCTACGCCGAGCATTTGATTTTCGCCCCTCAGCATTGCTTTAACTGCGATAAGCCCCCGAAATGCCTCTATACCGAAATGCACATTGCGGACTGGTGGTGAGAGTCACAGCAAAAGAGAGATACTCGAGGATAATAATGTGCTAATCGATGCTCAGTTAATGCTCAGAGTGCGGGATATACTGGTTCCCTTGATCATCATGTCCGACGGAACACATCTCTTTGATTCAGCTGGTGACAAGAAAGAGTGGCCTGTATATATGACAATTGGCAATTTGTCTTCAAAGATCCGCCAGATGCCATTGACGCACAGCATCGTAATGGTCGCTCTCCAGCTGATTCCAATCAAGAACCCCAGTATTCCCCGGAAGAGGATGGATGAGTAGCGGCAAACACACCGAGAGATGCTGAACGAAGTTCTCTGGCGGCTACTCCAGCCAATCACCTTCAAACACAATCACTGCACCGGGACCGGGTATTACAACGTTCTCAGTGCAGATGGCGACTTCAGCTGTTGTTAACCAGTTTTAGCAGCATGGCTTGCAGATAGCCCAGAGTATAGCGTAGTGTGAGCAACAGGTCGGGGTAACCCGCCAGCCGTCCGGGTTTGGACAGTAAAAATGAGTCAGTTCGGTTCCAGAAATGTACAAAAACCCGACCTGCTGACTCTTGGCAGGCCAAACCCGGACACGTACCCGTCAACCCACGGGTTTCGCCGGGTTTGGCTAGACCCGTCGGTTCCAACGTCCGGTTCTGCGTATCGGGTTTCATATTTATGGTCGCATTCAGATATGCTACTGTGGATCGTAAAATATTGATATTGGTACGTTACAATGCATTTTCGACGTATTAGTCGCCTTGATGTGCAAAACACTCATACTCACGCGCCCAACCACATCCTGAGAATGAGCGTCAACAGAGCATCAACAGAGCGTCAACGATATTTGGTCTTGCAATCTGTAGTGCCTATAAAGGCGGCCAATACTTCATTTATGACTGAATACAACATATCGGAGGTGTGATTTCCATGGACGCATGACCCACAATCGTTGATGCTCCGTTGACGCTCAGTTTCGTGATGGGGCAGGGAGGGTATCGCAATCTGTTTTACCTATAAAGGCGGCCAAAAATACCTCTATGACTGACTACAACCTATTGGAGGTGTGATTTCCCAGGACGCATGACCAAAAATCGTTGACGCTCTGTTGACGCTCATTTTCATGATGGGCAGGGAGGGTATTGCAATCTTTTTTTCCTATAAAGGCAGCCAGTAATTACATTATGACTGACTACAACCTATCGGAGGGGTGATTTCGCAGGATGCATGACCAACAATCGTTGACGCTCCGGTGACGCTCATTTTCATGATGGGGCAGGGAGGGTATTGCAATCTGTTTTGCCTATCAAGGCGAACAAAAATTCCTCTATGACTGACAACAACCTATCGGAGGTGTGATTTCCCAGGACGCATGACCAAAAATCGTTGACACTCTGTTGACGCTCATTTTGCGATGGCTGTATCCGCAATCTGCAATCATTTAATTTGGCACACTCCATCATTCACAGTGTTTTGGCTGCCTTTCTGGCGGTTTTATTAACTGTCTTCTTGATCACTACGTTGTTCTTTGATAATACATAGATAGATTTAATAATAATCTCCAAAATCCCGTGTCTTTCAGTCAATGCTCGTCATCACTTGCAGGATCGCTCAATCCGCTGCTCTTGTCGCCAAAATGATTGTTAGCTGCATTACCACACCACAGATAGTGTACTAACCTTCATCAGTCAGCATATCTGGATCAAAATCGGTATCGTGCTCGGTTTCCTTATCATGGAAAAATTCCGCACAGGGAAGCCCTGTATGCCAATACATATATCCGGCAGGCAAATTGACCATTTGAGAAGGTTGGACTTCAGAAGTGTTACCGGTTGGGGCGGGTGGCGTGCCGGGCAGTGGTGGAGTGGGCTCTGGAGTCCGCTCTCTGCGTCAGTCGGGTGGAGGTGTACCTGTTCCTTTTCGTCTGCAGCATGTCTGCGGATTCTTTGCGGTGCCATTTTGGCATGGAAGGCAGCCGGACGTTTGGTTTTGACGAAGCATTGCCGGGTGTCTTTGTATCGCAGCCTTCATCTCTTTGTCCCCAGGAAACTCAACACCCCGCTTCTGCTTATGTCAGACCTTGGCACGTGGTTTCTTAATGGGATATTTCGTTTCCTCCAACGCGGTGCGCGAAAAGGCTTTTTTGGCGATTTTGGCCATATTCAAGGCCAGGTGCATGTCGGACTGTTCCAGCTGTACCCGACCTCCTTGCCTTGCCATAGTTGCAGACATGTTGAAAACCTCCAAGACATTAGTTGCTGCTTCTAACAATGAAATTCGGCTGTTACCTCTACCATATATCCTTCCGTAGCCTGCTCTAAGGTGATTAATGTCTGCTTCGTCTACTGACGTAGATGGTTATCAGCAAATTCATCTGCGAAAGTCCCAGAACTGAAAACATCATGATGTTTGATTTCGCGGAGTGTCAGGACAAATGCCTTTGTCGACCATGGAGGTTTCCCGTTACGGGCAGCGATAAATTCGTTACGGAACTCTCTACGGACACTCGCTGTACGTTATACAGTTATTTGACCGCCCTTTGCCTCGATATGAATATACTCACATCCCAATGCATGGTGCTTCTTATTTTTCCTGCTTCCAGCCTTGCGGATGATTTTTAAATGTGCATCCTGGGTCATATGTTTGGTGGCTGCATTGGTAGCGTCGCGGTGAACGAACTTGTGTCTGCGCTCTTGTTGTGTGCCAAGTATATGCGTATGTGATGTAGCGCCCGCCAATTGCCCGCTAATCGATCCGCTCTCACCTGGCAGAGGTGGTTGTGGATCCATGATGTGCTGGTGTGGAATAGGAGAGGAAGATGATAACGAGAGGAAGTGGGAAGCCCTGAGGACTATATAGTTAGTTTCTGGTCAGAAAGGAATAAGTAGCAGCCAACATGATCGTTATGCTCATGATGAATCCTGCTGAGTCTGGCTGCAAGTTGCAGGGGTTTCCCACCGCTCCGCAAGTTGCAAAAAGTTGGTCTGATGTTGTTTGTTTGATAAAAGGGATACACTGCGGTGTACGACCGCCGGAATCGCCTAATCGCAATATATCAATAGGATGCTGTTCGAGGGAAAGGACGTCTGCAGATGTTTGACTCAAATAATCCCCGGGATATTACATGAAAATGACGCTAACAATCATGTCATGTTGTACGGTTAGCGTCACTATTCCTGATGTATTTACAGTCAAAAGGGAGATGTTGCTTTGTTCAAGATGAGTAAACGTACCAACCTTGACATAAAAGACGCAGCTTGCCTCCATATTGTCCATAACTTGCAACATCAAACATCTCGCCCAACAACAAGGTCCACGCAAACTACAATGGTCAATGCTCTGAAAGAGAACTTTTCGCAACTTCCGGGTGGCAGATACGGCAAATCGGCAAAGCAGTTAACCCAACCACGTCATCATGTGAATGAAGGCAAGAGCGGCTTGGAAGCTAAGAGAGTCCGAGCCCTGGGGGCATTGCGCAGCTTGGGATCCAAAAAGAAGCTTGCGGCGGAAACACGACGAGAAACGCACTTCTTAAGCAATGAAGAGAAAGAGAAATGGATTGAGGATTATGTTGAGAGAGAGACCGCTGGGGCAAGAACGCGAGTTGAAGACGCAGAGACAGCGGTTCAACAAGAGCAGGACGATATGACGCACGCTGAAATCGCGTCATTGACACCCAGAGAGCTCAAAAAGACATTTGATGAGATGATGGCTGCTATCGGAGACAGTCTGAGTGATCTTGCAAGTTCCAACGATGGGGAGGATGGGGAAGTTGAGGATGAAGAAACAGAGCTGGGCAAGCTGAGCAAAGAGGACGAACCCGGCTGGGTGATGGGCACAATCTCCAAAACTGTACAGCAGCGCATGGAGGGCTTCCGGCAGAAGCAGATGAAGCTTGACGAATTGAGACAACCGGGATGGGAGCATGCAGCCGACTACTTTCGTGAACGAGATAAGAAGTATGGCACAGCCCAATTCAGGGTCCCGGTAGTCGTTCATCCTCAAACAGATGATGACGCTTCGGCACCTCCACCAACGACATTTGGAGAGCTTCTGGAGAGGCTTGACATTGTCCCTGGAATATCGCAAATGCAGCAAGGGACTTCTCGAACAGGAAGTAGTCATATTCGGCTAGGTTCGGTGAAACCGCAGTGGAACCGAACCATATCCGTTCTTGAGCCTGCCGCAGAGCCCGATACGTTTCCTTTGCTGAAAGCGAAGCCTGTTGAACCAGTCATCTTTTACCCCTGCTTATAGCCTCCAGCTAATCACCATATAGATTTCGGATTCAGACGAAGACATGGTGACGGCTCCTGCATCAGCGGAGGAAAAGATAGGCAAAGTGTGATCATTGACATCATCTGTTTTTTTTTTGCAATGTGTTTACCACTCTTGCTACGTGTCCGCTTTTTCTTGATTTCAGTGACCCAATTGTGAGACGTGATATTTCGTCTGTGCTTGTGCAAGGGTCGAACGCACCATGTAACAGTTCTAGAATCCAAATCAGGCTTGAAAACGGCTGACACGTTCGATTTGCATCAGCATGTGACTGTTAAGCGACCAAGTAAAAGCAATATTAGTGACGAAATATAGTAACAAACTTTAAGTGAGTGATGTCATACGTGTGATAGAAAGAGCGGTCAGTGCTCAATACGAATCAGTCTGAACGATGACGGTCATGCTGCATTCATCCATGTATCCAACTGCATAATTCTCCGCACAGACCTCGTGCACATGGTTGAGATATGTGACATTGCTTATGGTATGTCATGGAAATCGAGGAGAAGGAGCTGGATAATGAAAGGTGAGGAAGTTGAGCTATATTTACCAAAAACCAGTGAAATGTTTTACATGCCGTAAATTGCCGGCCGAAAGCCTGGGAACGTGATATGGCCATGTCATTTCTCACTCAGATAGCGCGGATAGCACTGATCAGAAATTGAGAGCTAATAAAACTCCGGGATGCAAATGATAATACATACAAAGCGAATATTGCATGTCAATAATGTGTATATGAATTGTTGCGAACAATTATTGGGTGCACAAAGGCTGTTTCGATCTGATTAAAGTGAGCGTCAACAGAGTGTCAACAATTTACAGTCTTACAAATTCGGCAATCAATTGGCGGGATTGTCATACCATTGCAAAGTGAACATATTGGTCGGCGTAAAAGCGAAAAAGGCAAACTATATGCTCGTTGCCACATCCTGAAAATGATGGTCAACGGAGCGTCAACGGAGTGTCAACGATTTTTGGCATTGCATCATGGAAAATCGAGAGGGCTGCGTGATGATATTAAGCCATAATCGCACGATCGGCCGCCTTTCGAAACAGAACTCGTTGCCACAACATTGCTTCTGTGTTCTAAAAATGAGAGTCAACGGAGGGTCAACGACTTTTGGCCTTGCATCAAAGAAAATGCAAGGGCTGTGCGGCAACCTCAATCCATAATCTCACTATCAGCTGCCTTTCTAGGCAAAACGTGTTGCGACAACATTGCTTCGATGTCCTAAAAATCAGCGTCAACGGAGCGTCACCAATTTTTGGCTTTTCATCATAGAACATGCAGGGGCTGTGCGGCAACATTAATGTATAATCGCACTATCGGCCGGCTTTCTAGGCAAAACTTGCTGTGACAACATTGCTTCTATGTCCTAAGAATGAGCGTCAACGGAGCGTCAACGACTTTTGGCCCTGCATCTTGGGAAATCAATTGGCTGAGCGGCGACATTAAGCCATAATCATACTATCGGCCGTCTTTCTTGGTGAAAATGGCTGTGACAACATCGCTACTATGTCCCAAAAATGAGCGTCAACGGAGCGTCAACGATTTTTGGCTTTCCATCATAGCAAATGCAAGGGCTGCGCTGCGACGTTAAGCCATAATCGAACTATCGGCCGCCTTTCTAGGCCATAATGGTTGAGACAACGTCGTTTCTATGTCCTAAAAATGAACGTCAACGGAGCGTCAACGACTTTTGGCCTTGCATTTTGGAAAATTCAAAGCCTGTGCGGCGTGATTAAACCATAATCGAAATACCAACCGCCTTTCTAGGCCAAAATGCTTTCAACAACATCTTCACAATGCTCTACAAATGAGCGTTGACAGAGTCTCAACGATTTTAGGCCTTGCATCTTGGAAAATCAACGCGCGGAGCGACATACTTGATCAATAATTGAACTGTCGGCCACCTTACTAGTTGAAACAGCTTGCGACAAGATTGTAACCATGTCCCAAAATGAGCGTCAACGGAGCCTCAACAATTTTTGATCTTGCATCATGGATAATCTAACGGCAATGGAACGCAGATAACCCACAATGAACTTATTGGCAGCCTTTAATGGCAAAAATGCTAGTGATGATATCGCATCCGCCTCCTGCAATTGAGCACCCACAGAGCATCAACAATTTTTGTGGAGGCTCAGAACGCTATACAGCAATGTACTACATTGTGCTGTTCCTAAATCAGGTTTTACCCGGTCAGTCTTTGCAATATGTCCTTGTATACAACTTCACAAATATGCATGTAATGTCTTACAGATCTGATTTTTTTGCTTGTAGCTGTGGTCAGTATTTAAGAACCCGCAGTTTGCTATACTATAACGTGACTTTCGGCACTCTTTCGAGTCGGATTACCCAGCATTCCAATTTTTACCACCATGTAGGATTCACAATCTTTGAACACCTCTTTGCTTGAGGTTATGATCTCTTCGAAAAACGAACGTGTCTTTATTCGTGATTTGAGCGACCTCACTTTGCAAATCATCTTCGATGCGTGGTTGGCTTCAATGAATATCGGCTCGAAGCGGCCTATTGCCTGGAATGAATCCAGACATGCCCCTTTGTGGTGATTCAATTTACACTGTGGAATGGCGGATAACGGCAGGCGTGGCATCATATGTATCGTTTGTCATCAAGTTCTTCGCCATCCATCAGAACATGGGACCAGCTCAATGGGGAAACACTTACTGGCAAAAGCTCACATCACAAAGTTGAACAAATTAACAGAGTCAGAGGTTACTGAATTGACTAGTTCGACGGTGGATGAAACAGCTTTGGCTATCCTGAGGAGGCAAGGAAGTCAAGGATTCTCAATAGTAAGTTCGCTGAGTCAAGTCATATTCGACATCCAGGTAGTTCCATATTGACTGGAATGACAGACAAAACGTTCCACACTGGCATCTAAGAACATTGAAACTTCCGAATTTCAACAAGACACATGGAATCGATACCTCATGTTGGGATTTGTTTCGGCACATATTCCTTGGAATGCGATATCAAATCTTGAGCCACGACGGTCATATAAGGCATTACGCGATGACCTAGTGCTGCCGTCTGCTACACCCCTTAGTAACATTCGCCGGAGGGAATATGCACTGACTGTGGATGCAATTAAGAAGCAATTGCCGTTACGAAATAATGTTAGTTTAGCTTTGGACGGATGGACATCAACAAACAAATTGGGCATAACGTCGGTCATTGCTTGCTATATGGATCGAACTTGGGCATTGCATGAAGTTCAACTCGCTTTCGATGAGGTTGATCGCCTGTTCTGTTCTCGTGTCGAAAGCTAATTCAGGATGATAGGTGAAGGGCCAACATACTGGAGCAAGGATAGCCATTCATTTGAGGGACTTGCTTGATTGTTTTGAGCTTACTGACGGCCGTTTGTTTGGTATGACAACTGATAATGCTTCCTCAAACTACTCGATGACCCGCAAGCTGCAATCAACACTTGAGGCCTCTGGAATCGAGTGGCCGGCGTTGAGGAACCACATACCATGCATGGCGCACGTCATACAACTGGCTTTAGGTGTATTCATGAGCAGTCTCGGTGTAAAAGGCCGCACCAAGTCTTGGAAACCCATGAGCGTGATCAGCAATTTGGAGACAATGAAAGCATAGACATTGGGATGAGTTAAAGACTTCGAAAAGAGGGCAATGCAAGAATCAACAAGGTGTCGGCCATGAGACCAGGTTTAGCAAAGATAATTGAGAAAGTACGTATTTCATGATATTTTGAAAGTCCTGAAGCTGACCTTCATATAGCGGAGAATGATTGCTGTATTGATTACGCTAACACCTGGTCGCCGAAATGAGTTCATTGACTGTCAAATAGCCAAAGTCCGCATTGCAGTACTTCCGATTCTGGATGTGAAGACACATTCGCACTCTACACTGGAGTTGCTCGAGCGGGCCTACCGTGTACGGGAATTCACACGCGAGTGGCTTCATAACCCAAAATACTGTGAATACCGGCTGCTATTCACAACTCAGGATGAATGGACGATAGTCAAGTATGTCATGGAAGTATTGAGGCCATTTCGGTATTGGACCCTTTGGATGTCGAAGAGGCATACTGTCCCATTGCATCACGTTATCTCAGTATACAATGACATGTTCGATCACATGGATGGTGTGATGCGAGCTTTCGCCAAGAAGAAGACTCAATGGAAAGAAGACTTGTTCTTCGCTGTGAAGTTAGCTCGACAGAAGCTTTCCAAATACTACGCCGAAGTGACTCCAAAGACGGGCATGCTTCGTATTTCCGCACACATCCTCGATCCTTTCAGGAAGTTGGGATCATTTACAAGGTGGGACCAGGGAATGGATATTAATCCTGAGGATGAGACATTCTTCACTACACAATACCACGAGGCCTTTCTGAACTATGTCGCGAATGAATACAGCGCCAACCATCGACGTGCGCCGGTCAATAAACTCGAAACCGTACCAAGCAGCAATCTCGTCCCCTCTGCAACGGCTTCAGGGTCCTATCAATCATCCTTTGATCCATATGATTTGTCCAGCGATGATGAGGATTACTTAATGCCTAACAATGTGGCTGAGATGACACCCGGACGAAGTGATCGCGCAGCTCGCTTATTGACTGCTACCAGGCTCTATTTGAAATCGCCGCCTGAAGCACCAAAGAACTGGGCACGAATCAATGCAAATCTCAATGATTACCACTCGGACCCAATGGAGATCAGCAGTACATTTTGGATACCGGACATAACCGATTGGTGGCGCCAACAGGAGGAAACGCACTCAAAGTACGCCGCTCTCTCCAATATGGCGCGTGACATATTCTCTATCATACCACGTGGTGTCGGAGTGGAGGCCAGTTTCTCGCTTGGCCGAGATGTTATCGGGTGGAGGCAGTCAAAAACCACAGGTGAGACCCTTCGCGAAAAAGTCATCGTAAGGCAGTTTGCTCGAGCCAATAACGGGACAATGGCATGCACTGACTGAGAATTGGATACCACGAACACAGAAAACGACCCGGAAATGATAAAAGAGGCGGAGGAAAGGAAATTGCACAGAATGGCCAGGGATCCGAACTTTTTGGAGATGTGGCACGGCAGCGAAAACCTACGAGCTACCCAGACGGAATCTCGCGCTCAAAACAAGCAGATGACTGCCGTGGGATACATTTCGGACACGGAAGAGATTGTCAAAGCATCCTGGTCGCTCTTTCAACATGATGGTGCCACTGCATTTAAATTGTCAGAAAGATCATCTTTGACACCAGCTTTGTCTGCAAAGGACCTCCCTGGAGGAAGAACTCAAATCTTAAATGTCCGCCGAATCTGGAGAATCAACCGTCATCCAGTCGAAAGCGACGATGCTAGCACACCTGACAGCATTTCGGATACCGATGATTGGCTTAACTGCAATGGCGACTTGGATAATCCAAATGACAGTGAAGAGGATGTTGCAGCGGACGATGAATCCGATATAGAGCACAACAATGGCATCGAGGATCCGGAATGCCCAGAGCAGCAGGATGTGAGGGCCGCGCCAAATGTTCCCAGATTGGTTCGGCCGACCCGGAAGTCAAAGAGACAGGCTGACATGGTGTTGGTGACGGTCAATGCAGTTGAAACGTGGAGAAATAAAGGAGGAAAGAAAAAGTAAGACAGGATGCGTCAATGGTTCACCAGCTTTATGTAGCTTGACCGAGAGTTTCAGTTAGAGATGTATTATGGGCGAATGGTAAGAAGTAGCTTGTGAATATCGGTTCATAAATAG
>Ga0307515_10011057_pt1 | contig 17184 bp, 7 predicted proteins | sample 17_EM_MG_FD_194513 | JGI IMG/M metagenome (GOLD analysis project Ga0307515, IMG submission 194513) | Populus trichocarpa ectomycorrhiza microbial communities from riparian zone in the Pacific Northwest, United States - 17_EM | ecosystem: Host-associated > Plants > Roots > Unclassified | place...
GCTTGTCGGCAAACGCATCAACCTCAAAGAGTTCCGGCGTGAGCTAAGGACTCTCGTTCGAGCTGACGGCGAGACGCGTCTCGCCGCCTACAAAGCTTTGAAGAGTGCCGCCGATCTTCGGGCGTTCATCAACTGCGTCGAATGGGCGCCGCGGGCAGGCAACCCGGCAGAGATCGAAGCGGAGATCATGGCGCTGTTGCGAGCGCGTGCGCCCGAAGCTCCGCGCGACGCCGCCTCGAACACGATGATGGTACGCATGCTGAAGACCCTGACCGATGACGACCTTGAGCGGAGAGTGCTGCGACGCATCGATGTCGATGTCTTGCTTAACGACAGCATCCTCGATGCGCTTGTGCGCTCAGGCGCCGCTGATCATGCAAGGCAATGGCGCGTTGCACTCTGGGCGCGATCGCAACTCCCCGCTGTCGCGGTTGCCATGTTTGTCGATGACGAGCGGCAGTTCGAGCACGCAGTCGAATTTGCTCATAGGCACGACGAGGTACGGGGCAAGACGCGCTCGGAGGAGGAGATTCTCCGCGATCTCGCGGAGAGCGTCGATTTTCTGGCCTACGTTTCGTTTCGAGGACAGAAGGGGAAACACCGTGTCCGAGATTGTCTCCGCGACGTCATTCGCCAAAGCCGTCACCGGCACCTTCCCGTTGAGGTTTGGCTGCCGATGAACGCACCGAACTGGACCGATTCGCTCGTAGCCACACACTGGCCGGTGCCGTCTCGCGTGGCCCCCCACCAACGGCCCTCGGTGTTCCTGCGACTCGGGCAGATTGTCGGCGAGGCAATCGCAGACGATCCACCAAAGCGAGAGATTCTACGGGCACTCGGCAGCAAATTGCGCTGGGTGCGCAGAGTGGATGACGGCGAATACTTTACGAGCGGCCATCCTATGGACGCAGCTGACTGATACGTCGCAACCACTCATCGGACAGAGTGCGGTCAATTGGCTTCAACCAGTTCGCCATGCCTTTCACATACCTGACAGCCGCATCTCTATCGGTTCGCCGCGGACTGTGCTTGAAAGTCCTCGCCGCAGCGTCTGCAATACCGTGCTCCTCTGCGAAGTAGAGAAAACGCTCGATTCGGCGCCGAAGCTTTCGCGGAGCGCGAGGCACATCCCCGCCGACGTGGAGCCCTGTAACGTACGGGCCGTCAGCTCGTCTTGTGAGACGATAGCTGCCTGGTTTGACCGCGAAGTTCGCGGCGGCCACCCAGCGCGTCACATCCTCCAAGCTTGGCAACAGATTCTCTTCGCCCGAGAAAGCGAGGTCGTCGACGTATCGCGTGTAGACGCACTCGGATGGAAGGTGCTGCAAGATGATCTCATCCAATCGCGCCGCCACGAGATTGGCGATATAAGGGCTTGCCCGGCCACCCTGTATCAGTCGCTCGTCGATCGTGGACATCCGCGCGAGCGCTATCGCGACTTGGCGACCTGCTCCAAGGCTCTCAAACATCGCAGCTACGTCGATGAGTGACACCGAGTCGTAGAAGCTGGCGAGATCAGCAACCACAACGGCTGGCCTACCGGTGTGGCGAGTTGCGTTCTCACATGGCGATGCGTCGTCTCGAAACGCCGTGACGCAGGCGGGCTGCGCGTTCACGTACGGCTTGAGCCAGAGCGCTACTTGCCGCTGGATCCGGCGGAGGTGTAAATCGCGGATCTTCCAAACTACGCGCGGTCGGCTGCTCTTGCGGCGCCGGTGCACGACGCACGGCTCGCAAAGCGCGCTGGTTTCCGTGGTCACCCGCTTGAGAACTGCAGGCGAACACCGCAAGGCTGCGCATAACAGTTCGACTCTGTCGAGCGTGGTGAGCTTCACAAGTGCCAGGCGTAGGAACCGCGGACTCTCTGCTTTTCTGGGCGGGTTCCCCCGCCCATAGCGACAACGGCCGCCAACGCTTTTGACGTTAAAAGCGATTCCAACGCCTGGCGATCCTAGTGTAGCACCTCTCGTGCGCGCGACCGACCTCGACCAGACGGCTCAAGCTTGGCTTCGCCGGGCGCGATCCCGCGAGATCTGCCTGGAGGTACGGCGGCCCCCGACGAGCATAGCGAGGGAGGTCTGATGTTTGGCCACGATCGCGCACATAGAACGCGCTCCAATCGTGCCGCCGATTATGATGACGCAGGTGCAGGACCGCCAACGCGGCTGAGTGGGTGTTCTGGTCGATGGCCTCGGGCTTTGGCCCCGCCGTAGCTGCAGGTCACCTCTCGCACATCGCCCTCGACGCCCAGGCACCCCGTGGCGTCCCCTTCCTGTGCGCGTGACGGTAGGACATCGCAAGCCTGGCTAGAGCGCTGCCACCGCCGGGGTGGGGCGTTGACCGTTGGTGGCTCCGCCGACTAGAATCTGTGGATGCGATTTTCGGCCCCAAACCAGGAGCAGGGCACGCACTGAACCCTATTCTAAGCACGCCTCCAGCATGAATTCGCTGGAAAATCGCCTAGATAGACCTTCAAATCGTGCCCTTGATTTGAACCTGCGATGTGCGCCGACTAGGCCACTGAGGGGCTAGGAACGGATCAGCTTGGCTGGCAGGTCGAGCACCGGAAGCTCGAGCCCGATCAGCTCGCCGTATGGCACTCGCCGCGCCGAAGAGTGGATATCAGCATTCGGCGCAATAGCGAATCTCGCCGTGGCGCAGATCAGCCGTCGAGACGTGACCGGGGCGGCTGGCGCAGCGCGATGGCGAGCCGCTGCAAGGCGGCCGGGACCTCGGCGTCGCGACTGACGTCGAGCGCCTCGGTAATGCGTTGGTGGAGGGCGAGCTCGCAGCGGCGACGGAGCAGCGGGATCAGCCGCGGGGCGCGGGTCTCGATCGCGACGTGGGTGGCGAGCACGGCGTCGTAGGTCTCGAAGGCGCCTGCCAGGTAGGCCGGGGTGAAGACGGAGATGGTGTAGCGGCTGCGGAGCACGGCGCGATCGGTCTCCTCGACGCGAGAGGCGCCGAGGCGGAAGTCGCGGTTCTCGAGGCAGAGCTTGAGGCCGAGGCCCTCGAGGGTGGGGACGAGGGTGTCGGTGACCCAGGCGCGATCGTCGGGGTCGTCGTGGCAGTAGCTGACGAACGCGTCGTAGGCGGCGTCGTCGGGCGGGGCGGGAAGGGCGATGGTGGTGGCGGCGGTGGCGCCGCCGCGGAGCTGGGCGATGGGGTAGTTTTCCTCGAGCTCGGCCTTGAATACGGGGTGCTGGGCGACCGGCTCGGCGGCGACGTGCTGCTGGACGTAGTGGAACAGATCGCAGATCCGGATCAGGCCGCCGACGCCGGGGGCGGCGCCGCGCAGGCCGTCGAGCAGCCAGCCGGTGAGGACGCTGTCGCGGCGGCCGGGGAGCTGGTAGGCCGAGCCGGTGGCGCGGGAGGCGGCGAGGACGGCGCGGCCGCGGCCCTGGGCGAGGGGGGCGATGGCCTCGGCGAGCCGGGCGTCGGCGAGGTCGGCGGCGCGGCAGCAGTCGAGGACGAGGGTGAGCCGGCCGGCGGGGATGGCGTGCAGCCGGGCGGACAGCTCGGCGCTGGAGATCGCGGTGCGGTCGAGCTCGTCGCGCGAGCCGGCGGAGCCGTCGACCGGCACGACGTAGTGGATGTGACTGCCGGCGCCGGGGGCGGGGTTGCCTGCGGCCTGGCCGCCGTGGCCGGAATAGTAGATGAAGACGGTCGAGGCCTCGCGGGTGTCGCGCGCGAGGGCGTCGAGCGCGGCGAGGATCGCGGCGCGGGTGGCGTCCTCCTCGAGGAGGGCCTGGACGGCGGCGGGCGGGTAGCCGCAGCACGCGGGGTCGCGTAGCACGGCGGCGACGTCGGCGGCGTCCTGGGTGGTGCGCAGCTGGGCGACGTGCTGGTAGCGCGAGATGCCGATCACCAGCGCGTGCGCGTCTTCGAGGACCATCGGCGGGAAGAGCGCAGCGGCGCCGCCGCGACCGGCAGCGGTCCGGAGGTTGCCAGCAGCCGGCGGTTCGTCTCGGCGCCCGCGATGGGCTACGCTCGAGCCGTGTCGAGGCCCGAGGGCGATGCCACGCTGAGCGCGATGGGTCGATCGGGCTGGCCGGTCTTGACGCCGGCCCCCGAGCTTGCGGCGGGCGCGAAGATCGGCCGCTACGCGATCGTGCAGCTGCTCGGCTCCGGCGGCATGGGCGTGGTGTACTCGGCGCGCGATACCGAGCTGGCCCGCGACGTGGCGCTCAAGATCGTGCGGCCGCGCGCAGACGTCGGGCTGATGCAGGCGCGGCTGCGCCGCGAGGCCAAGGCGATGGCCCGGCTGTCGCATTCCAACGTCGTGCCGGTGTTCGACATCGGCACGCACGAAGGTCAGCTGTTCATCGCGATGGAGCTGGTCTCCGGAACCACGCTGCGGTCGTGGGTCGCGGAGCCGCGGCCGTGGCGCAGCGTGGTGCGGCTGTTCGTCAAGGCGGGGCGCGGGCTCGAGGCGGCGCACGCGGCAGGGCTGGTCCACCGCGACTTCAAACCCGACAACGTGATGGTCGGCCGCGGCGACGAGCCCCGGATCACCGACTTCGGGCTGGCGCGCGATCTCGACGAGGACAGCGCGGCGGGCGCGGCGGTCGAAGACGACGGCAGCGGCGACGGCGGCCTGTCGCAGATCACCGCGACCGGCGGCCTGGCGGGGACGCCGGTCTACATGGCACCGGAGCAGCTGCTGGGCCAATCGAGCAGCCCGGCGACCGATCAGTTCAGCTTTTGCGTCTCGCTGTTCGAGGTGCTGTACGGCGTGCGGCCGTTCCGGAACGTGGGGCCGCGCGCGGTCGACATGGTCGCCGAGATCCGCGCGGGCCGGATCGTCAAGCCGGACGCGACCCGCGGCGTCCCGGGCTGGGTCCACGCGGCGCTGGTGCGCGGCTTGGCGTTCGAGTCCGCGCAGCGCTGGCCGTCGATGCGGGCGCTGGTCGATGCGCTGGCGCGCGGGCGCCGGCACCGCAGGCCGGGGTTCCGCGCGCTGGCCGTGGCGCTGGTGATCGTCGTCGCCGCCGGCCTGCGCAGCCAGGAGCGCGCCGCGGCGCCGAGCTGCCAGGACGCGGCGCGCAAGGGCAACGACGCGCTGGCGATCCTGGTCTGCCAGGACGAGTATGCGCGCACGAGCGACCCGGCGACCGGCGCGCGGCTCGCCGATGCGCTGCGCCGCCTCGGCCGGTTCGAGGAGGCGACGACCCTGGCCACCGAGCTGCTCGCGACCTCGGCGCGGGCGGACGCGTTGTACACACTCGGCAAGGTGGCGTACAACGCGGGCCGGCGCGACGACGCAGAGCGATCGCTGCGGCTCGCCAGCGAGCTGCACCGCGCCCAGCAAGAGTGGGGCGAGTCCGCGGCGGACCTCCAGGCGCTCGCCGCGGCCTCGAACGACATCATCGACCAGCTGGCGGTCCTCGATCAGGGGGTGCTCGACGCTCGCCGCGGCCGCGACGGACGGACCGAGGGCTACTGTCACGTGACCCTCGCGCTGCGGCTGTCGGAGATCGGCGCCCGGCGCGGCGCGCTGGACGAGCTGGAGCGCGCCCGGCCGCTGATGACCGCGCCGGGCGATCGGGTGACGCTGGACCTCCAGATCGGCAACGTGCTGCAGAACCTCGACGACAACGCGCTGGCGGTGGGCGCGTTCGAGCGCGCGCTGGCCGGCGCCGAGGCCGCGACGATCGCGCGCCAGGCGCTGTCGGCGCGGCTCAACCTGGTGTACTCGCTCGCCGAGACCGGGCGGTTCGCCGATGCCGCGCGTCACCTCGAGGCGACGCGCGCGCTCGATCCCGACGACCGGGGGCTCGCGGTCCGGCTGGCGCTCGAGGGCCGGCTCGCGGCACGCGCCGGTGATCCGGCGCGGGCGGCGACGCTGGTCGATCGCGCGATCGCGGCGACCGATCCGGACGCGGCCGACGACCTGGTCGAGCGCGACGTCGAGCGCGGAGAGCTCGCGCTCGCGCGCGGCGAGCTGGCGGCGGCGGAGCAGGCGGCACGCGCGGCGATCGCACGGATCGAGGGGCTGCGCTCGACGCACCCGCCGGTCGAGCTGCGGTCGTGGCTCGTCACCGACCGGCGGATCCCGTATGAGCTCCTGTTCGCGAGCCTGGCTCGTCGCGGCGATGCCGCCGGCGCGCTGGTCGCGTTCGATCGCCAGCGTGGCCTTGGTGCGCTGGCCGGGCTGGTCCGCGGCGACGACGCGCGATCGCCGGGCGCGCCGCTGCCGATCGCCGACCTGGCCCGGCTGTTCCCTGCGCTGGCGACCAGCGCGCTGGCCCTGCCACCCGACGATCGCGCGATCCTCGACGCGGCGCGCGGCGCGTCGCTACTCGCGCTCGTCGTCGCGCGAGGCGAGCTGTGGCGGATCACGGCCGACGGCGGCGTGCTCGGCGTCGCGCGGATCGGCGAGCTCGCGGCGCTGCGCCCCCGGCTCGATCGGCTGCAGGCGGCGCCTGGCGATCGCGCGGCGGCCGCGGCGCTGGGCGAGCTGCTCGTGCCGGCGGAGCTGGCCCGTACGACCGATCGCGTGCTCCACGTCGTGCTCGACGAGCCGCTGGCCGAGCTCCCGGTGGCGGCGCTCGTGGTCGGCGGCCGCGGGCTGATCGCGGCGCGGCCGATCGTGCGGCCGGCGCGGGTCGCCGATCTGGGCTGCGCGGCGAGGCCGGCGGCGCCGCGCGGGGTGGTCGCGGGCGCGACGCGGGCGGCGCTGCTCGACGCCGGGCGGGGCGATCTGCTGGAGGTCGCGGTCCCGGCCGCGCGCGATGCGCTGGGCGAGGCGCTGGTGCTGGCGGACGGCCGGGTGCGCGCGCTCGAGATCGCGGGGCACGGCAGCACCGCGGCGCAGGTCGTGGTGGTCGCCGACGGCGGGGTCGGGCTCGCGACGGCGTTCCTCGCGGCCGGTGCCGACCAGGTGATCGCCCCGATCCGCCCGGTGCCCGGCGCGCACATCATCGACCGGCTCCGCGGCGCCGATGCCACCGACCTCGCGCGCGGGCTCGCGCGTCTCCAGACCGCCGCCGACGGCGACGACTGGCTCGGGTTCGCTGCCTTCGGGCGAGCCATCTGCAACCCCAAACCGTGACGAACGAGGCTTCATGCGCACCGTGATCTATGTCCAGGAACCGACCAGCGTTGCGATCCGCGCCAGGGACCGCGCCGACGGCAACGTCCAGATCTGCCGCTACAACAAGCTCGGCGAGCCGGCGAACGGCACGCACAAGCTCGAGCGCGGGATCTATCTGATCGTCTCGACCGGCCCGATGATCGTCGACGGCAGCCACCTCACGATCGAGGTCGTGGCCAACGACAAGGACACTCCGCCGGAGCCCAAGCTCAGCGTGATCGCGCTCGAGGCCGGCGCGACCGCCGCGTCGATCCAGCAGTTCCTCGAGGTCGCCAAGGGGGTCTCGGCCCCGGACGCGCCGGACGCCTCTGCCTACCTCGACGAGTCGGACTCCGACGATCACGACGATCTCCCTCCACGATGACGGACGCCCCGGCGGCGCCCGCGCGCCCGGTGCTCGTGCTCCACGCGCCGGCGGACGAGCCGTTCGTGCGCGGCTACCTGGTTCCGGCGCTGGGGCCCGGCGCGAGCGGCGAGCCGGCGATCGAGATCCGCGATCTCGCCGCGGTCGAGATCCCCGAGCTCGAGGCCGCGCTCACCGCGGGCGGCATCGCGATCGCGGTGATCACCCCGGCGTTTCTGGCCAACCCGTGGTCGCGGCTGGCCGAGCTGCTGGCGATGAACGCCGCGATCGAGCGCGATCTGGAGGTCATCCCGCTCGTGCTCGAGGACTGCGCGCTGCCGCTCCACCTCCAGGCCAAGGTCCGGCTCGACCTCCGGGCGCACGGCGACTGGGACCGCGAGACCCGGCGGCTGCGCGACTACCTGGCGCGGCCGCCGCCGCCCGATCCGCCGGTGCCGTGCCCGTACCCGGGGATGCGCCCGTTCGAGGCCGCGGACGCCCGGTACTTCCACGGCCGCGAGGCCGAGATCGACGCGGTGCTCACGCTGGTGGCGGCGGGCGAGCGCGAGCTGACGCTGATCGGCCCGTCGGGGTCGGGCAAGTCGTCGCTGATCGCGGCCGGCGTCTTGCCGCGGCTCGCCGCCCAGGCCGGCGCCGCCGAGCTGGTCGTCCGCACGCTGCGCCCGGGCGACGCGCCGCTGCGCCGGCTCGCCGAGTGCCTCGAGGCCGCGCCGGGAGCCGAGCCGGGATCCGAGCTCGCCGCCGCGGTGGCCGCGTGGGCAGGCCGCCACCCGGGCGCGCGGCTGGTGGTGATCGTCGACCAGCTCGAGGAGCTGTTCACGCTCGCGCCGCGCGCCGATCACGACCGGTTCGCCGCCGCGCTGCGGCCGCTGCGCGACGAGCCGCGCTGCCTGCTCGTGCTCGCGCTGCGCGCCGACTTCTACGCCGAGCTGCTGCAGAGCCAGCTGTGGCTCGACGGCCACCGGCGCCACGTCGACCTCGCGCCGCTGCGCGGGGCGGCGCTGCGCGCGGCGATCGAGCGGCCGGCCCGCGCCCAGGACGTGTACTTCGAGCCGGGGCTGATCGAGCGGCTGCTCGCCGACGCCGCCGGCGAGCCCGGCGTGCTGCCGCTGCTCCAGGAGACCCTGGTCCAGCTGTGGGGTCGCCGCCGGCGCCGCCTGCTCACGCTCGCCGACTACGATGCGTTGGGCGAGGGCGGCCGCAGCGGGCTGGCGGTCGCGATCTCGTCGCGCGCCGATCGCTGCCTGCGCGACATGACGCCGGCGCAGGCGGTGATCGCGCGGCGCCTGCTGCTCCGGCTGGTCAGCTTCGGCGAGGGTCGGCCCGATACCCGCCGCCGCCAGGGCCGCGCGCAGCTGGCCGCGGGCGAGCGGTCCGCCGAGCTCGACGCCGTGCTCCGCCAACTGGTCGCCGCCCGGCTGATCATCCTGGACGGCGGGGGCACCGGCGACGATCAGGTCGACCTGTGCCACGAGGTGCTGATCACCGCGTGGCCACCGTTCACCGCGTGGGTCGACGCGCGGCGCGCCGACGAGCAGCGCCGGCGGCAGATCCAGGCCAGCGCCGACGAGTGGGTCGCGCGCGGCCGCGGCGCGAGCGGGCTGCTCGACGACGGCGAGCTCGCGGCGGCGGTCGCGTGGCGGCGGACCGACGCGGCGGTCGAGCTCGGCGAGAGCCCCGAGGTCACGGCGCTGATCGACGCGAGCCACGACGCGCTGGTCCGCGCGCGCTGGCGGTGGCGCCTGCGGGTCGCGGGCGTGGCGGCGGGCGTGGTCGTGTTCACCGCGGCGGTCGCGACCCTGATCGTGATCGCGCAGCGCCGGGCCGATGACGCCGACACCGCGCGCGAGACCGCCGCGCGCGAGTTCCGCAACAACGTCCGGCTGACCGGCGAGCAGTACCGCGACGTCGGGTGGCAGGCGGTGCTCACCGACCACCCCCAGCGCGCGATCCCGTACCTGGTCGCGGCGCGCGCCCACGGCCTGGATGACGCCGGCCTGCGCACGCTGTTCCGGGCGGCGAGCGCGAGCTCGGTGGCGCTCGCGCTCGGCCACGGCGACGCGGTCGCGGCGGCGAGCTTCAGCGACGACGGCGCGCGGGTCGCGACCGCGAGCTTGGACGGCACGGCCCGGATCTGGGACGCGGCGTCGGGGGCGCCGATCGTGCCGCCGCTGGTTCACCCCAGCGCCGTGGTCGAGGCGGTGTTCGCGGCCGGCGGCACCCGGCTGGGGACGATCAGCAACGACGACACCGCGCGGATCTGGGACCTGACGGCGCGGCCACCGTCGGCGATCGTGCTGCACCACGCCGCGCGGGTCAACGCGATCGGGTTCAGCGGCGACGGCGCGGTGGTCGTGACGGCGAGCGCCGACCGGACCGCCCGGGTGTGGAGCGCGCGCACCGGGCAGCCGCTGGCGCCGCCGATGATCCACGACGCGGCGGTGACCAACGCCGTGCTGAGCCGCGATGGCTCGCGGGTCGTGACCACGGTGTTCCAGGGCCAGACCGCCGCGATCTGGAACGCGACGACCGGCGCGCGGGTCAGGGCGCTGCAGCAGGCGGTGTGGACCTCCGCGGCCGACCGGGAGGCCGCGAACTCGCACCTCCAGCTGGTGGCGAGCGCCCGGTTCAGCCCCGACGGCACGCGGGTCGTGACCTCGAGCGTGGACGGCACGGCACGGGTCTGGAGCGCGGCCACCGGCAAGCTCGCCATGGCTCCCCTCAAGCACGACGACTGGCTGGTCGATGCGGTGTTCAGCCCGGACGGCGCGCGGATCGCCACGGTCGGCGGCGACGGTCGGGTGCGGATCTGGGACGCGGCCGGCGGCACCGCCGCGGGGCCGCCGCTCGAGGGCCTGTCGCACGTCGTCACGGTGGCGTACAGCCGCGACGGCGCGCGGCTGCTCGCGCTGTGCAACGACAAGCACGTGCGGATCTGGGACCTGCGCGGCGGCGGCCTGATCGCCGCGATCGAGCTCGAGACCGGCGCGCTCCAGGCCACGATCAGCCCGGACGGCGCGCGCGTGGTCACGCCGAGCGCCGACGGGGTCGCCCGGGTGTGGGAGGTGCGGCCGGCGGCGCCGCGCGTGCTCGCGTCTGGCGGGCACTTCTACGACGCCGCCTACAGCCCCGACGGCGCGCGGATCGCGATCACCGACACCGGTGGCCTGCGGCTGTGGGCGGCCTCGGGCGCGCTCGAGGCGACGCTGCGCGTGCCGTTCGGCACCCTCGAGGTGGTGTTCGACCCGAGCGGCAAGCGCCTCGCCGCGATCGGGCTCGACGGCGTGTCGGAGATCGGCGAGGCCGCCCCCGCGCGGCTGGGCCCGCTGGAGCTGGAGGACGAAAGCTCCCAGGATCTGGGCGCGGGCATGCCCACGGAGATCATCGGCCACATCCCGGCGCGCGGCGCGTTCAGCCCCGACGGCCGCCGCTTCGCCACCGCAACCGGCGACGACGGCGCGCGGGTCTGGGACAGTGAGTCCCGGCAGCCCGTGACGCCGCCGCTGAAGCACCCGGCGGCGGTGATGATGGTCCGGTTCAGCCCCGACGGTCGCCGCGTGATCACCGCGGGCGCCGACGGCACGGCGCGGATCTGGGACGCCGGCTCCGGCGCGCCGATCGGCCCGCCGCTAGTGCACCCCGTGCACAGCCTGGTGATCGCCGCGGTGTTCAGCCCCGACGGCGGGCGGATCGCGACCGCGAACAGCGACAACAACGTGCGGCTGTGGAACGCGGCGTCGGGCCGGCTCGAGGCGATCCTGACCGGCCATGCCGGCTGGATCATCTCCGCCGCGTTCTCGCCCGACGGCGCGCGGCTCGTGACCCACAGCGCGGATCACTCGGCGCGGATCTGGGATGTCGCCACCGGCGGGCTCGCCGCCCCGCCGCTCGAGCACGCCAGTCGGGTCGACAGCGCCGTGTTCAGCCCCGACGGCGCACGCATCGTCACCGCCAGCGCGAAGCTCGCGCAGGTCTGGGACGTCCGGACCGGACGGCCGCTGACCCCACCGCTGGTCCATTCCGAGCCGCTGCGGGTCGCGATGTTCAGCCCCGATGGCAACTCGGTGCTCACCGTTGCCGACGCGGTCCGGATCTGGGACGCCGGGCTCGATACCAGGTCGCTCGAGGCCTGGCGGCGGATCGCTGGCGATGGCCCGTTCCCGCAGCTCGCCGCGTCCGTCGACCCCGCGCGATGACGCGCGCGCGCCGCGAGTTCTTCGCAGCCGGGGCGCGTCGCCCCGATCGTCGGGGCAGACATTGGCCCTTGCCGTGCACATCTCCGCCTCGGAGGTACACGAACATGCTGCTGGCCATCGCTCTCATCATCGCCATTGCCTGGCTCATGGGCTTCACCGTGTTTCACGTCGCGACCGGTGCAATCCACATCTTGCTGATCGTCGCCGTCGTCGTGGCGATCGTGCACTTCGTGCAGGGCCGGCGCGCGCCGCTGTGAGCCAGGCGCCCGCCGGGCGCGCCGCGATCAGCCGAACCAGTACGACAGCTTGATCGCCAGGCTGTGGATCCCGGACCGGGTGACGACGTCGGGCGCGGCGGTGTGGAGCGGCTGCGAGCGGGTCTCGCTGCCCTGGCGCGACTGCTGCCACACCACGAACAGCGTGCTGCCGGGCGCGAGCTCCCAGCGCAGCACCGCGGTCGAGCGCAGGGACGCGATCGTGAAGTCGGGCTCGTCGATCTCGAACCTGGTCTCGAACCCGGCCGCGCCGTCGACGATCCGGCGCATCGCCCGGTCGTGCGCGGTGGCGCCGTACCACCGGACGTCGCGCGATCCGGCCGCGGCGAGCTCGCCGAGCCGCGCGTAGCGGCCGACCGACACGAACGGCTGGGCATAGAGCGTCAGCACCAGATCGGGCGACAGCGACCAGGTTGCGCGGAGCTCGAGCGCGGCCTCCTTGCGGTGGAGCTCGCCGAACAGGTAGCGCGCGTTGAACGTGCGCTCGCCGCCGCCGGCGTCGGTCACCGTCGCGACGTACTGGCGCCGGGTCTCGAGCCAGGTCAGCGACGGCACCAGGTCGAGCCGCAAGGCCGGGGTCACGCGCGTGCTCGCGCTCGCCGACGCGACGACGCCCTGCGCCAGGGTCGGGCTGAGCTGACCCTGGAGCGTGGCGCTCACCTGCTGCGCGCGGCCGCGCGGCGTCGACGCGGTGAGCTTGATCGACTCGGCCCAGCCGATCTCCATCACCGGGCCGCCGCGGGTGATGTCGTCCGAGCCACCCGGCGTGGTCACGTCGAGCGCGATCGCCACGGTGTTGAACGCGAGCGAGGTCAGATCGCCGCTGGCCCGCAGGTCGACCGGCTGGCGCATGCCGCCGAAGTTCCACGACGTGCTGGCCCCGCCGCCGACGTTCCACGAGAACACGCGGTCGCCGGGCCGGGTCTCGGTGTGGCGGACGTCGCTCGAGACGTCGATGTCGTCGGCGGACTGCAAGACGCCGAGGTCGTTGAGCTCGAAGCCCGGCGACTCGAGGTTGACCAGCGCGCTGCCCTGCCACTCGCCGGCCCGCTTGCTGGCAGTCGCCCCGGCGTGCCAGCCGGTCATCCGGCGCGCGGTGTCGTCGAGGTGGAGGTGCGCGGCGTCGGGGCGCTGGAAGTAGTGCGCCGAGCCCCGCTCGACCAGCGTGATCGCCTCGGGGGTGCCGAACACCGCGCTCGCGCCGCCGTACAGCAGCAGGTCGTAGGTGCCGTCGGCGGAGCGCAGCCGCGCGTCGCCGCCGCCGACCAGCGCGGTGCCGGGCAGGCGCCGGGCGAGCGGCGAATCCGAGACATGGCGGGTCACGGCGGTGGCGGTCGCGCCGAGCACCGAGGCGCCGATCTGGTGCTCGACCCGCGCGGCGGCCCAGCCGGTCAGCGGCGCGATCGCGATCCGCTGCACGGCGCCGCCGGCGAGCGCGTCGGCGTCGGCCGAGTCGGTCAGCGCGCCGAGCACCGCGATCTGGGTGCGGTCGGCGATGAACCCGCCGGCCGCCACCGCGCCCAGGATCCGGACCTGGGTCGGCAGATCGATCTCGTCGGCGATGGGCAGCGTACGCGGCAGGCCGCCGATCCGGCGGCTGTAGAAATAGCGGCCGCCGGCGTTGCCGAACAGCGGCGCGTTCTCGACGAAGAACGGCCGCTTCTCGGCCAGCTGGATCTCGAACGCGGTGAGGTTGACGAACGCCGGGTCGACGTCGACCTGGCCGAAGTCCGGGTTGATCGTGGCCGCGATGGTGAGCCCGCGCAGCGGCCGGAACTTGGCGTCGATCCCGGCCTCGAGGCCGATCGAGGCCCGGTGGGCCAGCACATCGCCCGGCGACTCGTCGACCGTCATCCGGCTCGCGGCGTAGGGCAGGAGCTCGAAGCCCAGGCCGCGCTCGATCCGCGGCAGCTCGGTGAGCTCGCCGAACCAGCTCGCCCACGCGGTGCGGTCGGGCGGCACGGCGCGCCAGAACACGTCCTCGTTGCGGTGCGGGACGTACCAGTTGAAGTTGATCCCCCAGGTCGGCTGCGGCGTCGCCGGCAGCCGGAGCTGCGACAGCGGCATCGCGAGCTCCGCGGTCCAGCCGTCGGCCAGCAGCTGGGTGCTGGCGCGCCACACCGGGTTCCAGGTCGCATCGCGCGCGCTCTCGGTGTCGTCGGTGTGGATCCAGTCGGCGCGCACGCCGGCCGCGGTGACCGCGAAGCTGTACGCGACCCGCCGGGTGTGCGACGGGTCGAGCGATACGATGAAGCGCTCGGCGCCCTGGGTGTCGTCGCGCTGGGTCAGGGCGCCATCGACGTCGTCGCGGTCGGCCGACCACATCCGGGCCGCGATGTAGAGCGTGTCGCCGTCGGTGGCGACCGCCGCGGTGACCCGGCGCGTCGGCGGCGCGCCGAACGCGGGGGTCTTCTGCTCGAAGTCGTCGATGAAGCACGCGGCCGTCCAGGTCGCGTCGTCGAGCACGCCGTCGACCGCGATCGCGCCGTGCGCGACGGGGATCGCCTTGGCGGTGCGCGGGCAGTCGGCGCGCGCGGGCGCCGCTGCGAGCAGCGCGCACGAGATCAGCCAGCCCCGCATGAGGCCGGCACTGTACAGTACGAGCCTGGCTAATCGAACAGCACGACGCCGTTGACCCAGTCGGACGCGCCGCCGTGGCGCTGCAGCCGCTGATCGCGGAGCACGACGGCGGGATCGACCCCGCCGAGGATCTGATCGCCGACCGCGCGGAAGAAGCCATCGGCCTCCTTGTCGGGGATCGTCGTCGCCGGGGCGAGGACGCCGCGGGCGCCGGCGAGGAGGAACGCGTAGGGCAGGCTCCACGGCTCGTGCAGGTACGGCGCGGTATAGGCGGCGTCGCACGCGGCGAGCGTGATGAACGGGGCGCGCACGAGCTTGAGCCCGGCGATCACGCGCGCGGTCAGCGCGAAGCTGCCGTCGTGGTCGGGCGACAGCGCGATCAGCGAGACGTCGGAGATGCCGAGGTCGACGAAGCCGTGGGCGTGGAACTCGGCGAAGTCGGCCTGGACCAGCTCGCCGCGCACCCGCGCCGGCGTGGCCTCGGCGCCGCGCAGGATCACCTCGTCGACCGCGGCGGCGTGCGGCGCGTGCGACGGGCTGGCCAGCCGGGGCAGCTCGAGCGCTGCGGGCGGCCGGGCATCCTCGATGGTCAGGATCGACGGTCGCCGCGCGGCAGGCGGCGGTGGCGGCGCCCCGGCCGGCCCGCGGTACGACCAGGCGAGCCCGGGCGGCAGCAGCTGCGGCTGGCCGTACAGCGGCGGCAGCGCGATCACGTCGACGCGGGCGCAGCTCGACAGCGCGCTCACCATCGCGGGCGGCACCACGGTGCGCGGGTCGATGTCCGGGGTCTTGAACGCGTGGGGCTCGAACACCTGCTGGACCTTGCCGCCCGCGTCGCGCGCGACCAGCAGCAGGCGCTCGCCGTCGACCAGCGCCCCCAGCGTGCAGCCGGGCCGCAGCGGGGCGCGGCCGGCGGCGGCGAACAGCGCGAGCAGCGCCGGGGCGCCCTGATCGCCGGCGCCGGCGACGAGCAAGCTCCGGTAGGCGTGGTTGCGCGCCTTGGTGCCCTCGACGTCCTCGAAGCCCAGCGCGTCGGCCGCGGCGATCGCGCGCCGCAGCACGGACCGCGCGGCCGCCGGATCGCCGGGCGCCAGGAGCCGGCCCTCGAGCGCGTCGACCAGGGCGCGCCCGCCGGGGCTGAGCTCGCCGCTGTGCCGGGTCCGGTCGAGCTCGTGGCGCAGCTCGGCGATCCGCGCCGGCGCTCCGTCGAGTCGCGCGAGCTCGGCCTCGATCTGCGCCCGCTCCAGGGTCATCGGCTGGTCGCAGGTGGTCGCCTGATCGAGCTCGGTCCGGGCGCTCGCGAACCGCAGCTCGGTGAGCTCGGCGCCGGCGATCGCCTCCTGGCCCTGGCGGATCTGGTCGCAGGCCGGGACCCGCAGCCGGGCCTCGCGGCTGAACGCCCGCATCCGGGGATAGTCCCGCGCCAGCTGCGCGGCCTGGGCGAGGAAGCCGAACAGCAGCCGCTCGTCCCAGTACAGCCCGAGCCGCCGCGACCGCGCCAGCGCGCCCAGGGCGGTCTCGGTCGCCTCGGTGGGGCGGTGGCGCGCCAGGTACAGATCAGCGAGCCGCTGGTGCAGGTAGCTGCAGCGCAGCTCGACGTCGCGCGTCGCGCAGTGCTGGACCGCCTGGCGCAGGGTCAGCTCGGCCTCGAGCGCCTTGCCCGACGCGAGCTTGGCCACGGCGTCGTACTCGGTCGCGATCTCGTCGAGGTAGGGATCGCGGTCGGCGCGCGCGAGCCGGGCGAGCTCGTCGATGTAGGCCGGCCGCTGCTCGATCACCTGGAGCAGCGCGCCGAGCACGAGGTCGCTCTGTCCGGTCGCGCGGAGCTGCTCGACGATCCGGAGCTGGTCGGCGATCGGCATGGCGGGGCTGGTGCGCAGCCGGGTGTAGAGCGCGACGCTCGGAGCGCGCGCCCGGAAGTCGGCGGCGGCGATCCGCTCGACCAGCGCCGAGCTCGTGGTGTCTCCGGCCGCCGCGTCGAGCGCGCGCGCCACCGGCATCAGCGCCTGGACCTCGTCGCGCGTGGTCGCGCGGCGCAGCGCCACGTAGAGCGACGGGCGGCACATCGCGGCGTGGCGCTGGACCAGATCGGCGTCGGGGATTGCGCCGCGGGACAGCTCGCCGCAGCGCTTCACGACGTCCATCAGGCGCCGCGCGCGGTCGAGCTCGCCGCTCCGCAGATCGTCGCGCCGGCTCGCCGCCTCCTGGCTCCAGCCGGGCTCGCCGAGCGCGGCGCTGGCGTCGAACGCCTCGGCGGCGGCGAGCGGCAGATCGAGATCGGTCAGCGCGATCGCGCGGTTCCACATCGCGTGGGTGTTGCGCGGCGAGCGCGCGAGCACCTGGTCGAGCAAGCCGAGCGCCGCGGCGCCCTGGCCCCGGCGCTGGGCGACGATCGCGCGCTCGACGTCGAGGCTGTCGCCGGGGCCGGCGTGCTGCAGGCGCTGCTCCGCGCCCGCGAGGTCGCCCTGCGCGATCAACGCGGCGATCAGCTCGGTCGTGGCCCCGCGCTTCTCGAGCGCGGCCAGCGCCGTCATCGAGATCTGCTCTCCCGGGACCGCGTCGATCCGGACCGCGCCGGCCGGCCGGATCGCGTGCGCGGGGCCCGCGCGCATCGCGTTGTAGTCGCGGTGCCGGTCGAGCGCGGTGTACGGCACGCGCTCGAGCATCATCCGA
>Ga0307515_10011058_pt1 | contig 17183 bp, 20 predicted proteins | sample 17_EM_MG_FD_194513 | JGI IMG/M metagenome (GOLD analysis project Ga0307515, IMG submission 194513) | Populus trichocarpa ectomycorrhiza microbial communities from riparian zone in the Pacific Northwest, United States - 17_EM | ecosystem: Host-associated > Plants > Roots > Unclassified | place...
AACAAGAGGGGGCTATGAGAATTTAAATATGAAACTAATCCTCCCAAGAAGCAATGTTAAACCAAAAAATGTATCTTTCCACTCATATTTTCACTGGATAAGGAGATCATAACAAGCTTATAAAAATAGTTGAATTTTAAGAACCAAAACTTTAAGCCAACATGCAATCAATGAAGCATCACTTATTTACACAATAAAAAATAAATAAAATTCAAAAATAATATATAACTGATAGATTTAGCATAATTAAATAAGGTAAGAATGTAGAATTGCAGAAAAAGGTTTTGGGATGGCTCAAGAAACTAATTTGGAGTGATGCGTCGAATGGATTGTTCTTGCACAATCCAAAAGAAGAAAAAAGACATAAAAAGACATGTATAAGATCTAGAGAAATCTTTGCTCGTCATTAACTTGTCTCTTTTTACTAGTGCAATAGCTGAAGGATTTTCAATATTAGGGGAGTACGTGAAGAATAAGTTGTGGTTAATGCTTTTGTTAAATCATTTAAAGTATTTATTCAGATTTAAACTCCGATAGAGATATGGTATTTTGTCTTTGTTCAATAAGCGAGCTTAACATAGAAAGCAGGATGAAATCCTAGTGTGAAATGGTTTCCTTTATCTGCCTGACCTGGTTAGTTTATGGGATTTGATTGCAGATTAAATTTACTCAAGGTAACTAGTAAAGTACTGAAAGCTGAAAATTTTCCAACCAATGCCGAACATAATCCAACTTCTTTCATATTATTACAGGTGCACATTACAACGCATCATATCCTTCTCTTGCCCAAAATAGCTAGCTGGTTGAACATATTTTTTTGCATATCTGGTGTCGCACGTCAGAAAATCCGCGCGGCATCGGCTGGCGATTTTTCGTTGTTATGTTTGATTTGAATTTGATTGGTTCGTTGGAGTCGCCACCTAGTAATTTATTGAAGGCTACTAGGAAACCGGATGTACTGGTCTTGTCAGAGATTCGCGGGTAAGGGACTGGTTGTGGTTAGGAAAGGTATTAGCACCCCTAACACACCCTACCTGAGGTAAGCTGCTTTGCGAATTTGATGTGCTTAAAGAAGTTTTAATAATTGTTTTTTCATCGGATATTAGAAATACAACTTACGTATAAGTTAATAATTCTTGACCGTGATCCAATCAAAATATTAAATTCTTCTTTAATCTTTGCAATTTCATCATAAAAAAAAATATATATATAAAAATAAAATAAATACAAACACACACATTCATTTTTACTATATTTTTGTTTCTTTTCTTTTCTTTTCTGTATTTTTTTCTTTTTTCTTTCTTTTCTTTTTTGCTTTTTTACATCCACAATACAAATTATAAAAATTCAAAACTAAATAAAAATTATATTAAATAATCCAAATTTACAAAATAGTCCCCCAAAACTCCAGGAATTGCGGAGGAACACTTCTGGAATCGCAGCAACAGTGTTGGAACAGTGGCGGCGCGTGGAGCAACGCGCCACCGTCACTGACAGCGCGCCGCCGCGATTTGCCGGAAAAATGGTGGGTTCGGCTCAGCTTCTGCTCCTCTTCTCTGCCGGTGGTGCCGATCCCTGTCACCTGCAAAAAGAAACACAAACGCAACAACAAGCTGTCTCCTTTCCTTCTCGGTTTTTGGTTTTAGATCTGCTTCGGTTTCTTCTCTTGGATCTGTCCCGTTTCTCTGCCTCATCTCTTCTCTGTCTCAGATCGCCGGTAAGGAAGGGGAACGGGCGAGAGGGAGGAACAGTGGCTGAGAGGGGGGCTGGCTCCTGTGGAGGCCGATCTGCGGGGAGATGAAGGAGAGAACGGGGATGGCCGGGCGTCACGATCTGGCAGCTGGTTCAGGAGCAGGGGCTGTTGGGTCTGTCGCGTGGGCAGAAACTGCCACTGCTGAGGTCGGTTGAAGGAGAAGAAAACAGCGGGGGCTGCCGCTGCGCTTGGGGGAGGAGCTGGAGACGGCGCCGAAGGAGACGATGAAGGCTGTTGGAAGCAGTGAGCTGGGTCTGCTGGTGGAGGAAGGAGGACTGCTGCTGGCCGGTGAGGGAGACGCTGTTCTGTGGTCTCAGGAGATGTTGGGGACGGCTCTGTGATGGAGGAGCTCGGCTGCTGTTGTGGTGCTTGGTGGAGGACGGCGTTGATGGTCTGAAGGAGAAGAAAAACGCTGCTGAGGGGAAGGCTTCGGTGCTGAAGGTTGAAGACGAGAGGTAATGGGGAAAGGAGATGGGGCCGCTTCAGGTGCAGGGGAGAAGGAGCTGAAGACGACGCTGATTTTCTTTGTGGGCAAAAATGGAGGAAAATCTGTTGAGAGGGAAGCAAGATAGAGTGGTGGTCTGCTGTGGTATTGGAGAAGAAGCTGAGTCCGGTCTGTCGAGAAAGGGAGAGGTTGGTTCTTTGGCTGGCTAGGAGAAGAAGATGGGGAACCGGCTGAAGAGGAAAAACAAAAACGTGGGGGGCGGCTCCTCTTGAAAAAAAGATGGGTTTAGGGTTAGGTTTTTTTGTATTTTTTTTTGATGTTGTCAAAATTGCCCCCCCTTCACAAAATCAGTATAGCATGGTATTTATAGGAAAAGTTTTGCTAGGTTTTCAAACTAGTCCCTCAACTTTTCCTTTCCTTCTCTTTTCCTCTTTTTTTGTAAATTTTGATTTTTCTTATTTTTTTTGTATTTTTGAAAGCGAGCAAATATCAACATCGACTCAATGCGGGAAATCAATGATTTTAAAAATAACGCGTGAAAAGTTGAACGCGTTCCAAATATCTTTGAAAATTTAAATTCTTTTGAGACGATGCTAAAAATGCTAAAAAACGATGCAAATGTATTAAAAACGTATTTTTTTGGATTTTCAATGTTTTTTCGCTATTTTTGAATTTTTCTGAAAATTTATCAAAACATGGGTCAAAAATTGGGTAGCAACATCTGGGACTGGTGTAGGCTGTGATACACATTCCGACTTTTATAATTCCCTTAATTTATTACTTTTTTTGAAAAAGTTTTTGATATGTTACAAGTTGAATGTGGAATTTGCCTAGGCCACCTTTTAGTCATGGTAAGCCCAAAGTGAGCATATGTGTAAATTCTTTATTCTATTTGAGATTGAAAGTTCTTGGTTGGAAAAAAAAACATCAATAGGGCATGATGAGAGTAGAATTTCATGAATGCTAATAGGATGAGCTGTTTGTGTTGGAAAAGTGCATTGATACAATATAAATTGACAGGATATTGGGCTGTATAAAAAGAGGTATTAGGAAATGTCAGAACTTCACATCTAGGGTTCTCGCTGACTCTTTGACTGATTATTGTGTTTTTTTTTATGTCTATCAGGAAAAGGGTAGGAGTGAAGATAAAACAAAGAGAAGTGGAAAGCAAGCTAAAAATGCTAAGGTGGAGAAGAATCAAAGAACATAAGAGAAATGTTTAGCAGGGCTTGCAGGAAAAGCTAAACAGTAGTCTTTTATTAAAAGATTGAAAGGAGAGAAGATAGTGGATTCTGGTTTATTTAGTTTTTGGTTGCGACAAAACTCCACCAGTCCTGACTAGTGTCTTGGCATGTGAATGCATTATCCCTGTACAACAATGCAATGGTATTGATTCATGGCGTTCCTCTTGCTTTTAATAGTACTTTAACCTATTGGCTCAACTTGGCTTAGTTTGAAACCAGTCTGAATCTGTGGTCTATTTTTTTTATATGTTATCATGCAATCTAACCGGCCCATTATGAGAAGCCAGCCTAATTATGTTCATTGAGCTTTGAAAAATGTTGGAAATTACTAGCTGTAAGACCAGCCAAGAAAATAGAGTTGAAATTACTGTAGGTGTATTGCAAACAACTTTCAAAGATGATTGTCCATAAGATATCAACTCACAAGGCAGCTTGAATAACAAGGCCGAAGAAAATAAAAGAAAAGAATATTAAGCGCGTTACCAGGTGTAGTTAATTTGTGTAGTCAATTAAAATGATTTGTGAAAACCTCACTTCCCAAAAATGTATAGTGGCCCACCTCATATATATTACACAAACCTATTGTTTTTCCATTATATGCTACATTTGACACGGCCTAGTATATTCCATCCATTCATATTTGCGTTAGGATTTGAAAATAATTAGATATTTTAGTGTTTGTTTGATATTATGGTAGTTTTTATAATTATAGTTTTAAAAAAATATATTTAATAAAAATCATAATATGTAACTTTTCTTTTAATTAAGATTTCAATTGAGATTTTTTAATGAATTCCATATAAATATATGATATATATTGATTAACTAAATATAGAAACGCAATAAAAAAACGGAACCTTAATTAAATTTTGTTAATTTAATTAAAATAGAAGAAAGGCCCGATAATTATTAGCATATAACATCAAGCTCCCAAAAGAAGGCCCATTTCATTGAGGTCTTAGGAAAAGCGGGTCGGGCTTAAATAGGGTTAGAGAAAAAACGGGTGGGATTCATCGGGAAGTTTCCGCTCCTCTGCACAACACACACGTAACAGAAAGACTCTGTGTATGTAATTTAGAAAAACCCACTCCGCCCGCAACCCAGCCAGCCAGAGCTGCTAAATATTATTAGTATTTAGTGTCATCAGCTGCTTCCTTTCTTTTCCCCCAAGCCTAAACCTAAACCTAAACCATTCCTCTATTTCTTTCTTTTTAGGGTTTCATTCATTGAATTCAGATAGACGATGGAGGGATCAAATTCTTTGGACGATTCTCCATCGAGGCAAGCCCAAGCCCAAACCCAAACGCATAGCGGAGGAGGAGGCGGAGGAGATGCTCCTTCTAATCCGTCGCAACCGCAACCACAATCGCAGAGAGAAGGAGAGGAAGTAGATGAAACGAAGAAGGAAGAAGAGGAATTAATCGAGAAAGCGCAGAAATGGATTGATAAAATCACTTCTTCTCCTGATAATCCTAACCCTACTCTTCTCCACGCTCTTTCCTCTCTTCTCGAAACTCAAGAGTCACTGTATGCATACCCCCCCTTTCCCTATTCATTTTTTTATTACATATTTTTGTTTTTATTTTCATCTCTAACTAATACTTATTTATTTCCTTGCACTTGAAAACAATGCACAGAAAGCTTATCACTTCCTAATATTTGCTGCCTGTATAGTATACCGCACACTGTATGCTAATAGGAGGAATTACTGATTTCAGGGGGTGGTGTAGATTTCTAGTTAGTTTGGTTTTTATCCCGGAATGTAATTTTGATTATTTTTCGTCTATTAGGATAACGTCATTATACTCTTATATTGGCACTATCATCCTTTATTCAGTTCTGGGCTTGATATTTTAATTTGAAATGCATATGGTATTCGAAAACATGAAAGATGTGCACAAATTATTGTATATGATTTTAGATAGCATTTTCGTGTCGATTGCTGTCAGTTCAAATACAGTATCTGCAGTAACATAACCAAATGAGGGTTCCCAATAAATGGTCATATGAATCTTGTAGTTTCTTGCCATTGTTTCCTCTACAGCTGCTAATATCTTTTAGGTTGAAAACCTGGTGGTGGTAACTTATAACAGGGAAACTCTTATTCAAGTGGTCATATTTTCATGACAGTAAGGATGGATCATTATGATCAGAAAATATGGTTACGTTACATCTGACAACATTACTAACACACTATCCACTTTTACAGCAGTCTGTGATTAGTGTCTTCTGGGACTCTCAAAAACATCAAAGTATTTAAGGAAAATCTTAAAGTGGAAGAATGGGTTGGGATATGCATTACAAAAAAAAAAAAAAAATGGTGTGAGCCTGTTATTTTGCACGTCGACTGTCTTTTGACTTTGAAGTATAGGTCTTGTGTTCAAATCTTATCTTTGCATATCTCCACCTCTGATTCTAGAATGCCTCTGTCAATTTCTTAATAGATTTGAAGATTTTGCTAATTATCTTTTTTCTGAAATTAATTTTTTTTTTCCATGCATGTAGGTACATGAAGGAGAATGGTAACTCTTCTTTCAACAATAGTCGTGCTTCTCATAATATCGGACGGCTTGGGAGTTTAGTTCGGGTAACAAATTTTGCTTTCTCTTTTTAATGTGAATTTCATATCCAACTGTTTGTATGTGCGTAACAACTTAAATTTTTTGTGTATCTTTAAGTGGCACATTTGCATGCATGTAACTTTGAGTTTTATTGTGTTGTTGGACATGTTCATTATTCAAATTCTTAAAGAATTTCCCTATCTTCCACTTCAGGATAATGATGAATTCTTTGAGTTGATTTCTTCGAGGTTTCTGTCTGAAACTAGATACTCAACCTCCATCCAGGCAGCTGCTGCGAGGCTTCTTATGACCTGTTCTCTAACTTGGATTGTACGTTCTCATCTCTTTATTTTCTAATCATCCTGATGTTTAAGTTTATCATATTTGGCGTGACGAGTTGTCAATGGTTCACAGTATCCTCATGTTTTTGAAGACCCTGTTATGGAGAACATAAAAGCTTGGGTGATGGACGAAGCTACCAGATTTCCCAGTGAAGATCGAAACTGGAAGCATGATATGGAGAGAAAGGAGGGCTCAGATTCTGAAATGTTGAAAACCTATTCTACTGGACTTTTAGCTGTAGGTTTGGCAAGGTATGCATTTGCAGGAGAATAATTTTTTCCCATACTCATATGACATTTACATGCTCAATTTGTTTGAAATTGTATTTTTCCTTTACATATATATATATATATATATATATAGTTTCTTACTGTAAAGTGGTGGCATTGTCTTTGGTCCTGTTAATTCATGTCTTTACCTTTGTATCTGATTTTTTTTTTCTTTTGCTGAGCTCAGTGGTGGTCAAATAGTTGAAGATGTGTTGACATCTGGATTATCAGCAAAACTTATGCGCTATCTTCGTATTCGTGTCCTTGGGGAGGCAAGTGCAAGCCAAAAAGATGCTAGTTATTTAACAGAGGGCAAGAATGCATCTTCTGCAACTTGTATAAGAGGTAGAGAAGAAGGTAGGTGCAGGGTGCGGCAGCTTCCAGAGGCAACCCTTGAAAATAATATCAGGGCTGCAGATGAGAGATCTTTAGCTGATTTAGATGAAAGATCTTTAGAATCTGTTGGAGAAGATAATGATGACATAGATGCTGATGGTGGGGAGAGACGGCATGGTCGAGACCTTCGTGATGTAAAAACAAAGTTTGCAGAACTTGATGAAAGTGGAAGAGATGACTTGTTGAGACGCAGGCCTTCCCGTGGATGGACAAGACACAGAGGGAGGGGGAGGGTTAATGAAACAGCACTCGAGAATGAACAGGTTTCAACATCTCCAGATTCTGGTAGTCGATCAGGACCAGGACGGAGTGCTAGAGATAGGAATTCAAAGAATCTTTTAGATGTGAAGAAAGGACCAGATACAAGAAAGTTCCAGGGAAATATGCATTCAGATGGTTTGGCTGTGGAAAGAGACGATAATGATGATTGCTTTCAGGGTTGCAGGATCGGAACCAAAGACATTTCTGATCTGGTGAAGAAAGCAGTTCAAGCTGCTGAAGCGGAAGCTAGAGGAGCAAATGCACCTGCAGGTGCCATCAAAGCTGCTGGTGACGCTGCTGCTGAAGATGTGAAGAGTGCTGCTTTAGAGGTGAGCAAACTATCTTATCTTTTTTATTCATTATTTTACTGGCTTCATGTAAAGTTTGAAACCTTCATAACTTAAATTAATTTTATACACAGGAGTTTAAATCAAGCAACAGTGAAGAAGCTGCAGTTTTGGCTGCTTCCCGAGCTGCAAGTACTGTTATTGATGCTGCCAATGCAATTGAAGTTTCTAGGTTGGTGTTTCATTTTTGTTGGTTTTATCTTCGGAAAATAGATTTTCTTGTTAATGCAACTGCTGATACTTGTGGGCTGGTGTTAGGAACTCTGGTGGTACCAATGATGATTCAATGAATCTTGGTGGTGTGGAACCAGAAGTAAATGAGGATGCTGAAGAATATTTTATTCCTGACCTTGAATCCCTTGCTCAATTGAGGGAAAAATACTGCATCCAGTGCCTTGAGATATTAGGTGAGTACGTTGAAGTTCTTGGGCCTGTTCTGCATGAAAAGGGGGTAGACGTGTGTCTTGCATTATTACAGCGCAGCTATAAACACAAGGGATCATCTACGGCTGTGACACTCTTACCTGATGTGATGAAACTTATCTGTGCTTTGGCTGCTCATCGGAAATTTGCTGCATTATTTGTGGATCGAAGTGGCATGCAGAAATTGCTTTCAATCCCAAGGGTTGACGAGACATTCTTTGGTCTTTCTTCATGCTTGTTTACTATAGGTTCTCTACAGGTAATTTTTGTGTGTGTTAAAAGTCTGATTTTGCGTGTAGTTGTATCAGCTTATGTTTCATGTTGCATTTCCAATTATACCTGACCTTTTAGAATGTTGTTGCAGGGGATCATGGAACGTGTATGTGCACTCCCCTCAGATGTTGTTCACCAGGTGGTTGAGTTGGCCATTCAACTCCTTGAATGCCTGCAAGATCAAGCCAGGAAAAATGCGGCCTTATTTTTTGGTGCTGCATTTGTGTTCAGAGCCGTTATTGATGCTTTTGATGCCCAGGATGGTTTGCATAAGTTATTGACTCTTTTAAATGATGCTGCCTCAGTTAGATCTGGTGTTAATTCAGGTGCCTTAAATCTGTCCAACTCAACAGCTCTTCGTAATGATCGTTCCTCAGCGGAAGTACTGACATCATCAGAAAAGCAGATAGCTTATCACACCTGTGTTGCTTTGCGACAGTATTTCAGAGCTCATCTTCTTTTGCTGGTGGATTCCATTCGTCCCAATAAAAACAATCGAAATGTGGCTAGAAATGTTCCAAGTGTTAGGGCTGCATATAAGCCACTCGACATTAGTAATGAGGCGATGGATGCAGTGTTTCTGCAGTTGCAAAAGGATCGAAAGCTGGGTTCTGCATTTGTTAGAACCCGTTTTCCTGCAGTAGACAAGTTCTTGGGCTTTAATGGGCATGTTACCATGCTGGAATTGTGTCAGGTTAGTGTAATAATTTCCCTTGTTTCTGCTGCCTGCACATCTCTACTAATATCTATTCTGGCTCGTGTTTGTAGGCCCCTCCTATTGTTGAGCGATATTTGCATGACTTACTTCAGTATGCATTTGGTGTTCTGCATATCGTTACACTGGTAAATGACAGCCGCAAGATGATTGTAAATGCCACATTAAGCAATAATCGTGTTGGTATTGCCATAATCTTAGACGCAGCAAACATTTCCAGTAATTATGTGGACCCTGAGGTAAGCAGATATTTCTGCAGCCATTTTCTTTGTTTGTACACTACTGTTATTGCTGCTGCCACGGCCATCATTGACCTTTTTTCCTGATTGACTTTGTAGCAAATTCTTTAGTAGTTTGCATTTTCATCAATTCTATATTTGCAGATCATACAGCCAGCATTAAATGTGCTAATCAATCTTGTTTGCCCGCCTCCTTCAATAAGCAATAAACCACCTCTAATTGCACCAGGCCAGCAATCTGTTTCTGGTCAATCCTCAAACCCTGTTCAGATGCCTGGCCAGACTGAGCAGAGGAATGGGGAATCGAGTGCTGTTGATCGAAGCATTGCAGTAGGTTCTGCTTCTCGATCTGCCAGTAGCACTTCACAAACACCTGTTCCTACAGCAGCTTCAGGATTGGTTGGAGATCGGAGAATATATTTAGGAACTGGTGCAGGTTGTGCTGGCCTTGCTGCTCAAATGGAACAAGTATATCGTCAAGCAAGGGATGCAGTGCGTGCTAACAATGGTATAAAGGTTCTTCTCCATCTCCTCCAACCACGTGCTTATTCACCTCCTGCTGCTCTTGACTGTATCCGAGCTCTTGCATGCCGAGTTCTGCTTGGTTTAGCCAGAGATGATACAATTGCCCACATATTGACCAAACTTCAGGTAAAAAATTGTTATTATGTAGTGGTATAGTTTTTTGACCTTGAACTTTTTTTTTAATCTTGAACATATATAAGGTTACTTGATTGTCTCTTTTTTTGGTTGTTTGGCGGACACAAGTTGTAGGTTCTGTTTTCTTTGGGACTATACTTAATTAGGTGTCGTTATGTCCCCTTTTCTGATGAAGATATAGACATATACTCGGTCCAGCTTATTATCATCTTATCATGTTTCAATCTTGGAACAATTTTGCTTTCTTTTATACTCTGCTCCTTTGCAGATTTTGTTTTCATTTTGGACAAGTAAACATCATTATAAAATATTAGGGCAATTCAAAATTTAATGATTTTTGTGACAAAGTCATTGTGGTCTGTTAGGTTGGGAAAAAGTTGTCAGAGCTAATTCGTGATTTAGGCAGCCATACACCTGGAACAGAACAAGGCAGGTGGCAAGCTGAACTTGCCCAGATGGCAATTGAGCTAATTGCGGTAAGCATCTTTACATCTCTGTGCTCATACTACATTGAAAAAATTGTCTTTACTTTCATGTCAATACTCCTATATGTATAATTTGACACACGCATCTCTTCTACCTATTGCGACTGTCTCATCCTTCAAGGCATAGGGACATGAAATCTCCGGTGCATGGGGAATTGAACCTTTAGCTGTATACTAAAATGGAATCCGAATGATGGTTATTAAAATGTGTGCTAAGTAGGTAACATGTTCTGATTTTTAAATTTCTTGTTGTGTTTAACCAATTCCTTTTCCCACTAATAGCAGCACAAAACAAAATCCAACAAAAAATATAGTTAAGTTATAAATGCCAGACCAAAATCATCCATAGCGCTCCTGACTGAAAGGTTGTGCTGCTAACATTTGGACAATTTGCACTTCAAGTCATGTATTTGGTGAAGTTCCAATCTAATCAGCTGATTACGATCATGCTTATTTTTATGCAAGAAAAATGCTCAAAAGGCTAATTTAGTTACTGCAGCATGGAGTGCCGAGGGCCCCAGGCAGGTGCATGGTAATGGTTGATATTCTTTCCTTTTTGCTTGAACCTTCATCCAGAGAAAAATGTTTTTTTGGTGGATTCCCATGAACCACCTCAATTATTTTGCCACCCACTTGTGTATCTCTTGTCAATAGTCCATGCCATGTCTTCTCCTTTAGAAGCACAAACTGTTAAATTTGTACCTTGTTTTATGCTGTAATTTTCTTGTTCCATACATGACAGTTTCTTACTTTTGTTATTACTGCTATCAACAAATAAAAAAATATTTATTATCCGGAATAATAATGTGCTTTAGTAACTGTATCTATTAGATATTCCTTTCTGGTGGTGGAAAATTTCAAGTAAAACTGTGTTTTTGTTGTCATGTTAGTTTATTGAAATTAGTGATCCATATGTTCAACCATTGACTTGCGTTGCAGATTGTAACAAATTCAGGACGTGCTAGTACATTAGCAGCAACTGATGCAGCTACCCCTGCTTTGAAGCGCATAGAAAGAGCTGCAATAGCAGCTGCCACTCCTATCACGTATCATTCCAGGTATATTTAAGAAATCTTAATACAGTAGTTATATGATTCAATAATCACCCACTTCTGACCCCTTCTTTACTTCAGGGAACTTTTGCTCCTTATACATGAACACCTCCAGGCATCTGGTTTGGCTTCTGCAGCCGCTATGCTGCTGAAAGAGGCACAGTTGACACCTCTACCATCACTTGCAGCTGCATCATCTCTTTCACACCAAGCTTCCACACAAGAAACCCCTTCAATACAAATCCATTGGCCCTCTGGTCGAACCCCTTGTGGATTTCTGTATGACAAACTAAAAGCAACTGGATGCAGTGACAATTCCAGCTTGAAATGTGAGGCAACAGTGTCTTCAAAGAAGAAGTCACTTGTTTTCTCACCAACTTTTGGTTCGCAGTCCCGAAATCAGTCACAATTCATAGATTCTGAACAACTGCCATTAAAGAAGGTCTTGAGTAGTTTAAAACAATCTACTGCATCTCCAAACCCTTTAGAAGCCCCGCCAGAATCCTTACAGAAAAGCAATCCTGAGACAGAGTCCATTTGTAAGACTCCAATTTTGTTGCCAATGAAACGAAAACTATCAGACCTTAAGGATTTTGGGTTGGCATCATCTGGGAAGCGAATCAACACTGGTGAGCACGGGCTTAGATCTCCAGGTTGTCTGACACCCAATACCGCACGTAAGATAGGTTCACTTAGTGATGCTGTTGGATTTTCTACACCTGCTTCAGGTTTGAGGGATATACATGGTCGATCAACACCGAGCACTTTGGCAGATTATGCTGATGACAACCAATATGGCAGCTACATGCAATCTGGGCCTCTAAATGATAACCAGTCCAGCAACTCAGAGCGGTTAACTCTAGACTCTCTTGTTGTTCAATATTTGAAGCACCAGCATCGCCAGTGCCCAGCTCCTATCACCACTCTTCCACCACTCTCTCTTTTACACCCTCATGTTTGTCCTGAACCAAAAAGGAGCCTGGATGCCCCATCAAATGTAACTGCTAGACTTGGCACACGTGAGTTCAGAAGTATATATGGCGGGGTTCATGGAAATCGCAGGGATCGACAATTTGTATACAGCAGATTCAGGCCATGGAGAACTTGCAGGGATGATGCTGGTGCCCTGTTGACGTGCATTACTTTTCTTGGTGATTCCTCTCACATTGCAGTTGGCAGTCATGCTGGAGAGCTTAAGATTTTCGACTCTAATAGCAACAATGTGCTAGAGAGCTGCACAAGCCACCAGTCTCCTTTAACACTTGTTCAGTCATATGTTTGTGGTGAAACCCAACTGGTGCTCTCTTCAAGTTCCCAGGATGTGCGTTTATGGGATGCCTCTTCAATCTCAGGTGGGCCAATTCATTCACTCGACGGCTGCAAGGCTGCTACTTTTAGCAACTCTGGTAATGTTTTTGCGGCCCTAACAACAGAGCAGGCCCGGAGAGAGATTATGCTTTATGATGTACAGACCTGTCATGTGGAATCAACCCTTTCAGATACAGTTTCAAGTTCTACAGGTCGGGGACATGTTTATTCCCTCGTACACTTTAGTCCTTCAGATACTATGCTGCTTTGGAATGGGGTCTTATGGGATAGGCGGCAATCTGGTCCTGTCCATCGTTTTGACCAGTTTACAGATTATGGTGGCGGTGGCTTTCATCCTGCTGGGAATGAGGTATGCAAAATGTTGGTGTTTTTGCTAGTTAGACCGCATTGATTTTTGGTGTTTGAAGTCATTTTAATCCCTTCCTTACAAAGATTTACCTCAGGAAAAAATCTTTTTCCATGAACTGAAGAATATAGGAGCATGATAGATTTGAGGATCTTTCATAGATGCAGATAATTGGTTTGTGTGTGATTAAATGCTAAATGCAATACTTTTGTTCCATATGGATCACTCTCTCAGATGTCTGGAAGGTTGTAGATTTCTCTATCCAAATTTTTTGTTGCTATTCTTTTGTTAATAGTTATCTCTTCTAAACAGGTGATTATAAACTCTGAGGTCTGGGATCTCCGGAAATTCAGGCTCTTTCGAAGTGTATCTTCATTAGACCAAACAGTAATAACATTTAATGCTCGTGGGGATGTTATTTATGCAATCCTGAGGAGAAATCTTGATGATGTAATGTCAGCAGTTCATACCCGTCGTGTGAAGCATCCCTTATTTGCTGCTTTCCGCACGGTAGATTCCATCAATTATTCTGAAATTGCGACCACACCAGTAGACCGTTGTGTCCTTGATTTTGCAACAGAGGCAACTGATTCATTTGCTGGGCTGATTACAATGGATGACCAAGAAGAGATGTTTTCATCAGCCAGAGTCTATGAGATTGGTCGAAGAAGGCCAACTGATGACGACTCTGATCCTGATGATGCAGAGAGTGAGGAAGATGAGGATGATGATGATGAAGATGATGGTGATGTGGATCCCATACTTGGTCCAGGCCTGGATGGGGATGGTGATAGTGACGCTGATGATATGAGCAATGACGATGACGACGATGATAGTGTGAGTGACCTTGATGATGATGACGATGACGGGGACTTTATGATGGATGATGTAGACTTTGGTGGAGGAGCTGGGATCTTGGAGATTGTGACCGATGGAGATGAGGATGATGATGATAGTCAGTTGCTTGAATCTTACAGCAGCGGCGACGACGACGATTTTGTAGGCAATGGTTTCTATTGAATGTTTCAACATTATCAAAATCTTCAAATTGATATTTAAAGTAGTGTAGATCATGTAATTAATGGACAATAGCTGGGTTCATTTTTTTGGCTCAACGTGAGATAAAAGAAGGCTGCATTTAAGTTCATTTTAGATTTGCCCTACTCTCTTCTTTTGCTGGTGCGCACCATAAAGAAATCAAGACCGCAGGTGCAATATTTGTAGACGATGAAGATGGGTATAGGTAGATATGATTCATGAACCGCTCATGGTGGCCCCCCCAAGCCACTCTATCTGAAACTAAAATGCATTAGACAAGGTAACATTGAGCGCGTCTCATCCTGTTTTAACATTGACTCGTGTTGTGTTGTGTTGTGTTGTGTTTTTAAATAATATTTTATTATTATTTTTCAAAAATCAACCCTTAGAATATCAAAACTATTTAGAAGTAGTGTTTGCAATGCAGTTCCAAAATAAAAAAATAAAGCAGCTGTGATGCTAAAAAAGGGCAACGGAGTGACAGTGACAATAATGCAATCAATCAAATTAAAGACTTCCCTTGTTGTCCTGTCCTGTATAAAATATAAATAAGACTGAGCGGACCAAAACCCCCATTCGCTCACAAACTTCGCAGCCTCCCTCAACCCTCCCTCCCTCGAGCTTACCTGACCTGCAGGGCTAGGTGGCCAATACAACAAGAAGGGGATGAAGATGGCCAAAGCCTTGAATTTATCACCATCACCCTCAACATCCACTCTTTCCCTCTCTTCTTCTTCAAAATACTCTAATCTCCTCAAAACCCCAACTACCCTTTCCTTCCCTTTCTCCCACCACTCCCACTCTCTCACCGTCAAATCCTCCGCCGCCGCCACCATCCCAACTCCCACCACTTCTGCTAACCAATTCCGAGTAGATATACTATCAGAATCCCTACCTTACATCCAGAAATTCAGGGGCAAAACCATTGTCGTCAAATACGGCGGCGCTGCCATGAAACAACCTGAACTCAAAGCCTCTGTTGTAAGCGACCTTGTCCTCCTCTCTTGTGTTGGTCTCCGCCCTGTTTTAGTCCACGGTGGTGGCCCAGAAATCAACCACTGGCTAAAACTCCTCAACATTGAGCCTCTCTTCCATGAGGGTCTCCGCGTTACTGATGCCAAGACTATGGAGATTGTTTCTATGGTATTGGTGGGTAAGGTTAATAAAGACCTTGTTTCTTTGATCAATAAGGCTGGTGCCACCGCGGTTGGCCTTTCTGGGATGGATGGCCGCCTTCTTATGGCCAAACCAACTTCCAAATCTGCCCAGTTGGGGTTTGTTGGCGAGGTTGCACGCGTAGACCCCACTATTTTGCAGCCTCTTGTTAATAATGGGCATATACCAGTGATTGCATCCGTGGCGGCGGATGAGTTGGGCCAGTCTTATAACATCAATGCTGACACTGTGGCAGGGGAGGTGGCGGCTGCATTGGGGGCCGAGAAGCTGATATTGTTGACGGATGTGGCCGGGATACTTGAAAACAAGGATGATCCAGGGAGTTTGCTGAAGGAGATTGATATAAAGGGAGTGAAGAAATTGATTGATGAGAAGAAAGTGGCTGGTGGGATGATACCGAAAGTGAATTGTTGTGTGGCATCACTTAGTCAAGGTGTTAGAACTGCTAGTATTATTGATGGAAGAGTACAACATTCTTTGCTTCATGAGATTATGTCTGAAGAAGGCATTGGTACTATGATTACTGGCTAGTTTATTGAACTGTTTTTGTTCTTGCTTGCTTGATTACGGAAGAACAATAAATAAATTTTAAAGCTCTGTACTTTTTGATACTGCTTAATTCAAGCAAGCAAAGCCTTTCGTTGATGTTTACTGTTTTTAGTTGACGGGTTTCTATTAAATTTATTTGTGTTTGTCAATGATGATTGATTGATTTGATGACTCCAGCAATTAGCAATCTTGAGTAGTTGATTAAACTTAGAGTCAAGCCAAGGCACATAACTGGATGACTTGCTAGGGTTATTGTCTGCAAAATGACTTGTTCACTTCTGTAAATTCAAATCCATTGCTCTGGTGACTTTGAAGGCCATTCAAAAGGTACCTGTTTGATGTTGAACCATCTGCTTGAATGACCAAGTCTGTGTCTCCAAAACTCACTCACCTACATGGCCGGATCTGGCCATGCCTTGGGTCAACGTCGAACTGGAGCCTCCTTTCCAGTGCTCTGGACAGTAAATCAGCTAGTAAATTGCTATTATCAACAATGGTTCCAGACAGAAATTATTTCTAATTATTCTTTGGTTCCAAATAGGGATAGGAATACGAAAGAGTTATTTTGACACCTCTGGCTTCTGGTATGGCATCATTTTTATGATTTTGGGCATTGGATTCGGAGTGTGTTGAAAGATGGGTTTGAGGTTTAATAACATAATTAACTATAAACTCTGTGGTGCGTGTTAAAAGATTTGGTGCTAATGGCAGAATCATTGTGTGTGAATAGACTAGGAGTAACTGCAAAGCATCAGAAATAGCCATATAGTTCAGGTCATTTTTCGTCTCACTTTTGGAATTCGATTCTGTGGTCTACGCTTAACTAAGTAGTGAAATCTACTCCTGTAACGAGTCCTGCTTGGCTGCCACAATATTTTGACCAAATCCACGTCACAAACCTACACCTTTTGTCATACAAAATTTTCCTTTACTCTGATTTTACATGATGGTTATTGCTTTCATTTACTCATACAGAGGAATGATTTAAAAAATGTTCCAAAGGTATATGTTTATTGTCTGGAACCTATGCTGGATTTTTGCAGCTTCTCGCGGGATCAACCGCGCAAATATCTGTGTAACATGCATACCCTCACAAGCACCCAATCCTGATCCTAGAGACATCAATTTACAAGTACAATAAACGAAAACCCATCCCAGCAAAGAACTAATTCACCAACTGAACCTGAGAATGCTTGGTAAGTATAACAGGTTCCTTGCGAATACATAGGGCACTGATAAGCAAAGCGAGCGAGTTTGGGGGGGGGGGGGGGGGGGAAGAA
>Ga0307515_10011059_pt1 | contig 17182 bp, 17 predicted proteins | sample 17_EM_MG_FD_194513 | JGI IMG/M metagenome (GOLD analysis project Ga0307515, IMG submission 194513) | Populus trichocarpa ectomycorrhiza microbial communities from riparian zone in the Pacific Northwest, United States - 17_EM | ecosystem: Host-associated > Plants > Roots > Unclassified | place...
GTATTAGAAAAATCAGGGATTTTTGTATGGGTTTTAAAAGATCTTTAAAATAAAATAAAATAAAGCTTAGGGATAAGTAAATTTCTTACAAGTTTGGTTGTTTTGCAGATTTCTCTTTTTTTTTTTAATTTAGAAGAACAAATTTAGAGGTGGGAATTTTCTTTGTTCTTCTTTTTGAATGGTTAGTAGTTTTAAGAAATAAAACTAAAGAAAAAAAAACAACACTTTGATTGATTGCGAGTGCGGTACAAATAGAAATTGATAAAATTCAATTTAGAAAACAAGATACTATACTCCAAAACGTTATTCCCGAAAACCTTGAAAACGTGTGCCTGTCTATCTAAAAGAAAAGTAGGAAATTACCCATCACATCGTCACAAATCACAATAAGTGGGCTGAGAAGCCGAAAACAAACGGCCTCCGGGCCTGTATCAGCCGACTAGAGAGAGAGAGAGAGAGAGGCTCCATTTTATGTTCAATGTATGTTCTTAAGAGGGTAGATGGAAGATCTGTAGGATCTTGGGGTTCCCTTTATTTATTCCATCCATATTGCAGCATGCGTACTGATATAAGGATCCGCTTGACAATTTTATTCTTTTCTAAAAAAAAAAAGAGAGAGAGAGAAGAAGAGACAAGACAATTACTGACACCCCACCCTGCTATCCGGAGGCACAGCCATACTTGACTGGAAAAGGAGCAGGGAAGGGAAGCACAGTCTTCAAGGGAAGGGGTTGCTACTTAGCCTTTTGTCCATACAAGTCCATTCAAAGGCAATATTAAATTTACGGTACCAACCCTTCCTCTCTCGCCAGCACCTCAACGTTTACAAATCCTTGCACATTGAAGCGCGAAAACATCTTTTTTGCACGTTCTCCCTGTTGTTATACAACTTTTACCTACGAGACAAAGTTTTTATGCACAGGAGAGAAGGAAACTGCTAGTCGATGTGACTGCTTCCACGTCAAAAAGTGTCAACTAAAGTTCTGTTTTGAACCATAAAGAAACCAGCCACTCTAAATTATTATTTTTTTTTTTTAATTTGGGATGTTTGGGCCAGCTTACACGCACCACAACTAATTTTTGGATTCACTGAACATCCTGCAAGTCCAATAAATAAATAAAACACCATAAAAATAACAAACATACATGCTGAGGTTCAAACCCAAATAACACAGCAAAAAACCTTGCCTCTGCCGCTGGCCAGAAGCCTCGGTGTCACTCTAAATTTTAATCACTCTAAATTTTAATACAAGCAGAGATTGCGAAGGATGATAATTTAATAGAACGCCACGCATGGGCGTTGAAACATATAATATTTTAGCAAAAAGAATACACGACTGGCCTATTTCTGTCTCAGGGGGGAAAGTGTTTCCGTACATGGAGCCCACCACCCACCCCTTACTTTTTCTTTCATTTGAAAGTTGCTGTTGACAAGGAAAGGAGAAAATTCAACAACTAATTACAGGATTACCTGATGCTAGATACCTCTAAGGAGTTATATATATACATCTGATGAAACCTCCCACCCATCAAAGCTGCTTTCAATGTCATTTTCTAGTTGCTTGATCTAATCAACAGCATCCCTTCAAACATCCATAATATAGATTCTTATTACAAACGGTTGGCTAGGTACCACCTCATAGCTACTCTCGCAAGATCAAGCAGCAATATTAATTACCAGCTACTACTAATCAAACACCGTCTCATATAAACTGTTGTTGCTGCTACGTACTATACATACAAAACCTGAAAGATGAAGTTTGGGAAAGAGTTCCGCGTCCAAATGGTGCCTGAATGGCAAGAAGCATACATGGACTATGATTTTCTCAAGACCCTTTTGAAAGAGGTACAGAGTTTCCAGCTAAGAACCAGGCCACCCGCAGCCAATCCAGTAGGCCTAAAAAGAAAGCTCTCACTATATAGAGCTTTCAGTGGCCTGACACAAAGGACTAGTGACTACACCTCTAAGAGCCCTTCTTCTCCTGATATTGAAAAACAACCTATTTTGGTGAATTCTGTGAACCTCGATGGATCTCAAATCTACCAGACTTCATTTCTTATGCCTACTGTCGAAGGAGGAGAATATGAGCTTTTGTTTTTCAGGAGGCTTGATGACGAGTTCAATAAAGTGGACAAGTTTTACAGGTCTAAAGTGGAAGAGGTATTGAAAGAGGCTGCAATGTTGAATAAGCAAATGGATGCTTTGATTGCTTTCAGGATAAAAGTGGAGAATCCCACTGGGTGGTCTGATAGAACTGCAGATATGACTCGCCTTGCTTCAGATGTTGCAGCTTCTACTGCTGCATTGGCAGCTTCCACTCCATCTGGAGCTAGATCAAGCAGTAAGTTCCCCTAATTGTGACTACATCTATTACCAGTGAGCCTTCAAAAGCATTTTTTTTTTGAATTTCAATAATCTTTCTTAAATTTGCTAATTTATTTGAAAATCCTTCCGCTTAATGTGCAGGAAGAGGTCTACAGGTAATGGATGTGATTGATGAAGGGCAAAGCATGCACGAGCGATCAAATGAATCAAACCATGATAAAGTAGAGAAGGAAAGCGATAACACTGGCCAGAAGGAAGTACAGAAGCCAAAGAACATGATCAGAACCTTTAGGCCAGCTCCACTGGAGATCCTAAACAACGTGAAGATTAACAACACACTGGCGACACCTCGCTCTACCATAAAAAACTTCCTTAAAGTTCCCCAACAAACCGAACTGAGATTCACAAGGGAAAATCTTAGGAAAGTCGAAGAACAACTGAAGGGTGCTTTTGTTGAATTTTACCACAAGCTTCGCCTTCTTAAGAGCTACAACTTCTTGAATACGTTGGCATTTTCAAAAATTATGAAGAAGTACGATAAGGTATATAAATCATCCCTCGAGAATCCAGATTTTGTCTCCCATAACTTATATTTTAATCCACAGGAGAGTTTGAATTTTTTCCCCTATTCGCTTTGCATAATTCTGGCAGATTACCACAAGAAATGCAACTAAATATTACATGAAAATGGTGGATAGCTCCTACTTTGGAAGCTCTGATGAGGTGAGCTTAGGTTCCGTTTCATAATGTTGAAGGATACATTCAATATATATGCTTTTAATCCAAGTACATTTGCTTATCGAGGATTCATTCTGTTGATCAATGCCTTATTTAACTTGCAATATACATTCCATCACAGGTTACCAAGCTTATGGAAAGGGTTGAGGCAACATTCATTAAGCATTTCTCAAACTCAAATCGCAGCAAAGGCATGCGCGTTTTAAGACCAAAAGCAAAAAAAGAGAGACATAGAACAACATTTTATATGGGTAAGATACTAATTAGGATTTGGTTTACAACATGATTTCACGCAATTTAGTGTAAAAAAGCTGTCTTCTTTAGATTCTAGATCTTTTCAGGGTTGTTATTAACTAGTTGATAACTCTGAGAAAATTTTCAGGTTTCTTTTCTGGCTGCACAATCGCTCTGCTGATAGCCCTTGTTTTAATCGTGCATGTCCGCAAAATCATGAATGAGACAGGAAGAATCTTATACATGGAAACAATGTTTCCTCTTTACAGGTAACACTATTTTTCTTTCAGCATAGCGTCTACAATTACTTTCTACTTCTATCACTCAGTTCAACCTGAACAACCTTATCCCAAAATTTCGTTTGACAACCTATGCTTGCAGTTTGTTTGGATTGATTGTTCTACACCTGCTCATGTATGCTGCTAATATATACTTTTGGAGGCGCTACCGAGTGAATTACTCCTTCATTTTTGGTTTCAAACAAGGAACCGAACTGGGCTACAGACAAGTGCTTCTTTTCAGTTTTGGAATTGCGGTACTAGCTCTATGCAGTGTGCTCTTAAACCTTGACATGGAGATGGACCCTAAAACGAAAGATTACAGGGCGTTCACAGAACTTCTCCCTCTGAATGTGCTAATAGTAAGATTCTTACAAATACTCGTTTTTTTCCCCTTTATTCTCTCTCGTTTTCCCCTTCCACCTTCCATTTTTCGCGATTAAACTGATATTTTGCTTTCCCTGCAGTTCCTCCTCGTCATATTGCTCTTGCCATTCAACATGTTTTATCGCTCAGCTCGCTTCTTCCTCCTCACATGTGTCTTTCACTGTATTGCTGCTCCTCTCTACAAGGTGAAAATTGGTGGCAGACAATCACAAAATGTAGATATGGAAGCTGGATTTTTCGAACTAATTTTCTTGTAAAAATTTTCTTCTGCAGGTAACACTCCCTGATTTCTTCTTGGCAGACCAACTAACTAGCCAGGTGAGTTATCAGCCTAGGCTGTACTTCGGTAGTTCAAAAACCTGTTTTTCAGAAGTAATAGAAAGCATCATTATATTGATGCAGGTTCAATCTCTTAGAAGCCTGGAGTTCTACATTTGCTATTATGGTTGGGGAGACTATAAACACAGACAGAACACTTGCAGAGGCAACACCGTCTTCAAAACTTTCTCATTCATTGTTGCTGTGATTCCGTACTGGTCTCGCCTTCTTCAGGTTTGCAAGCAGCTAGCCTGGTTGTCTGTGTGTCTAACATGCCTAGCTTTTTAAAACTTTCAAACACAATCTTTTGATTGAAACGTGGGAGCAACGACCACCAATAGAAATCACGTATCAACAAGTTTTCCTCCTTGTTTCAGTGCCTCCGACGCCTATTTGAAGAGAAAGATCCAATGCAAGGATATAATGGATTGAAGTATTTTTTGACAATAGTAGCTGTTTGCTTGAGGACAGCTTACAGCCTTAACAAAGGAGTTAGTTGGAGAGCAATAGCATGGATTTTCTCAGCCATTGCAACAATATTTAGCACGTATTGGGATCTTGTTTTTGACTGGGGGCTACTTCAGCGTCATTCTAAGAATCGATGGCTGAGAGACAAACTCCTTGTCCCTCACAGATCTGTGTATTTTGGAGCCATGGTACGTAGCTAAAGGAAAGAAGAGCAGAAAGGGAAAGAAAGAGACCTAAATTTGATAAATATCAACTTGTCATAAAATTAAATCGCTCCTAACAGTAACCTTCACTTGATTTACAGGTCTTGAATGTATTGCTGAGATTTGCTTGGCTGCAAACAGTATTGGACTTCGGGATTACTTCCTTGCACAAAGAAACCACGATTGCCCTTGTGGCCAGCCTTGAGATCTTTCGCCGCGGCATGTGGAATTTCTTTAGGTAACAAAAATCTTACGTGTATGTGAAAAATTCAACATCCGTAATTAACAAGAATCTCTAAATCTTTTGGTTGAATTGTCGGTCAGGTTGGAAAATGAACATTTGAACAACGTAGGAAAATATCGCGCGTTTAAGTCTGTGCCTTTACCTTTCAACTACGTAGAAGATGATGACAGCGATGACTGAACCACGCTGCAACATTTGACAAGGAAGAAAACAAGATGAAGCAAAATAAGAAAAGAACTCTAGCGGTGGCAGAGGGATCTAGATTGCATTTCTTGAAAAAATGTTACAAAAAGAGGTCTGGATTCGATACCTGTTTGGAGCGTAGATTATCTTTCTGCAAGTGTGGTCGTATTCTTTGATTTACTTTTAATAAAGTCCAAGATTGTAAAGCAATGCCATCCATGTTTGTCAAAATGACATTTTTTCCATTTTATATAAAAGTGGACCAATTCTTTCCGCGTCGGAAACTGTACGGATAGTACATTTAGCAAGTCGCATGCAAAGGTACTTGTCGATTTTCCACAAACGGAAGCTCTGATAAATTCAAATCATGAAGGCTCTTCTTTCCACGAACCTTCAGCTAGCTACGGTAACTTTTCACTCATCTTCAAATTCGTGTCCTCTCTTTTACATCTCCCTTGCATACCCTCCTAATCAATCTAAACATCTGAAAATGCCTTCGCCAGTGCTCGAGAGATAATCCATTGCGAGCAAGAGAACAAATCAGAGATTCGTTGAAGCAGATTCTCATGTCATGATTCTTCAAGGCATTGATAAACTTTGAACCCTTTTCATATCTTGCTCTTTGAAGTGTACCACAAGAGAAGATGAACTCTGAAGCCTTTTCATATCCTCGAGGAGCCTTAAAGAACAAATTAATAAATCTACTCAATTACTGCTTTTCAATTTGTAAAAACAATTTTTCATCCTGACCACTTTTCAGTTAACTGTTTCTTCAAATTGCCGCGAGTATATGTGGTTAGGGTAGCTTAATCCCGCTTATTTTAGAAAAGGCACCATTCCCCATCAAGGAAATCAAAAGGTGTTGGCAGTGCACATCATCCTCAAAGCAATATCATTTCCTCATGGAAGTAATGTCGAATACAATGATTGCTCATCTTCATGATCAGTCATGCTTGTTGATCAACAGAATAAAGTCGTATTTGATGCTTAGTCATCCTTGTCAGCATCGGTATCGTAGTAAGTGAAAGGAAGAGGGACTGACTTGAATGCTCGATACTTTCCAACGTTGTTCAAGTGCTCATTCTCCAACCTGATGGAATTTGACCCATTTCTCAAAACACGAATTACACATTAAAAATCACTGGAGAAGACTTCACTTAAGACAGTTTTTTAGGCCGCTAAGGTGTCAAGACTTGTATCATTGTATTCTACAGGCAACTTCCATTACCACAGTGCTTTAGCGACAGACAGGTGTTGGGACAGTTTAGAGGAACACAGGAGAACTCAAATGATTTAGAGTTTAATTCTTGATCCTAAGTAAATGGAGTTGGCTACTAAAATTAGTTTTTATCCAGAGCCATATCGATTAGTGAATATATGATACATGAACTCGACGAATGCCTATCATAATATCAAGATTCAAGAGTGACAATTACCTAACCATCTAGTAGGTGATCGAGTGGTAAGAGTTTGGGATCAAGGAGTTTGCTTTCCTTGTGATCTCAAGTTTAAGTCATGTGGTTGCTAATATGATAACCACTAGAGGTTTATATGGTCGTTAATTTCAGGGTCCATGAGATTAGTTGAGGTACACGTAAGCTGACCCGGATACCCATATTAATCAAAAAAAAAAAAAAAAAAAACAAAGAGAGTGACTGTTACCTGAAGAAGCTCCAAATACCGCGGCGGATGATCTCTAGGCATGAAATTATAGTTAACGCGGCCATTTTGTGAATACTCTGCAAATTAAATTCTATGACCAATTGCATCCAAGCAAGCCTCAGAACTACATTCATTATCTGTGATGAAACCTCATTAACATATTGGATCAGCAGCAAGTCAGAAACTGCAAAATTATGCCACATGTTTTAGTACTTGACCTTACCATAGCTGCAAAGTAGACACTTTTATGTGAAATCACAAGTTTGTCTCTCAAAAAAGCGTTCTTTGATTTTCTTCTCAAAAGCCCCCAATCTACTGCAATATCCCAGTATGTGTTCACAATTACTGCAACAGCTGAGCTGATCAATGCAAATACCATCCATGTCCTTCCCTTCTTTAGTTCATAAGCGGTTCTAATTAGAACTGCAATAATCGTCAAGAAGTATTTCAAACCATTATATCCGTGCACTGCATCTTTCTCTTCACACAATCGACGGAGACACTACAAATTATATGCATCATATGTTAGTATATTTTCTAATAGCTAGTGATTCATTTAAGAAGGCTACTTCAAACGTTTTTTCTTGTCATTTTGAATTTTAATAAAGGACTGAAATGGAATTGAAGTAAGAAGTTTAGTCAATAGAAAGGTCTTTGTCCTCGTTTTGTGCATTGGTGCATGGGCAGAGGGTATTCATAGTCCTTTTTGTTTGCACTGTGATTATGCAAACACAAGGTGAATGGTTAATTGGATTTGCTGCACCTCTGGTGTTTAAATCAAAGATATCACGGTTAGCAATTGCAACTAAAAAGTAAAAGCCCTCAGTTCTTTATTGCTAGTAATGTTCTAGTTTCACCAATCCCACCAACTCCAGAACAGCATGTTTTCTTTTCAGAGTTAGCCCAGGTGACTGGTTGGGAATTCGAAACACGGAACTGAAACAGAACAGTAGTCAATGGCACAATTTTATCTTGAGCAGGCAAGTTCCAAAAATTATTAGAATGGAAATTCTTAAGAGTGAACAATCACACAAAGAAAAATATTTGTTGTTCAATGGCCCACTTTGATTATGAAAAAATGAGGACCTTTCCCGGTCAAAGCTGCAGCTGAGACATCATTGAAATGCTAAATTTATAGTAATCAGGAGTCTTTTCTAGTTGTCCCAGCTGCAAAACTGACATATTTAATGTGAAAATCTCATTTTATTATCTTAGTGAACTCTTATAATCCTCTCAAATAAACTGATGCCAGAACAAATGTATTCCAAGAGACTCATCGGTCCACGCACACTTTTCTCAAATGTTTGATTTGATACTTTATCACCATTAATACTATCGAAAATTATATCATATAGGATGCGGCCAAAGTTTGGACATGAGAAACGAGTAGAGAAAAGAAGCTTTACCTGCAGAAGGCGGAGCCAGAATGGTACTACAGCAACAACAAAATAGAAAGCATTATAGGCACCATGGCTATGACACTTGTTTTGCCTCCTGGAGTATTCCCCTAAACCATAATAGCAAATGTACAACTCGATACTTCTTATTGCTTGGACCTGAGGGGTCAAACAGAGGAAAACACTACCATCAAAATGTAAGAATTGTAACCTTTACTCATCGTTGCATGAAATTTTTCTGTAAGACATTAACCTGGCTGGTAACGTGGTCTGCCAAGAAAAAATCTGCAAGTCTAACCTGCAAACGTTTTCTGTCAAGAAACTTTTCCATCTCACCTTAGTTATATCATCTATTTATTGATGTTTAAAGCCTTTTAACTTTGTTTACCTTGTAAAGCGGCGCACAAATACAGCGAAACAAACATTGAACAAAGAAGAAACGACTTGAACGATATATGATGTTGAAAGGGCAGAAGATGATGGCAAGAACAACCTATATACAGAAATACGTGTATGGAGTTATACAAACTTTAAGTCTTCAAACTATTATCCCATTTACAATGAAACCATAGTGTAATGCAAAATATCAAGTAATTTCCAAGGAGCAGTAGTTTGTCCACTACATCTCGTGTAGAACATTTTAATAAAAGAAGCTATAGCTTCTAGTAGAATCTTACGGTGACTAAGCCCAAAGGAACGAGTTCGGTGATTGTTTTGTAATTTGAAGCTTTAGAACCCAAATCCAAGTGTAAATTTGCCAGGAAGCTGGATAGTGCAAGTACTGCAAGACCAGTGCCCAAAAGGAAAACGTCTCGATGTCCCAGCTCAGTTCCTTGCTTGAAACCAAATATAAATGGGTAATTGACCCGATACTGCCTCCAGAAGTATATGTTTGCCGAATAAATGAGTATATGCAGGACTATAAAAGCAAATAAGCTGCATAAAAACATAGCCTGGCTAAATATTTCTTGAAAATTTTCATCTGATCGGTTAAAAATGTAAATCTTCATGGAGGTTTATGGCTGTCACTTGCCTGTAAAGTGGGAAAATGTTGACCATGTATGAGGCACCTTCAGCCTTATCCATAAGCTTTCGAGCTTGTATTCTCAAAACAACAGCAATCAGAAGTGCAATTGAGCAACCAGAAAAGAATCCTGAAAATAACAGCAAGAAATCTGAATAAATCAGTGCAGGCCACAGAACCATGACACCTAGTCCAAGATGTCACCCCAACCTTGCAAATCCATTACAAACTCAATGTCATCTTGGTACATAGGTATGATGTGACATCTTTCAGTTACCACTGTTACTTGCCTGAAAAGAATGTTACACTGTGCTTTTCCCTTTTTGCTTTTGGCCGCAAAGAGTCCATACCTTCCCTCCGATTTGAGTTTGCAAAATGCTTGATGAAGGTAGCCTCCACCCTTTCAAGGAGACCATTCACCTATAATAACTCAAAGATCATCAACTAGTTTGCCAGCCCCCCCCCCCCCCCCCCCTATCAAATAGTTTTCCAGATTGTTGGAGAAGAAAAGATGTTCTTATAGAGAGAGACTTTACTATATTCAGAATTTGAACTGGGAGAACACTGATTTAATTGAAATGTAGCTCAAGTGCAGGGGAAATATTTTGTTCATTGTCAATGTGTAAAATGAAAACAAGTATCCTAAATACAATATGTCCAACTTCTGTGATCTTACAACTGGAAGATGGATGAAACAACGTACCTCATCAGAGTTGCCGAGGCAGGAGTTGTCCACTGTTTTCATGTATGATCTAGAAGCTCTCCTTGATGAGATCTGAACTATTGCGAATAAATCATTAAGCAGAGGAATTTAAGCAAGAATATAGTTTAAAACTGCTGAGAATATGTTTTCCCGCCTCCCGCCTTCCAATACCCTTAAATAGAACAAAGAAAAGGAAAAATGCAGAACGAAATGCTTCCTCTTGACCTGTGGTCAATGTAGGTTGATAAGTACTTGGAAATGTGGAAATGTAAGAGAAGATTAAATCCTTTTAGGTAAAATTCTTGACCTTTTCATACTTCTTCGTGATCTTTGAAAATGCTGCAAGGTTCATATAACTGGTTCGACCATTTGCAAAACAAATAAACACACAATAAGTACAAAAACATCATTCAAGAGTAGAATTTGTGCAAATCATTGAAAAACTTCCACCTGTAGTGCTTTAGAAGAAGAAGTTTCTGGTAGAATTCGATTAGTGCAACTCTCAGTCGCTCTTCAACTTTCTTCAGTTCCTCTTTCTTGAAGCTCAGCTCTTCTTCTTTTGAGTCCTTAAAGACACCTTTTATGGTTGCTAGTGGAGATTTAAAAGTGTTATTAATCTTCACGCGCTCAAGGATTTTCAAAGGATCTTCGTTGTAGTCAGTGAGGTTGTCCTTCTCTTGGTGAGCATTACCATGATCTTTGGCTTGCACTTCAATTACTTCTGGACCACGAGTAGACTCTTCTTGGTTACAATCAGTTCTTCTATCCAGTTCACTGGTCAATTCCATATGCTCCCTTCCTGCATATTGGCACAAAATTAGAAATCTAAACTTCTCAAGGGTAGGAAGTTATTTTGGAACTGTGATCACAGGATCAGAGATGCATCACCAATCTGTTCATAAGAGGATTTCTCCAGCTTAAAATCGTTACTAATCTAAACTCCGCGTTCAACATTCATATCCTCCACTCCTGCAAATAATATTGCACATAATACTGAACTACATACCTTATTAGAATTATAGTTGAATTTGCGAAGTGTCATAATGATTTGAGTCACATATATAACTTAGATATAATTTCAAATCCAAGATCACAATATCTTGGTCCATTGATAAACTCAGTCAAGATTTTAAACTCAGGCTACCAAAAATCCTTCAGTTATTAGCTACTTCCCAAATTCTGCTCTTTAACCAACTTAAAAAAACTAAAATAATTCTGGTTTGTTTTTCTGATCTCTCAAAGGCTTCTTTGAAACTCAACTACCACTGTGTATGTGCTCTCATACCTGAAGTTGTATCTCTGCTTGGACTCTTCAAGGGGTTTGTGGTAGCGACACCAGTTGTATCACTTTTCCTCGCATCAGAGCCGTCAAAATGAGGGTTATCCACCTTGATCCGCAAGGCAATCAAGGCATCCATTTGCTTATTCAGCAAAAATGCTTCATGCTTCATCTCCTCGGACTTATCCTTGTAAAATGTGTTAACGTTGTTGAGTTCTTCATCAAGTTTCTTAAAGAACTTCGCCTCTATTTCGCCTCCTTCTTCAGACTCCCTCAGGAACTCAGTCTTATAATATAACTTTCTAGAACCCTCTTCAGGCGACGCGTTAACATCTATAACTTGGTCCTCAATATCGCCCTTACTGGAGAGATTGGTAGATTGCAGGTTTAGTCCACTGAAGTGTCTATGCGAAGTTAATTTGTGCTTCATTGCTGCTCTCAAAGGTGTCGAGGGCTGCCTGCTTTGCTTGTACTGCAAGATCTCTCCCAATATTCTTTTAAGACCATTATAATCCATATAAGCACCAGTCCATTCTGGCACCTTTTGTTGCTTGAAATGCTTTCCGAACTTCATCTTTCGCTGATCTCTTCCAAATTCACCTTCACTTTCTTAATTACCTGTATTCGAAATTAAGCAAAACAGATTTAGGAAGAAGAAGAAGAAACTCTCTGGATTTATCTCTTAGCTTTAGATTGGCTAAACATAAATTAGTGAAGAATTACAAACTGATTCGACAACAATTGAAACACATTCGTTGATTACTTCAAATAACAATCATGATAAGCTAGCTAGCCAAAATAGTTTCTGAAAAAAAAAACAGCAGAGAGAGATTGAATACTATTAGTTGATAATTACCTTTCTATCTTTTGATGAAACAAGAATGAAGCCGGATGGAATTTTCCAGACTCAGCATCAACACTGCCATTGAAGATTTCTTAAGTGTGTGTACATCTCTATCTCGATCTCTCTCTTCATGCAGAGGTGCCATCTTATAAGGTGCCCTATAAAAGCTGCCCTCTGTTACACTCAAGTTAGTTATGCTAAAAAAAATCCGATGCTCCAAATACCAATGCACTCGTCTTGTTTCAAGCGATCAGACCCGTGATTTTGAAATACAGTGGACGCGACCTCACATGATTGGCTGAAACCAAAGCGGAGAATGTATGAAGCATACACATGGAACAGAACCCCATAGTATATTATTATATTATTTCGGTGCAGTCTGATTTCCGCTAGTGGCTTGACACGTGTATTTCGCGGCTCGCTTAGAATGTGAAACGTCTCTTAAGAGGGAGAACGGTGCTGCAGTCGGGAGCATTTTATAGAACTGAGACCGCTTTTTTCGACCGTTTCGCTTTGAGGAGAAATACATGTCAGAGATTGGGATAACTCCAGTCAATCTTCTTAGATGCAGCAGCTGCCTTGCATGTGTTGTATGGTGTGTACAGGATTATATCTCCCTTGAATTGCTCTGTGTGTGCGTGTATATATAAAATTAATTTTTAACTGTGAATGTTAAGAACAACTTAAGCGTAACTCGATTAATTTTTAGAAATCTTGAAATTAATGATCATATAAGTTTTTAGTAGCCCTGAAGTTTATAGCATTCAAATTGCTACTATATATATTTTAATGTGTGCTAGGTCAATCCTCCACATTTCTACTGTGTGCTAACTGTTATCGATATATTTTTATTTTTTTGGCTTGATTTTTACCTTCTATGTGCTTGTTTGTGCTATTATTATTATACATACATAAAGCTAAAACATGTGGGAAAATCAATGTTCATCAAGACTCATTGTATTATGGATTGTAACAGTGCTAAAAACGGGCATTGTTCACCAAGACTCATTACATTATGGATTGCACAATTTGTGGGGGCATTGTGTGCTGCAGCCTCAAGCACAGACACTTGGCCCAAGGGCAGTCCATTCCTAGCCACAAAAGTTTCAAGGCTGTGGGGGGAGGGGTTGCGCCCAGGTTGCGGACACTTGGCGCTTGGGTTGTCATGCCCTGGCGTCGGGGCCATACCCGCGAGCTGGCTGCCCAGCCAAGCTAGCGGGGTCTGCTGGCAAGACCCCCTTATGTTGGGTGAGGCGTCGAAACCCAACTATCTTGGATCCGGACGCAAACCTCAAACCCAAAACAAACACTCTCGAGCCTGGCCATGAAAGGCCTAAACCTCAACCCTATTAGGTCCGGCCACAGACCCATCCCCCTACCGTATTGGCTCATGACAGCAAAGAACCCACACCCAAACGCTCTTGGGTCCGGACATGGACCCAGCCCCCAACCCCCTTGGGTCCGCACTCCGACCCCACCCCAACCCCTTTGGGGTCTGAATTGGGAAGGACCTAGACTCCTTAGGTCCGGACATGGACCCAACCCCCTACCCCATTGGGTCCACACTTCGACCCAAACCCAACCCATTTGGGTTGTGGATAAGGAAGGGCCCACACCCAAACCCATTTGGGTCATGACTAAGGCCTGAGTGGCTATGGTAGCCCCTACGCCACATGGTGCTAGGTTAGCCCAGGGCCACGTGATGCAAGGGCAACCCAAACGCCAGGTTTCCGCTTCTCATTGTTATTATAATATTATTACTTATAATAAAAATTCTAATATTCATACCACAAGTTATAATATTTTTAGTATTCATAGTATTAATTATAAATAGAATAATAATATTTATAGCACAAATAATACTATTTTTTATATTAATATTGTAAATTTTAATAAAAATAATAATATTGTTAATGCAAATACTATTCATTATAATAAAATAATAATATTTGTAACACCAATTATACTATTTTTAAGAGTAATACTTTGAATTATAAGGAAAATTAAAATATTTATAACACAAATTATACTATTTTTATTATTAATACTTTTAATTATAATAAAAATTAAAATATTTATAACACAAATAATACTATTTTTTATATTAATACAGCCGCCCTCATCGCCACGTGGCGCTAGAGCAGTGCAAGACCCATTGAGCTGGGGTTATGACGCTAGACCCAAAACAATCGGGCCCTGTCTCAGACCTAAGATCATCGGGCCATTTGCCATGACCCAAATGTGTTGGCTCACCCCAAGCCACCCCTATCGCCATGTGGTGCTCGGGTCTGTACGTGGGGTTGGTGCCCCCTGGCTCACCCAAGCACTTCCAAGCGCCACATGGCAGACCCGAGCGCCACCTGGCGCTTGGGCCATGGCAAAAGGCCAATTGGCTATTGCAGCCTCAACATCACGTGGAGCTCGGTTAGCCCCAGTGCCACATGGCGCAAGAGCAACCCAAACGCCAGGTTTTCGCTTCTCATTGTTATTATAATATTATTACTTCTAATAAAAATATTAATATTTATACCACAACTGATAATATTTTTAATATTCTTGCTATTAATTATAAATAAAATAATAATATTTATAGTTCAAATAATACTATTCTTTATATGAATATTTTAAATTTAAATTTAAAATATTCATATAAAAAATAGTATTATTTGAACTATAAATATTATTATTTAATGCAAATACTATTCATTATAATAAAATAATAATATTGGTAACACCAATTATACTATTTTTAAGAGTAATATTTTCAATTATAAGAAAAATTAAAATATTTATAACACAAATTATACTATTTTTGATATGAATACTTTTAATTAAAATAAAAATTAAAATATTTATAACATAAATAATACTATTTTTTATAGTAATACTTTTAATTATAATAAAAATTAACATATGTAAAATCCTTCATCAAGACTCAATAGAAGTGGGTCATGCAAGACCCATTGGGCTGGGGTTATAACGTCGGACCCCAGACAATCGGGTCCTTCCTTAGACCCAAGATAATCGAGCCCTTTGCCATGATCCAAATGTGTTGGCTCACCCCAAGACCTCATCGCCATGTGGCGCTCGGGTTTGTACGTGGGGTTGGCGCGCCCTGGCTCACCCAAGCACTCTCAAGCGCAACATGGCGCTCAGTTCTGGTTGATAGGGAAGGGTCGTCTTATCGCCACATGGTGCTAGGGCAGTGCAAGACCCATTGAGCTGGGGTATAACGCCAGACCCAAGACAATCGGGCCCTGCCTCAGACCCAAGATAATCGGGCCCTTTGTCATGACCCAAATGTGCTGGCTCACCCCAAGCCAGCCGCATCGCCACGTGGCGCTCGGGTGGGGTTGGCGCGCCCTGGCTCACCCAAGCACTCCTAAATGCCACTTGGCGCTTGGTTCTGATTACTAGGGAAGGATTGCCCTAGTGCCACGTGGCGCTAGGGCAGACCAAACACCAGGTATCCGCTTCCTGTTGTTATTATAATATTATTACTTATAATAAAGATTATATGATTTGTCTTATAATTATTTTTATTTTTATTATGATTAAAAGTATTAATATTAAAAATTATATTATTTGTTATAATTATTTTTATTTTTATTTTTATTATAATTAAAAGTTTGTGGGTCTGGACGCGTTCACGCCCACCCGTGCACACCCACCCCGAAGTTGGGCCTGGACGCATCCCCGCCCAATCCCAAGTTGGGTCTTTCCTCACAAAAAACTATGGATTGCTACAAATCATTCTATTACTTATAACACAATTTTTTTTATCATCATGGAATATTTCACACATTTAGTTTTTATTATTTATCTAACACTAATTCATAATTATAACACTATCAAGCATATTTATTTCATAGCTCGTGGCATCACGCGAGCATATTATCTCGTCATGAATATTTATTGTAGCTAATAAGAAAATTGGGCGACGCCGGAAACTTTCTTGCTTTCTCGGTCTTGAGTTCAGCGCAGCCCTGCCTTTAAGAATCATCAACTCTCAACATCCTTGCAAGGTTTGTGCGTTGTGAACAGACAATGGTGACATCAAATCGCTCTTTTAAGAAACTAATCACTTTCAATTTTAAAAGTGTTTGGAATTGTCAAGATTTTAGATTTTAGAAGACGAAAAACACGGTATAAAAGTGTTCAAAAATTTTGGATATGGAATGCTTTCACTTTAAATATGAACACTACCAAAATATTAAGAGATCCAATACTTTTCTTATTATTAAGCTAGGCCCTAGATCCCCACTCCAAATAACATTAGTTCATGTCCCAATTTGTACTATAAATAAGCCCACATGTCTGGTTAGATTAATTATTCCAGCTATGTGTCATCATTAAAACGTGGGGGCCTGCCTCTGTTTCTTCTCCTTCCTTCCTTCCATCTGCAGCCAAGACATAAAATAGAAAAGCAAGAATATGCAGCAACGACTAGATCAGAGATCGGAGGGCCAAAATTGCCCAGTCTGGATTTTTGGCGGGGTCGAACTGGTATCCCGCTACCATATCCGTGTTGTGCCATGTCGACAGGGGTCCGTCGGGTGAAACCAAAGAGTCCAAGCATCACAGATGAAAGCACACACTTGCCTCAAGAGCTACATACATGTTCAAAAAAGAAAAGAAATAAATGCACATGCATTTATACAAGCTGTGTAAAGGTCTTTGCCTTCAACCTAACAGCTTAAGCTGTTAGGTGAGGTCCAAGGATATGATTTATATTATTCTCTAACACACACCCTCAAGTGAAAGCCTTTTGGGCTTGAAACTTGCACAGGCCCACATTACCTTGTGCTTAATTTTTATCAAATAAATAGGGATGGTGAGATTCGAACTCGTGACCGCTTGGTCATTAAAGCTCTGATACCATGTCAAAGAACCA
>Ga0307515_10011061_pt1 | contig 17178 bp, 7 predicted proteins | sample 17_EM_MG_FD_194513 | JGI IMG/M metagenome (GOLD analysis project Ga0307515, IMG submission 194513) | Populus trichocarpa ectomycorrhiza microbial communities from riparian zone in the Pacific Northwest, United States - 17_EM | ecosystem: Host-associated > Plants > Roots > Unclassified | place...
ATTTTCTTTCTTAACTCAGCATGAGGTTTTGCTATCAAAATGATTCTCTGATTTGTGCTTAGGTCATTGGTGAGCTTTTCTTGTGAATAGAAGAAATGCAATGGGGTTTGTTTAATGAAGTGATGCAGGACAGCCCTAGGGGCTGTTCCGAATATGACTTTTAGAGGCTGTTTTAGGGCTGTAAGAAGTGGTTTTATGTTGATTTGTGATGGAATATGAGGAAGGATGCAGATGGCCTCTGGGAGTCTCACAAGAGTCATGCCTAAGAGATGCACTGATTTTTGAGTGATTTTCATGTCCTGGGATTTCAGCCACGCCTCCATGAAACAAAACAACGTTGATTTTTAAGTGAGTAATCCATTTAATGTAATGCATTGGCACAGATGCCTCCACACGTGATGTCCCTTTCCTGGTCACTCTTTTGAAGCTTAACCCTTTCTTCTCTACTTGTGTTTGAAGGTGATAACTCACTGTACAGTATGGCTGCAATTCACTGGTAGATGAGTAGTACTGGGGCCACTCACTGTCGTGATCTATGATATTATTTTACCAGCATTTGACAATCTACTCTACTTCATGCCCTTTGCCTAGATATTTCTATTTCTGCCATTACATCCCACCTCAGCAGATATTATTATAGGAGTATTAGGAACCACACTGATGGATCAGTATTTATGGCTTTTTGTTTGATTCTTCAAGATTGCTTTTCAAAAAGCTGTCTTTGAGAGGGTTATAACCTCTTGTTCTTGGACTCAACTAAATGCTGTGCCTAGATGCTTGTAGTCTGGTGAGATATTGAATCCATCATCTTTGGGCTCACAAGATATTCTTTAATAAATCAGATATATTTCACCTGAAAAGAACATAAATTAAAAGTATTTTATTATGATAGAATAGAGATATTTTGTGATAGGTCAATCTTTTCCTTGCAAGAAAGAAGAAAAGCATTTGAGGGGCTATAAAATGAGAAGGATAAAAAATATGATTGCGCCAGATTCTATTTTATTCAATTTTTCTCTTTGCTTTAATAATAATAATTCTATCTTAAAAGAAAAACCTTTAAATTATTTAAAAGGATAATTGATTTTCCCTTAACAAATTCTAATTTAATTATTAGAGAATCTTTAAATAAATAATTTTTTTTACGACAATGAGTTATTTGCATTTTCACCATGAAGGAATGAGTTAAATTATCAAAACAAGAAAATTAATGATTTCATCTCGAGTTAGAGCTCTATTTTTTAACCTATAGGATTAAAAAGGACTTTATCATCATTTCGAGAAGTGTAACTCAACTGATCAGGCTCTAGGTTTGCTCTCTAAAGATCATCAGTTTGAGTCCCACAAACCTTAAGACTACTAGAGGCTTACATGGTCGTTAATTTCAGGGCTCGTGAAATTAATTGAGGTGCACGCAAACTGATCCGGACACCCATGTTAATAATAATAAAAAAAAAAGACCTCGTCACATTTATATGTGATATCCATCCTCCTATATCTTCATGTCTTTATTATACTAAGCAACATGAATTTATCATCCAGAAAATCAAATACACTGATACACACCAAATAAAAGATCAATTATCCACACGAGCACAGTGCAAACTTAATAAAAACTTGCCTTACTAAAGTCTTTTGACAGCTCAAACAATCCCAGCCTAGTTGGTAAGTAGAGGCAACAATGGAAGGTGACAATGAATGGGAACAAATCCAATGCCCAACAAATCAATTAAGAGAATGGGAAATGGTTGCTCTTGGAGACAACAAGAACCATCTTCAGGCTGACCCCTGTATCTTCCCTCCAAGCAACCATGAAGGCCTTCAAATCCCACAACCACCACCGGAGTCACAAACTATTCCTGGCCAACCATGTTCAAGTGCTGTATGTAATGTGAAAGCTGAGAAAATAGCCGGGTCTGACTCCATGGCGCCACAAGTGGAGCGCAATAGAATTGGGAAGCTTTTGAGGTCCGGGGGGTTTTGGATAGCAAGCAGAGTTCATTATTATGTGATTTACAGAGGTGGGTTTCGCTCAATTGCCTCGCTTACTGTATTGGTAGCAGCAGTTTCGCTATTCTCCAGGTTCCGAAGGTGGAGTAAATGGATCCAGGAAGAGAGAAAGAATCATCTAATCCTTCGTCTCAAAGAGAAAGACCAGGTTCCACTTTCTCCTTGTTTTTTCTTGAATTTCTAAGCATATCGGATGCCTATTTGCATTAGTTTGGAAGCAGCATACCTAACCTAAATCGTGAGGCCCAGTTGCTCGGATTCACTCTTAAGAATAAAGAATAATGCTGGGAACTTGCCACTTTTTTTTTGCTGCATGCCATAAGTGGGGAGTGGTGACAGTAAAGAAACCTAGGAATTGGATGCTAGAGTTCATTAGTGAGAAAAGCTAATGTTTAGTAGGAGTGGCTATTTAAGAAACACACACATTTTGGCTATCCTCTAGACAATATTCTTGGCTTTGCAAGCAAAATTCATAGCTAGGTAAGTACTAATAAAGAACACATGGCGCTGTGAAGTTGTGCTTTCCGTACGCATGCTTTCTTACATGATTGATTGCCTTGACATGATTAATATTCTGCAGACTATTAGCCAGCTCTCGCTCCAAATTGCACAAATGAAAGAAATGTTATTGTCGCGTCGCAAGGTTGCAGTCATCCGAGTTGGTTGACTGATCGATCATCCATGAAAGCTGACGGTACGTAGTTCAGGAATTCTCCACAGCTGCTTAAAAAATTATATGAAGTGGAGAAACGAGTACTGATACATGTGCGTGCGTGCTGCTAGAATCATGAATATTGATTTGTTGAGTGGACTAGTTTCAATCAGTTCCTTCAGTTGGATATAAGCAACTATGTACTGTCCAAGCTTGTTTCATCGATCATTTTTAGTTACCTGGGCTCTTATCATCAGCAAACAGTTTCAAATTTCAAGAATGGAAGAGTGCTTATAGGGTCTAATATGTTTTATGATCACTTGTTCAAACTTGTTTTATCCAATCCCTATGTATCGTATGCAACCAGGACACAGAAATAAGTAAGTAGCTCACAATTAAACGGCAGAAAATACATAGAACCTCTCCATCGCTGTGCATTCAAGTTCCATTTCCATAGCATTAGCTTCATGTGTTAAGAAGACCACTACTGCAAGTAATGAACTTGGATGTAGTTATAAAAATCAGACATTTGCAAGCTCAACTAAATGCAAATTCAGTGTTAGTTTGATTTTCTTCGCATCCCAAAACTCTAAATATAAATGCAAATTCAGCATCGGAGTTCTTTTTTCTTATGATAACTGCAGTGTCAGTTTCCTTAAAATCTCTTTGATGAGCCAACTTTTAGAAGGGCAAGGTTTTGGAGATTCTCTCCTTTTCATCATTTTTTTCCCTTTTCAAATATGTTTAAATAATATATAGAATTTGATATTTATCATCGTAAGTTTAAATTTGGTATTAAAATATTTAATGATTAGTTTTGGATGATTATACATATCTCTTAAACCGTAGATCAAGCTGAAATTTTACAGGGAAATACTATACACATGGAACCATGTTGTGGTAAATTGTCAGGTCGAATTGTGTTTGGAAACAAAAATTATTTCAGATGATCAAAGTTATTAAATGAATATTGTCAAATCTGTTAGACTAGACCTTCGTATACTATTTGAGACATATATGAAGCTACATGTAGAATTTTCCTGTGATTCAATTTGGACTGTAAACTAAGCATCTCAAGCTTTTCAACCATATATGGTACGTTTAAAGAGAACGAAGTGTTTAAAGTCATGATTGAAATATGCCAAAAATATGCGAAAATTTGAGATTCGGGTTATATGAAGAAATTTTAGCATGAAGACTTTATTTTTATTATCCTATTTAATTTATTTATTAATAATTATTTTTAATTTGAATTTGTTCTGGCATATTAGATATTGTTTATGAGTTTATTTCATTATTAAACTTATGTTAGTTGATTACTAGTTTAGGCCCATTAACTTCTAACCCAAAAGAAATCCATTAATGATAGTTAGAGGAGACTATATTATGTTTTTTTTTTTGCTGTAAATTTGGGCAAGTTAAAGAATAAAAGTGAGTTTTTTTTGTGGCAAAACAATATTTCTTTATAAGGATGAAGATCATACACTGACTTATCGAAATTTAACCGGCTTCATGATGTCATTTACATACTTATGATTTTTTGATATAAGGTTATCTTTGGATTCAAGTCCTTTTCCAATGCCTTTGGTTCTTAGGTACATAGTTAACTCTAGGTCAAGGTTCTATCAAACCTGTTTTTCAGCTTTCTAAGTTGTTATTTACTTCATTGGGGGTTGGTTAACCATGTGATCAAGAAATCCGCATAAAAAATATATTTATATAATATGAAAGTAACTTCTATATATAAAATAATTTATTATATATACAATTTAATATCTATAATACAAACACACATTTAACTACATTATAATTTTTTTAAAAAATAAAAGATTGGTTGAATTCATTGCATATTCCCTCATAAATTATTGTTTACTAGAAGAGTGATTTGGATTTTTTTTAGCTATTTTTTTTTTAATTAGGTATTTACAAATTAGGTTCAATGAGATTTCAAGCTCATAATTTATTTTGAATAGCTTCCTATAGAATTCTCGAGATATTAAAAAGATGTTTCAACATTACATTAATGTTCTATTTGGAAAGATAAGATTCAGTTTTGTTGGCTAACAAAAATTGAAATTTTGAAGACCAAATTCAACAATAAAACAAACATGCATCCCTTTTTATATTACTATATTATCGTTGTCTTTTCTTAAAAATTTATCTTAAGATTTTTTTTACAATTTTTGTTGATACTTGTAATTTTTCTATTTTGTGTTTTAGTTTAAAATTTCATTTCTTTACATATTAGTCCCTGAATTTAAGAGAGGAGAGATGGCCATTGAAAAACATCGAAGGAGAGAGAAAATGTTATTTTAGCCATATTCCAGCAATGGAAAGTGTCATTCTTGATGCCAAAAGGTTCATTTTCTCCTGAGGAGTTCAATAGTGGTGGTATTTTTCTATAAACATGTTGAAAAAAGTAAATCGAGGTTCGTTATTTGTTTTTCAATTTGGTTGATTTTTGCTTTTTAGAGTGATTTTAGGGTGTTTTGGAGTAAAAACAAAATTTATCGAGGTTCTTAGAATGTTTGAAGGTATTCTCATGTGAAACAAAACTAAAAATTGGTTTTTAGGGTCAAAACATTTGGACCTTGATTTTTTGACTACCTTTGTGATGGTCGGAAACTGAAGTTTAAGATGATGCATTATTTGCTGTAACAGACAACGAGTCATTTTTTTTTTTTTTAAAAAGTATGTCGTTCACCCCCCAAGCATAAGAAAAATGAAATCAACTCGAGCCTGAGCTTTTGGGTTTCTTGCTAGGCATAACAACGCCTAACCTTTTCTGTTTTTTTCATTTTTTAATTTTAATTAATACCCTCTTTTTTATGTATTTTTTTGCTTTACATGATTTTTTTATTTAAATTTTAATTAATATTATCTATGTTATTTTTAAATTATTAACTATTCGATTAAATAAAAAATAGATTTCAAAAGATAAGGTTATTAAACCACATAAGGGCTCTGACAAGTCATGGGTTGAGCGAGTTAGCTTGATTTGACTCGAGTCTATCCAAATTCTCGTTGTCCTTGTCATAATCCAATTTTGGATCTTTAAATTATTCTATGAAAAATATTTTTTATTCAAGAATTTAAAAAAATCAAAAATTTAAAATCCCAAAATATCTTCAAAACAAAAGTTGAGCTACAATAGACCAAGATGTTAGAAGAATAGCTAGATTGGGGTATTTTGACAAGATAGAAAGAAAAAATTAATTTAAAACAAAGTTGAAGATTGAAATCTAATTTAACCAAAATTAGAAGAATTAATAAGTTTAAGGATTCAATTAAACTTCTAATAGGTTTAATTGATTTAATTAAAGATGTAATTTAAGCAAAATTAAGTCTAAAAGTTAGTTTAGGCCTAAAATTAGAACAATTAATTAAGTTCAAGGACTTAATTAAATTTTCAATGGCTTTTGAGGATTCAATCAAGGACTTAACTAAAAAGAAATCAAATTTGAAAGCCTAATTCAGATCAATTTGCAAATATTAAAAGATTAAAGACAAAATTGAAACTTTAAAGGCCAAATTGGTGTAATCAGGAGTTCAATTACAAGAAATTTGAAGTTTGAAGGCTAATTGAGGGCCAAATTGAAAAAATTCAAGACCAATGACCTTTTTATAAAAAAAAAACACGCAACATTTGGGGCTTTATCAAACCTTTCCAAGGACTAGATTGAAGAAAATCAAAGTTTAAGGCTTAATCAGAGACTAAATAGAACAAACTAGAAACTAAAGGGTACTTTGTAAAAGGCGCCAAACTTGAAGGATTTCAATTGAGTTTTGGCAAAGGCTTCATTGCATAAAATTAGTCAGTTTTGTCTCAATCAAGAATGTTTGAGCTTAAATTGAAACAACAAAAACCAAATTAAAGTTTTTTCAAATCCCAATTAGAAAACCCTAATTTGGGTTTAAGCAAACAACATGTCACTTAGTTTAAATAAAAAGATTGAGCGACATGTCATCTGTTCCTATTTTATTGTCTTCCTCAGTTATGAAGCCTGATTGGAATGCTATCTTCAGGCAAATGAATGTGACATCTCCAACCATCTCAGAGGCTTTAACCACTACCAATAAACAAAGGAGTTTTTCTTCCACAATGATAGCTATTACCATCAAACATTTACACCCTATTTTGTTTTTCAACAAATTAGACAACATGTCCTTGATCAACCACCTTACATTGACAGATTTGAGCTGATCAATGACCAATCTTCCAAGCAATGAATGTGGAGTTTTATACCTCCAAATCGAGTATGATTTGTTTCTAAGGGTAAATATACATCCCCTTTACATGACTCAGGTGCACCAAGGACACGTTTATGCTTAATTTTTCATAATGACCTTATCAAAGTAGCACACTCAGTCAATCATGCCCAAGAAAGAGAAGTATCTTGATTGACTAAGCTTCGGGGCTACCTTCTCTTGGTTAAATAAAGCCCACAAAACAATAAAAAGAATCAAAACCCATTAGTCTAAGAAGGTTAGGAAAGCATGGACAAGAATCTTCCATAAACAACCTATTTTTTTATGCAAAACCATCTTGGTTTTGCAACTGTTGGTTTGAATTTGGATATAAAAGAGTAGTTGCTTTTTAAGGAAAATGAAAAGGGGTACTAGGAAAGAAAAGGCAGAGAAAAAATAGAGAAAATACCTAAAGAGTCAAAAAGAAAATCCAAAAATTGATTTAAGAGAGAAACCAAAGGATTAATGTACCAAATCAAAGTAGAATCCAAACTAGTTAAGAGTGGAAAGGAGTTGAAGATAAAAGGGAAAGTAACCAAGAATCTAGAGATGAAATCTATACATTCTTTACAAGGTATACCCTTAAATTTTGATGAGGGAGTGTAGCTTATTGAGCACAACCCCCATTTTTTCATTATGCTTGTTAAATATTGGTATTAAAGGTTCATTATGCATTTTCTTTTTAGTTACTTGTTAATTTTGATGCATTTGATGTTTTATTTGACTTTTTTCAAATGGTTAGTTATGACATGATTTATTAATATGTGTGTGTATGTGTTTGTTTGAAGTTTGGTTGCATGATTAATTATGTGCATTGGAGTGTTAAATGTTAGTATAGAGTATTGTTTTACATGTTTTGATGTTAAGATGATCATTTTTTAAGTTATGACAATGTGTTTTAAGTTTTGAAGTTCTTATGGTTTAAGTTGTTTTAAGATAGCCTGTTAGGTTTGTTAAAGTTGTATGCATGTTGTTTAAGCATTAGCACATTGAATTTATCCAATAGAACAATGTTTTTTTTTACCTAAGAAAATGTTATTTTTTCCCATTGTTTTACTTGACCTTGCTTACTATTTTTGCTATTTTTTTTTTCTTGTTAGTTTTGATGATTCAAGCAGGTTGTATTAAGAATGCTTAAGCTTTGTTTGCTAGGTTTAATTATTATTTTGGGTTATATTGTATTTTTTATGAGCTTAAGTTATGTTGCTAGGTTTCTGGGTTTACAAACTTTTATGGGTTGATGTTCTTGCCATGAAATTTGCCTTAGGTCTTTGATTTTGGTATCATTTTGGTCGATTGTTGGTTCTTATATATGCATGCATACTTGTTGGTCTTTGATCTTAAGGTTTTCAAGGCTTAAAAACATTGTTTTTATGGCTTTTGATCTTCATTTCTGTCTTTTTATTTTTTTGCATAAAATCAAATAAGCATGGCTTTTGTTGGATTATTGTGATGATCTAGCTCCAAAATCTGGTTTGAATGATGTTTGTGTGTGATTTCATGACTTTAATTTTGTGCAATTTGGTCTCATATCAAATTTATGTTTTCCAAGTTCATTTCTTATTGTTCTTCGTATTCTTTATCAAATTCAAGCAAAAAAAAAACCATTTGATCTTTAGTGCTTCTTTCTTGTTTCTAGACCTTATTTGTGTGCTTGGACCTTTGTGCTAGTAAGCCCAACTCACGTGGCTGGGTTGAGCCCAACCCATCTTTTTAATATGGTAGTGTTTGAGGAGTTTGATTTTTACCAAAGAAAAAATGCATTTTTTTTCTTAAGACGTGTCTACCAAACACGACCTTAAGAAAAAAAATTAGCCTCTAGTTTTTAGTTAAGGACGTATTTGACAAACATGCCCTCCTGATTTTCTAGCAATGTTTATTTTTTTATTTTTTTTACTTTTTCCAAACAGATCTCAAATAATTCCCAATTTTTTTTTTGAAAAAATCAAAGATCATTTTAAAATTATTTTTAGATCCATCGCATGTTCTCCAACCATTTTATTTAATATTTGAGTTGTAGACTTATACTGTAAGATACTGACCCAATATTAAATATACCAGTTTTTCTTCATAAATTTCAGAAAATTACAAAAAACAAACCAAAAACTTATTCAAAGAAAAATAAAAAAATACATGTTTTTATCTATGTGCTTATGACCAAGTCTCTCAAAAAATAAAAAATAAAATCATATTTGCATAAATAATAATAAAAAATACAAGTCATGATTTAATATATATGAATACTAAAATTCAAGAAAAATATTTTTGTTAATATCTTTGCATGCTTTTTTTTTTTTTTTAATTTACTAACATGTTTATGAAATATATGAGAACTTGGCTTCTATTTTAAAAATACAAAAAAACTTATTTTGTTTGTTCGAATATTAAGGATTACAAATTTATACGCAAGACGTATTCCTGATGTTAAAAGAAAAATGTAAAAAAAAAATATTTTGACATTAGAATAATTAAGTTTTAACCTTATAAGATAAGGACCTCCTTACTGATGATGATTTTTCTTAAACTTTAGACAGACCAACGGGTTATAAAATACAACAATACATTAGTTTATATCAAACAAACAAACAATGCAGGTTATCCTTAGTAAGGTGTACTAGGGGTGATGTGTATTTCCTATACACAACTAGTTCTTTTATCTAGACTTTGAGACCAATTAGAGTTCATCGGAACTAAAATACTAGGTGGCAACTCCAATTTATTTTGTTGATAAGAAACAAGAATTTCTTATTCTTTTCACCTATCATCTCGAAGATCCCGGTCTGGGAGGATGATCTTCATTACGTCGTACACGTGTGACAATTCTAATATTTTTTTTAAATAAAATAAAACTTTAGATCCGTGTCATTTTTAATTTTTCTTTTAAAGGCAAGCTGGTTTTGGCCAAGACTACTGAGTTAATTGGGCCACAACTGAAGACCCATGTTGACCTAAAACAATATATATATTAAAACATGGGTGTCTAGAATTTTTTTTTATAATCAAACCGGATTTTACCATGGTTGATTGGGTCATAATAAGACTTGACCTGAAGATTGTCTCGTCCAAGACTTAGATCACGAGTTAAGGGAATTAATTTGGGTTAATCTAAGCTTTGACTTAATAAAAAACATGAAATGATATTATTTTAATTAAAAAAATCGGGTTTTTTCTTAGGTCCCAAGTAAATCAATCTAAAAACAAATAAATAATATAATTGAAAAATTAATAGCAGTAGCTAATCAATCGAAAAGCTATAAGAAATATTATTATAAGATATGAACAATACCGTAGAGGTTTTTATGAACCCAAATTATTCATAGAGGGACCTGTTGAAGGAAAATAAAATAGTCGAAATCGTGCAATAATTCGAAGCTATCATGGCCGTGTGATCGTGAAGTTTATTTTGCGTTTCTGTACCACAATTGAAAAGAAACGAAAAGTCGTCATTTCATTTCTTGGTCTGAGAGAGAGAGAGAGATAGAGAGATTGTTGGTGGGTGTGTGTGTGTATGTACAGATCTCACTCTCTTGATCCACGCAGAACAGGTAACGAACCATTTTCTCTTTGATCCGTCACTTTTGTCTCTCCATGCTTTGACTCTGTCTTTCTTGCTCGCTTAATCACTTCCATTTCCACAGTATTTTTTTTAGTAATCTTTTCGATTTCGATTTTTCTTTTTGAAGCTGGATCTTCTCCTCCTGTAGGCAATTTCAAAGTTGTGAGAGTAGAAGCTATCTGTTGTTTGCATTTGGCATAATATTTTAGTGTCGAATTGCGTTTTTTTCTGTTCCTTAAAATTAGGGTTTTTGATTGATTTATTTATTTCTGTATGCTTCAGTCAAGCACTTGCAACATTTGGTTACATTGTACGGAAATGGGGAGATTAAAGCTAAACCCTGGGATTAAGTCAATTGAGGAAGAGCCTGAGGAGCGTGATGCTGCTGTTGAATCAAATAGGGCTGATTTATTAGCATATTCGATTAATTCTGAAGTCAGTGCCGTGTTGGCGGTCATGAGGAGAAACGTGAGATGGGGGGGTCGGTATATTTCAGGTGATGACCAGCTAGAAGACTCTCTAATTCAATCTTTGAAGACGTTGAGGAAGCAAATCTTCTCATGGCAGAATCCGTGGCATACTATCAACCCTGCTCTTTATCTTCAGCCCTTTTTGGATGTCATTCGGTCCGATGAAACGGGTGCACCAATCACCGGGGTTGCTTTGTTGTCTGTTTACAAGATATTAACTCTTGATGTCATTGATCAAAATACTGTAAATGTTGAAGATGCTATGCAGCTGGTAGTTGATGCTGTGACTAGTTGCCGGTTTGAGGTGACAGATCCTTCATCTGAAGAAATGGTGTTGATGAAGATACTTCAGGTTCTTCTGGCTTGCATGAAGAGTAAGGCATCTGTCATGTTGAGTAATCAACATGTTTGTACCATAGTGAACACTTGTTTTCGTATAGTACATCAAGCAGGCAGTAAAAGCGAGTTGCTGCAGAGGATTTCTCGCCACACTATGCATGAACTTGTCAAGTGCATTTTTTCACACCTTCCAGATGTTGAAAGCGCTGAACAGACATTGGTTAATGGAGTTACTTCTCACAAACATGAGGTATAATTGCATCTCATATTCATCTTGATTGTTGCAATATCTTTTCTTTCAATTATGCTTATGTTATTTGCTGAGACATAGGATAAATGGGAAGCTGGAAAACTTGAAATGAAAAAAATAATCATGATGAGGGGTTTGTCTGGAAAGCTAGACGTTGATAGCTTATTGATGCTTTTGACTTGTGGTAATTTTGGATTAAAACTTCCTCTCAAATGATCGTGATGAATGGTTGATGGTATGCTATGGATTCTCAACTGCATGTTCCTGGTAGTCGAAGCAACAGAAGACTGTATTCTTTTTCCAATGTTGCATGGATGGAAAATTAATAGAGCTTTAGGGGAAAACCTATTCTGATTAAATTCAAAAGTCTTAGTTGGTAGAGGTGGTTTGGCTCTTTTCCCCTACTTTTGTGTGAAATTGCGAGGCTACTTTTGTGATCTTAGTTTATGTATTATACTATTTGTTTTTCAATTTCTTTTAGTTTTGGAAGACTGGCACATAGCATTAAAGAGCCGGGAAAATTTTCTCTGGAAATTTATGTCTTAATATTATGCATTCTAACAAATTAGGTGGTTTATGTACTGTGACCTGCAGATGTACTATAAGCACCGTTTTGTTTATTGGAAAACAATGTAATCTGGATGAAAGAGTGGAAAAGATAAACATTTCTGGCACTTGTGCCTTTGAACAGAATCATCTACTTTTTTGTCTTTTTTTTTTCCTACTTTCAAAAATATGTAAAGCTTCTTGTTTCTTATGCAGATTGGTGGGCTGGATAATGATTATGCTTTTGGGAGTAAACAGATGGAGAATGGAAATGGTAATTCAGAATTGGATGGCCAAGCATCCACTGTGAGCTTTGGTTCCAATGCTTCCACAGCTCTGGTGGCAAGGGAAGAAAATGCAATTGGGACTGGTGGTGGAAAGGATGGCCTTCCATTTGATTTGCACCTTATGACAGAACCATATGGAGTGCCTTGCATGGTAGAGATATTTCATTTCTTGTGCTCTTTATTAAATGTTGTTGAGCATATTGGAATGGGTCCCAGATCAAATACTATAGCATTTGATGAAGATGTCCCACTTTTTGCTTTGGGTTTAATTAATTCTGCAATAGAATTGGGCGGCCCTTCTATTCGTTGTCACCCGAGGTTACTGAGTTTGATTCAGGATGAATTATTTCGTAATCTGATGCAATTTGGTTTGTCAGTGAGTCCGCTTATTCTCTCAATGGTCTGTAGTATAGTTCTCAATCTGTATCACCATCTCCGAACTGAACTAAAACTCCAGCTCGAGGCTTTCTTCTCATGTGTGATTTTGAGACTTGCGCAGAGCAGATATGGTGCTTCATACCAGCAGCAAGAGGTTGCCATGGAGGCTCTTGTAGACTTCTGCAGGCAGAAAACCTTTATGGTGGAGATGTATGCCAATTTAGATTGTGACATAACATGCAGTAACGTGTTTGAAGAGCTTGCTAATTTATTGTCAAAGAGTGCTTTTCCAGTGAATTGCCCTTTGTCTGCAATGCACATTCTTGCTCTTGATGGCCTTATTGCTGTTATTCAGGGGATGGCTGAAAGGATAGGCAATGGATCGGTAAGTTCAGAGCAGGGACCAGTGAATCTTGAGGAGTACACCCCGTTCTGGATGGTGAAGTGTGACAACTATAGTGATCCTAATCATTGGGTTCCATTTGTCCGCAGGAGGAAGTACATTAAGAGAAGGTTGATGATCGGAGCTGATCACTTTAATCGTGACCCAAAGAAAGGACTAGAATTTCTCCAAGGAACACATCTCTTACCTGACAAACTGGACCCTCAAAGTGTGGCTTGCTTTTTCAGGTACACTGCTGGGTTAGATAAGAATCTTGTTGGTGATTTCTTGGGAAATCATGATGAGTTTTGCGTTCAGGTTCTCCATGAATTTGCTTGGACTTTTGATTTCCAAGACATGAATCTTGATACTGCTTTGCGGTTGTTCTTGGAAACTTTTAGACTGCCTGGAGAATCACAAAAAATACAAAGGGTGCTTGAGGCATTTTCTGAGAGATATTATGAGCAATCACCACAGATTCTTGCTAACAAGGATGCAGCTCTTTTGCTGTCTTATTCCCTTATAATGCTCAACACAGATCAGCACAATGTACAGGTGAAGAAAAAAATGACGGAAGAGGACTTCATCCGGAATAATAGGCACATCAATGGAGGCAATGACTTACCTCGAGAATTTCTTACGGAGCTTTACCATTCAATTTGCAAAAATGAGATCCGCACAACTCCTGAACAAGGATTTGGTTACCCTGAAATGACCCCAAGCCGTTGGATTGATCTAATGCACAAGTCCAAAAAGACTGCTCCGTTCATTTTATCTGATTCCAGAGCCTACCTTGACCATGATATGTTTGCCATAATGTCAGGTCCAACAATTGCTGCTATCTCTGTGGTGTTTGATAATGCAGAACATGAAGATGTTTACCAGACATGTATTGATGGATTCCTGGCTGTTGCTAAAATCTCCGCATGCCATCATCTTGAAGATGTGTTGGATGATCTAGTTGTGTCTCTGTGCAAGTTCACAACCCTCCTGAATCAATCTTCAGTTGAGGAACCGGTGCTAGCCTTTGGTGATGATGCAAAAGCAAGGATGGCAACTGTTACAGTTTTTACCATTGCAAATAGGTATGGTGATTACATTCGCACAGGATGGAGGAATATCCTGGACTGCATCTTGCGATTGCACAAACTTGGTCTCCTCCCTGCTCGTGTGGCCAGTGATGCTGCTGATGAATCAGAGCTAGCTGCTGACCCTGTGCATGGTAAACCTATTACAAATTCTCTGTCATCAGTTCACATGCAATCCATGGGAACTCCAAGGAGATCTTCTGGATTAATGGGCCGATTCAGTCAGCTCTTGTCTCTCGACACTGAGGAGCCAAGATCGCAACCCACTGAACAACAACTTGCTGCTCATCAACGCACCCTTCAGACAATCCAAAAGTGCCATGTTGACAGCATATTTACTGAGAGCAAGTTCTTGCAAGCTGAATCGTTGTTGCAGCTAGCACGAGCACTCATCTGGGCTGCAGGTCGCCCTCAGAAAGGGAACAGTTCACCAGAGGATGAAGATACTGCTGTTTTCTGCCTTGAATTGCTCATTGCAATTACACTGAGCAACAGGGACAGGATTGTGCTATTGTGGCAGGGTGTTTATGAGCACATAGCTAATATTGTTCAATCAACTGTAATGCCTTGTGCCTTAGTAGAGAAGGCTGTTTTTGGACTCCTCAGGATTTGCCAGCGGCTGCTGCCCTACAAAGAGAACCTGGCTGATGAACTTTTGAGGTCACTGCAACTTGTCTTGAAGCTTGATGCCCGTGTTGCTGATGCATACTGTGAACAAATTACACAGGAAGTGACTCGGCTTGTGAAAGCAAATGCTACACACATCAGATCCCTAATGGGTTGGCGTACGATTACATCCTTGCTTTCCATCACTGCTCGTCACCCAGAAGCTTCTGAAGCAGGATTCGATGCGCTGTTGTTCATTATGACTGATGAAGCTCATTTGTTGCCTGCCAATTATGTTCTCTGTGTTGATGCAGCAAGGCAGTTTTCAGAGTCTCGTGTTGGACAGGCAGAGAGATCTGTGCGAGCACTTGAACTTATGGCAGGTTCTGTTAATTGTTTGGCTAGGTGGTCGCATGATGCAAAGGAAACAATGGGAGAAGAGGAGTCTGCAAAATTATCACAGGATATTGGGGAAATGTGGCTGAGGCTTGTGCAAGGTTTACGGAAAGTTTGTTTGGATCAGAGAGAAGAGGTCAGAAACCATGCTCTTTTATCATTGCAAAAGTGCTTGACAGGAGTGGATGAGATTAACCTTCCACATGGTCTGTGGTTACAATGTTTTGATCTGGTGATCTTTACTATGCTAGATGACTTGCTTGAAATTGCTCAGGGACACCAAAAAGACTACCGGAATATGGAAGGGACACTTATCATTGCTGTAAAACTCCTGTCAAAGGTGTTTTTACAGTTACTTAATGAACTTGCACAGCTGACAACTTTCTGCAAGCTATGGCTAGGAGTGCTTAGCCGAATGGAAAAATATCTTAAGGTAAAAGTGAAAGGGAAGAAGAATGAAAATCTCCAGGAAACGGTGCCTGAGCTTCTTAAGAACACTTTACTTGCAATGAAGAGTAGGGGAGTGCTTGTGCAGAGGAGTGCTCTAGGTGGGGATAGCTTGTGGGAACTTACATGGCTGCATGTGAATAACATTGCTCCATCTTTGCAAGCTGAGGTGTTCCCTGACCAAGATCGAGAGCAGTCACATCATAAGCTGGGTGAAACTGGTGGAAGTTTGGTGTCTGATGAAACAGATTCTGTTTCTTCCAAGGAATCAGTGCATGCTGAAGTTGCTGGCACAGGAGGTTAACATGTGCACAATGTTTAGCAGACTATGATCGGTTTGTTGATATTTGTAGCTGAGGGCACATAGTTGGAAGCATCGGTATTTTTTACAGGTTCCAATATTGGAATCAACTGGGGTACTGATAAAGATTCAGCTTTATCTTAGTTTTAGTTTGGGTTGATGTAAACTGTAGTCAAGAAGCGAATCGAACAGATGAAAATCGTTGTTCAGGACTTCAAGCATCAGAGCTGGTCAGTCGGTGAGAACCCCGCATAGTTTTTCTGGTATTGTCCTTATGTTTTGCATTTATAAGAACTTTCCATGCGTGCTATCATCAAAAGTGGGTTTCTTTGAAGATGTTATATAGTTAATAGATGAAGGATTTAACCCGATAGTCTTTCTTTTATTTGAATTCTTCCAGGGAAGAATGCTCTCATCACGGTTTCCGGAATTTTGAGCTTGAAATTTATATTGACTTTCTGGTTGATGTACAGGACTCAGAATTTGAATCTGAAACTTGTATGTTTCAAGTAGGTTATACTCGGAATTAAAATGTAGTGTACCGTTGTCTGGAGACATGCCATGGTTTTGCAGATTTAAATACAATTCTTCAGATTCTGGATGCTCTGTGGACTGGTGATTATTATGATCGGAGCATTCAATTGGCTCTCTAATTATCGAAACAGAGATGTTGCGATTGTTTATAAAAGTAAAAGAGAAGTAGCTGACTAGCCCGCGCTCATGTGGGTGACCCGGGCATCTCATCTGCTACTCTATGGTGAGTAGGTATTTTCATCTCCAGGTTTGACAGGAACATTAGCAACCCTTTCTGTTGCTATGCTTAAATGGAGAAGAAATTCAGACTATATGATTTTTAGGTAGAACAAAACTATTGCGGTTTCTACCCATTTTTTTATTATTATCTTTTTAATAGAAAAAAAATTGTCCAGCCAAAAAACGTTATTTTTTAATAGATATACTTGGATTTCGTATCTAAATTTTTTAAACTCTGAGATTTGAGTGATGAATTTCTTTGGGTTTAAGAATTTTATTTTTAAAAAATATTTTATTTAATTATTTAATAATAAAAATAGATACTTGTAAAATGTATAAATTAAATGTTGAAATGTTTGTTTGAGATTGTAATAATATTATAAAAAGTAAATTGAAATAATTTATAAAGATAAATTTAAAATCAAGTAAATATTAAAAAAAATTAAGAAAAGAATGACGGAAATGAGAA
>Ga0307515_10011062_pt1 | contig 17178 bp, 6 predicted proteins | sample 17_EM_MG_FD_194513 | JGI IMG/M metagenome (GOLD analysis project Ga0307515, IMG submission 194513) | Populus trichocarpa ectomycorrhiza microbial communities from riparian zone in the Pacific Northwest, United States - 17_EM | ecosystem: Host-associated > Plants > Roots > Unclassified | place...
CATCTGTTTGAAAAATAAGTGGAGGGCTAGAGGGATCATGGAGGCAGGTCTTGCTGGTTTCTTGGTTGAGAAATTCCTCTAGCTATGATGAAATTGTCTGTGAGGGCAAAACGTTCAGTCTTCCTGCATACTGAATTCAAACTTGCAACCATTTATACGGTACCTTTAATGAGTCCATTCAAGGAAACTTCCTAGCAGATAGATATGGAGGAGAACAGAGGAGTGGAGCTGAGAGGGGGTGAGTAGCGCATCAAATCTTCATGAAAAAGCATCCTTTAAAAAGAATGTGTAGGTGATGATACATCAAAGGGATTGATTTATCATTCTCACTTTTCCCATGCAACTTCATGTCAGCCAGATTGAAGAGCATCTAGTATAAAGGGGCTGTGCATAAGAGTGATGTTCTTATATCGCAATCATGACGTAATTATCATTTAGCTTAGGCTTCCACTCATTTTCGGCACGTGTGGAATGGAAATGTAAAATAAAAAATATCCCTTGCAACTATTGCTAGATTTGATTCACAGGAGCATCTCCTCCAACTTTCAAGATTTGTCATTTGTATCTCTCTGAAATGATTTTGTTTACAATTGGGACTCATTTTGTTTTATTTTTCCCCCCAATTTACATGGCTGTGTTTGACAGCATTAGGGGGGAAAATTTGACGAAATGAAGAAAATTGAGGCTTGTTTCTCTCTATCATATCCTAATATATAAGGTCCAAACATAGTAGGCCATCATCTGCTAGCTGTTCTTGTCAATAATTGAGATACAGTTCAGCTCATTCTTCTTCTTCTTTTATAATAATAAGCAAACATGGTACAAGGTGAGATAATATTCCTGGACAAGCTGCCCACGGAAGCCATTCACAGATAATATTCCTGGACAAGCCGCCCACGGAAGCCATTCACAGAAAAGCAAAAAAAAGAAAAGAAAAAAAGAAAAGCGCGTTTAGCTGGGGTGATTGCTACTGAGAAGTTGAGTTCTTGTGGACCTCAAGAACCTCACTTTTGCTTTCAATGCTCTTGTCATGATCATAGCGGTTTAAGGTTTTTTATATATCCTTAATTTTTTTTTTTTGTGGTGAAGGGTATCGAACAAATCAATGAAATAAAGAATGGAAGGCATGCAAAGAGTTTTGGTTGATTACGTACATGTGCTGGAGATTATCTTCTGTGAGTTAGCTTTTAGCTATCTCGTGCTGTCAATTAGTGGTTAGCCTAATTTAATTAGGTGTTGAGGAATTAGGCAGAGGTGCAAGCCTGCCGGTACATTTGGGTCTGTGAAAACAAAAAGTTTTGAGTATTGATTTGATAAAGTAGTTGAAGATTTGTTCGTATTTAACTAGATTAACATTTTTAAATGATAGTAATAAAAAATCCAACTATTAAATTAATTTTACATCTTTTTCTAATGATTTTACATGTAGTTTCATCGTTTATTGGACCGTTGAATTTCTAAATATTAAATCATAAAATTATTATTTTTATTTAAATGAATTTTGTTATTTTCCTAAGAGTTTTTCGGGCTTATTATTTTTATCTCGGATTTTGTTTTAATTATCATTGGTTTTAATTTTCTGAATCATTTTTTTAATTTTTAATTCATTGAATTCTTAAAAGATTTTCTTAGGACACTCTTAATGTCAATATTAGAGGATGAGCTTCATTAAAAAAAAAAAAAACCAAACTCCACAACACTTGATTTTTTAGAGATTGAGCATTTAATATCTCAATGTAAAATGAGAGAATGATATGTTTATAATGATTATTTATTTGTTTTTTAATCTAGAAAGTATTAATTAGTATTATCCATTTATGGTGAAATTCAACAAATCAACGATGCACAATTTCTTTCTAAATATTTATAAAGATTTTTAAAGCACAGTGACCATAATTGTCATGATAATCATCAACACGGTGATTGTGAGCATTTGGAAATCTGATTCTACCCGTGTTTTTAAAAAAATTAATATTTTTTTGTTAAAAATTAATATTTTTTGTTAAAAATTAATTTTTTTATATGTTTTGGATGTTTTGATGTGCTAATCTAAAAAATAATTTTTAAAAAATAAAAAACATCATTTTGATATATTTCAACACGAAAAACATTTTGAAAAACAACCGCAATCATACTTCTAATTTGTGATTAAAACCATGATCAGACGTGAAGCGAAATTAATTGACCTTGGAATTCTTCAATCTTTATTCTAACTAAAAAGAGAAAAAAAAAACATAGGAAAATAGAAAGGAAAAAAAAAAAAGATAAGAGAAATAGAAACCATGGAGACCAAATAAAAAGCAAGGGCACCCAGAAGTGAGAAAACAGGGGACTTTATAGGGCGAACGAGAAGAAGACAGTGAAAGGAACATGCAATGGCTGCAGTGTTCTTGCTTGGCGTTTCTTAAACATTGGTAGGGCTGGACGGAAAATCACCGCGTTAGTATAAAAAGAAGTAAATAGTATAAAAAGAAGTAATTATTCTTGAGAGAAATAATTTAACTGAAATTATTTTTATTAATTCGAGTATTATAAATTTTAGAATCTGATAAATTAGTTGGAAAATTTAGAATTTTGATAGATTAATTGGAATACATATAAGATACTTGAATATTTACGGTTATAAAAAAAAGAAAAAAAAAAAGAAGAAGCAATTGAAACACGAGCAAGCTTCTTTGAAGCGCAAATATTGAATCGAAAGTATACAAAACTAGAATGCACAGGAGGAACAGCAACGGTATCCAGTGGCTGCAAAAGGACTGAGGCGCTGCTGGAAAAAAAAAGATCAGGAGGAACATTCACATGGCGGCAGTGGATGATACCAATCTTGTAAGACTGGGTGTAAGGATTGGAAAGAAGACAACTTGAGCCAGCGAGAAAGAGTTGGATTTTCGGTGTCAGGCTATACAAAATATCAGGAGGACAATTTACTGGGAACAAGGTTGCAGCAAACACATGAAAGAGGTCGATGTTCAATAACAAAACAAAAATACTACCAGAAAATTGATAAATATAAACGAAAACACCGACAAAAGTCAGATTATTTCCTGTTTTTTTGTGTGTTAAAAGGTTTGAGTCTTTCGTTAAACGACAATTAGGTGAGAGTATGCAGTTTGTGAACAAAACAGTTGAACAAAAACAACAAAAAGGAAATAAACGAACGTGGGTGTAAATAGCAAGCTATCCATCAATACAGACTCGACAGACTCGAAGTCTCCTAGAATATGAGGCAGAAGGGGGAGACAAAAACACATGCGAGTCCTCTTTATTTAAATGTGGAAAAACTATGAAGACTATTTAACAAATGTGTAGATGAAGATCAGCAATATGATCATGATAAAGAAATAAAGGATCTCTCATATTCAGGAAGCGTTTGGGAACGCGGTTCAACCCGCGTCCCCAAAAAATTTGAAATTTTTATTTTTTGCTAAAATTTAATATGATTTATATGTTTTGGATCGTTTTGATGTGCTGATGTCAAAAATAATTTTTTAAAAATAAAAAAATATCATTAGCATGCATTTTGGTATGAAAAGTTATTTGAAAAGCACCCGTAACTACACGCTCTGAGAGCTGAGAAGTGAGAGGAGCTGCAAAAAATCAGCTAAGTAACAAAACAGAATGCTAATAATCATGAATGAACAGAAGCAATTGCGGAACAGCACAAACACTAAAACACAGCTGGAGAGAGATGTAGCATGATCATTTTATTTAGTTTCTTGATTTTGCCGAGCATCAAAAAACATTTATTCTTGATATTCATCTTCTATCTTTTTTATTTTATTTTGGCCTAGAGTAAAAAAAAAAAAAGACAAATTACAAGAAATGATTGAATTGACAAGTTAGAGGATAAATGAATACAAAATTACGAGTTTGTCATGATTAGTTTTTATGTCATTTTAACCTTATTTCAATGCTTAATATCATTTTTTGTATAAAAAATAATCTAACCCCGAAACAAAGCACGAGAACCAAGGATAGTATTATAGAAAACTCTAAAACATGTGGCGTAGAGAAAACACTATGTTGTGTTGTTCACACACTCAGATATTACTGTTTACTTACTATATATTTTCATTTTTTCACTTTAGTCTTTAAATTTTTATTTTTGGCAGTTTGACCCTAAATTGAAGATCAATTGTTTGTGATTTCTTAGGCAAAGGCAACATTGAAAAAAAGTGGATCTAAATAAAAAAGGCAGCCAAAATGGGTGATGTGTTCACAATTTTTTTTAAAATACACTTTGATCCTTAAACTTTATAAATAATATAGTTTTAAGTCCCTTTGAGTGTCTAAGATTCAATTTTAGTACAAAATTTTATTTTTCTTTAAATTTAGCACATTGTTAGATAGAGGAGAGAGAGAGGGACTTGTCGGATTCCGGCAATAGAAAAAAAAAATCAACATTTACAATGATTTTGCCTAGCAAGATTGTCTATAATGGTACCAATGAGTTATCTACTCCATCGACTTTAAAAAAAAATTAAGGGTGTTTTTCCTGATAGGTAGATGCCTAGCTTTTTTTTTTTAATTAATACTTTTTATGTTTTTTTTTAATAATTTTTTAATATATATTTTAATTAATACCCTTTTTTTTCTGATTTCTTGACTTATTTAGCCCTTTTTAAGTAATAATTACTTTTTAATTATATTGTATATATTTAAGTTTTTAAGAGGTTATATGATTCATATATATCTTTTTTTTTTCAATTTTTATAGATTGGATTTATTTTTAAAAATAAAATTATTTATTTTTGGATAATATTTCTAACATGTGCAACCTTGCATAATATTTTTTTCTTTTTTATTTTATTCAATCAATTTTGTGTGTGTGTCGATTTCTATTATTATTTAATTTAATAAAAAATTAATTTTAATAAAAAAATTTATTAAACATAACATGATAAAGATTAAATATTTTGATTTACACGTGTTTCTCAAATATTCTAATTTTTTATTTATTTATTTACATGTATAGTTCTTGATTTATTTAATTAGATGCTTGCATGAGTTTTTTAATTTATATTTAAAATATTTTTTTATGTAAAACAATGCATTGAAAAGGTCTATATATTTAATTTGTTTATTGATAAAAAATACCCAACCTACAACGAACACAAGAATTAAATAGATTGTAACCATCTAGATGGTGGTCCAGTGGTAAAAGCTTGGGACCAAGAGGTTTGCTCCCTCTGTAGTCTCAGGTTCGAGCCCTGTGGTTGCTCATATGATGGCCACTGGAGACTTACATGGTCGTTAACTTCAGGGCCCGTGGGATTAGTCGAGGTGTGCGCAAGCTGGCCCGGACACCCACGTTAAACTAAAAAAAAAAAATTAAATAGATTGTATATCATAAAAATCTACAGTAATCTCAAGAAAAGAAAAACTAATTTAACACCTAAAAGGCTAAAACTCGACAGAAAGAAAGAAAGAAAGAAAACCCACTGCATTCTCCAAGCCTGGCCTGCGATTTTGAAAAAACCAAAAAGCCCAGATCCATTACCTGTGAAAACCAGCACTCCACAATCTAGCACACACCTGCTCTGTCTGCGCGCCTTGAGAACGGATAAAATCCCTCCTCCTTCACTCTCTCACTCAAAGCCAAAGCCACTGAAACTCAATAACACAGTTAAAAATGCTAGCAAACCCTAGCACCAGTACTACTCTCCATTACAGGCCGAATTCCACACACAACCCTCCATTTTCCCACACTAATCATAGCTGCAAGCTCTCTCTCTCCCCTAAATGCCCTCGCTTCACCAATTTTGCAAAATCCAAGTGTTCTTCACTTTCTCTGCTTCTATCAAGAAGAAAACGTGAAAGGTTGGTTACTGTAGTCAAAGCTTTCGAGGACACCTCTGCTGTAAATGACGGCCCTCAGTCTTTGCCTCAGCCTATTTCTGTCAAAATCCCCGTCGGTGACAGACATGTAAGTTTATTTTACTTAATTCAAATATTTCTTCTGTTTCGATAATTTTAGAGTTTAGTTTTGAGGCATTTCTTAGTAGAATTTGCTGTATTTGTATCATTTTTTTTGTTTTGGATAATGAACAGTATGGTTGAATTTCTATCAGTAATGGTAAAAGGTATTGAAATGCGAACTTGTGTTTGATTTTCAGTTTAGTTTTGTTGTCGTTATCAATTATTTGAGATTGCTCGTTATTGTGTTTAAATAATCGATTATTTATTTAAATCTGTGTATTTTATGGTTGTTTTTTCCGTAGATAATGGTTGAGACGGGCCATCTTGGGAGACAAGCTAGTGGTTCCGTCACAGTCACAGATGGAGAAACTGTGAGTTATGATTTGTGAGGGTTGATGTATAAGTGTTAATGTTTGATATCAAAGAAATATATATTGTTTTATTTGTTTAATGTGCAGATTTTACTATGATTTGATTCCTTGGATCGGAATTTAGATTCTTTGTTTTCGGAACAACCGATATCCATGTTCAGATTTTATTAACTTATGCTATCTTATCAGAGTGCATTGGGATTTCCAAAAGGACTTTGTGTGTGTACTTTCATATGCAGAATACATTAAATGATAAGAAGCTACGACTTCAAAACACACGCCCGTGTGTATTGGATAGGTGCTCGCTAGTAATAGTCAGCAAAATCTCTTCAGATACCAAGTCTTAATTGCGCTTATAATGGCATGGGTTTGGAGTGTGTGGGGTTGGAGGAGAGAGCCACTTGATTTATGTAGCTCAGCCACTGGACTGATAGTGACTGTTTATCCTAGCTAACAAGAAAGAAACTGATTAAATGTATTTCTGTTTGAATTGTTTGGCTTAGAAGAATGAACCAAGACTGGATTCCAATTATTAGGTAAGGCAAGGAGAGTGTAGTCACCCATAGCCTCAGACCTCCACTACTGTTCTGCATCCTCAACTGCTTTGTTTCACATGTATTTATATGTACGCTGTGGTACTTCTTCTGCATGTGTTATTACTTCATAATTGTCGTGTTGAAGTTCAGCTGGTTGTCTTCATGTATGACCTCAGGTTCTTATGCTTATATCTACATTATTGCTTCTTTTCTGTAGATTATCTATACATCTGTTTGTTTGGATGATGTTCCTAGTGAGCCTTCTGATTTCTATCCTCTTTCTGTAAACTATCAAGAGCGATTTTCTGCAGCAGGTCGAACTAGGTATGTCTTGCAGTGCTTTCAACTTTTGGAATTTATTTTGCAGTTATGTGAAGGAGACTAATGTTTATGCTTTATATCTGCCATTGTTTTAGTGGAGGATTTTTCAAACGAGAAGGGAGGTTGAAAGATCATGAGGTACTATCCATCTCTTTCAAGTACAGAAAATGCTTAATCAAGTGGATAGCTGAAGCAGTTGTCTTTAACTATCACCTTTTCAATCTAAGATTTTAACTTCAAGCCATTATAGTTTATATTTTCTTCATATGAGTTTCATTTGCTGGCAAGTCTTAGCATATGTGACTTTGCTTTCATGTTATTGGTTATCATATTATTTGTCTAAGAATGGGGGACACATGATTTGAATAGCTGCTAAAACTTTTAGATAATGCTGATATCCCTTTTTCTACAAAATTGTAGAGAATTTAAAAGAATTTGCATTGTGATACTCTTATCATTAATCTAAAACCTCACATTGTCATCAGCCAAGGATTTATCATTGGTTTGTGGACATAGACACAAGGCACATTATTGAAAGTACAATTTCAGATTTTGTAGATCTTGGCCATTGTAAGATATGTCATCTATATCTAGTTTGTAAATATCGTAATTATCTTGTATCATTGGTGCCATATATGATGTTATGTGTCACAATGTCAAACATTTTTCTGTTATTGATGCAATGGAGTTGTTCAGCCAAGACTTTGTAGAACAAGAGTTAATATGATTTTGACTTTTAGCATACCCGCACATCTGGAAAGAATTCTGTTCCTAGATCTCTATGCTTTCTTACATGATTTTCTGTCAGATTGTTGCCATGGGCTAGTGTTGATCTGCTCTATTATTACCTTCTCTAATGTACAGATGTGATTATTTAGATATTTGGTTCTTTACCTTCTTTTCTTTTTGGCAGTCTTACAGTCATTACTAATTATTTTTCTTCTTTTGTTCCCTCCATAATGGTGCTATTTGTGTAGGTATATCACATGAATTTATTATGTAGGATTATGAGGCTTGACCTACAATATGTCTTTAATCAACATGAATGGTTATACTTGGATATATTGATAGAGCAAAGATTAAAGAAATTATCTATTTTTGATACTTAGCAGAAGTATATCGCAGTATATCTTTTATGAACTCTATTTTCTCTCAATGCTTCTGAAACTGTTGCCATTGTGTATATGTTTATGCATCTGTTCTCTTGGTTGCTTCTAGGTTCTTATTTGTAGATTGATAGATAGGCCTTTGCGCCCAACTATGCTCAAGGGATTTTACCATGAAACTCAGATACTATCTTGGGTAAGTCCTCAAAGAAATTAATTTGCTTAGATATTTCTTTTTGATATCTTCAAGGGTTGTCTTTATTCACTTTGAGTTCTTTAAGCACACAATGCAGTCTTATTAATCTTTCTTGTTTGGTCTAATTATTTTTACAAAGGATATATAAGGTCATCACTCAATTATAGTCCCATGAAAGCAATGTCCTGGGAGGAAAGTTAGGAACAGTTCTGATAGAGAACCTACAAAAGTTTTTTGAATTTTTCCTTTTCTTTTTGATTCTATGGACTGCGGGAAGAGGAAGGAATAAAGAGGGAGAACTAGAGATGTAAAAAGGGGAGAGAAATATAAGAAATATTTGTAGGGAGAAAACGATTGTTGAAATAGAGGAAATGACCTGGAGGGTAAAAATTCTACTAGACTTTTACCCCACTTATTTTTCAACATCTACCCCTCAACATTTTTTGCATTAACTGGTTGTTCTCAGGTCTTAAATTTTTTGCAAGCTTATATATTTTTTCCAACTCTTGGGGAATTATTGCTCGATGCTGTAATTCTCATGTGATTTGTTTTAACTTTCTCAACCAATTTCACTTACAACTTAGTTATAGAAAAAGAAAATAAAAGCTGATGAGTAAATGATCTGAAATTTTCTAGCTTAAATAAGAGCAGACTGGTTTCTGTCTGACCATGTTATGCCCACTGCATTGTTTGAGTTTGTCATCTATAATGCTCCATCTTGCTTGTTTGTTAAGATTAAATCATCAACATTTTGAAACTTGATGGGCTGATATTTGACTTGTCTCTCTTGCTGGATACATAAACTTGCTAATAATTGCCATTACCTCTTCTGGACAGGTTTTAAGCTATGATGGCTTGCATTCTCCAGATTCTTTGGCTGTCACAGCAGCTGGGATAGCATTGTGAGCGTACCTTAAATATATCCTCTTTTTTTTTTGTTCTTGAAGTGTTGAGGTTCCAGAAATCATGTGCTATTATGTGCTTATTTTAATTCTCAAACTTAATTACAACAGAGCTCTTTCGGAAGTGCCAAATACAAAAGTGATTGCAGGAGTTCGAGTTGGCCTTGTTGACAACAAATTTATTGTGAATCCAACAACCAAGGAGATGGAAGAGTCAAAATTAGATTTATTGCTGGCTGGAACAGACAGTGCAATATTCATGATAGAGGTCAACTTTTAATCTTTGATATTGTCTGAATTGCAGCCCCTTTTAGCGTGTATCATTCTTTTGCAAAGAAATTTCAATTGGTCATGTGAAATAGCGATAACAGTTTTACTGTTGCAGTATCACTGCATGGGTATGTTGAATGGAGTTGGATTCCATCTCGGGTACTCTAACCTTATGTGCACCCAACTAAGATAGAAAATGAACTAAGTTATGGATGTTGGCGTTTGTGTTAAACCTTCACATGAAGCATTAATGATGTGCTAATTACCTTTTCATTTGACACATCATTGAGAGTTGCTTTTTGGTGTAAAATCTAATATTCTGTTTCATTTAGTATATGCATTTGTATTTGATATGTTTTTTCCACTTTTATTGAGCAAGGAATTGTTTCCTAGCGTACTGGAGATGCCTTATTGTCATTGGCATCACATTAGTGTGACGGTCTGTGGTGTAACTCAAAAGTTGTCCTCTTGAAATTTCAAAGGCTTGAAGATCATGTGCTGGTTTGAATACTGGCACTATTATTCTGCTAGAAGAAAACCCATTGCAACCCTAATGTCCTCACATGATAAACATATGCATATTAGAGCCGTAGTGATGCAAGATATTGTTTTTCTAATGTTTAGTTATATGTTATTGAGCACAATTTTTTATTTGACTGTTGGATTAAGTTGAAATTTTGTTAGGAGATTTTAGAGATCATGTTTCCAATTGGGTCGAAACTTCACAATAATCAGAGATCGAAAAGGCCTTCTGATAATGTCCAGAAGTTACTGTTCGAGATTTGCTATATTTTTTTAGTTGGTTTAATATTTTTTTCTATTTGGTTTAGAATTCTTTTATTATTTTTCTAGCTTTGTTTACGATTTTTATTGCTTTTCTTTATTTTCAGGTTTTCTAGTTTGTTTACGTTAGTTTTTGCGTTTATTTAAGGAGTTTTAATTCTTCTAAAAAAGCATACTACTTGAACAAAAAATATATAGCAATAGAATTTTGAATTAGGGTTTCTGTGTGATCTGTATTCGACATAATTTTGTGTTCTTGTGCTTGCTGTCTTTCTTGTGTTGCTTTCACTTATGTTAGTTGGTATCAGAACCCAATGATCCCATGTCATTGCTTGTGTGCTCTAATCCCTTTTTATTTTGTTTGTTATGTGCTTCTAAATAACCATAGTTGGAGGACGTCACCTGTGTTTAGGTAAGAGAGAGATGAGGAGGTTCCTCGTGAGAGAAACGTTCAAGAGTTGTTGATAGAAAACATGCAGAGACAAATTACAAAATTAAACATGCAGAGACAAATTACAAAATTAACTCGTTAATTAGAGACAATAAACAAGCGGAGGCACGTTGAAAAATTATCCCGTCAATTGGTGGAGATGAAGAAGAAAATATTGGAGGATCGTGAGAAAGAGTGATCATGGATCCATGACTAGTTTTGAGAATTCCTTTCAAGAGCATGAGCAGAGGATGCAACTCCTTGATTTGATTAGGATGAGTATCATGGAGATTTTGGTGATCCTGTTTATGGTGAGATAGATGTAGATTGGTGTTCTCCATCAATTTATGATGTTAATTTCGATGATGATTATGTTGATGATGATATCATAAACAATGACAATAATAGTTGTGATGATAACATTGATGGGGTGACCTTGTTGATAAGATAAAGGTTAACTATAAAGAAAACATGGAAGATACTTAACATAAGAAAATTGTTGATTTAAACTACGTTGATCCAAGGTTAATGTTATCATAGAGGTAGATAGGTAGATGTGTTCAAGGGTTATATGGACACAAAATATATTGATGAAGAAAGTTTGAGATTTGCAATTTATTACTCTAGAAGCCAATGGAAGAGAAATAATTTGTCAATTGTTGTTTCTTATACAATTTTTAAGATGACGAGATTGAAGCTGATGTATAAAATTGTTATACACATAGAAAGAAGAAAGAAAAGGGGCTTGAGAGACTTGATTGGACATCCATGAATCAAGGCAAGAGTAATTTGAACTCGAAGACAAGTTCTTTCCAACCTAGGGAGACACTGTTATTGAGCATAATTTTCGATCTGACTGTTGGATCAGGCTGAATTTTTGCTATGAGATTATAAAGACCTTTTTTCCAATAGGATTAAAATTTCATAGCAATCAGAGATTGAAAAGGATTTCTAATAATGCCTAGAACTTATTGTTTGGGATTTGCTATATTTTTCTAGTTGATTTATGATTTTTTTCCTATTTGATTTATAATTCTTTTATTATTTTTCTAGCTTTGTTTAAGACTTTTATTGCTTTTTCTTTGTTTTTAGGTTTTCTAGTTTGTATAGGTTAGTTTTTTTTGTTTATTTAAAGAGTTGTAAACTATACTCTTGAACATAAAATATCTAGTAATAAAATTTTGAATTAGGGTTTTTATGTGATTCATATTCGGCATAATTTTATGTTTTCGTGTTTGCTGTCTCTCTTGTGTTGCATCCACCTGCGTCACGTAGTCTTTCTATCATTTCTGATCAATTTGTGCATGATGTTGCTGGTGTTGATACTACATTTCTCTAATCCTAATATGTTAGGAGAATGCTATCTATCATATTTTGCTGCCTTTCAACAAAATTCTTAACATACTCCAGGTTGAAAATAAGACATGGTTAGGTCTTGTGTTTGTATCCTTTTTAGGGTGTGTTTGAGAGTATGGTAGCGGTTGTTTTTCAAAATGCTTTTCGCTTGGAAATACATTAAAATAAAGTTTTTTCATTTTTTTAAAATCATTTTTAATATCAGCACATCAAAAAGATCAAAAAACATAAAAAAAAATTTAAGCAAAGAAAAAAAAACTTTTTGGGATAGAAGTAAATTAGTTTATATGGTCATAGTCTCATCGATTTGAACTTTTAATTGACTGGTTCTCTATCTAGATGCCTTTAGCATGTGCTTTCTTTCTCCTTTTCTTTTCTTTTTTCTCCTTTTCCTATTTCCTTATTCATTCATTTCTCTAGCACTAACCTGACATTATTATATGGCATGATTCTGAAAATACACTTACATTATAATACACCATGAAGAAACTTTATTGATTAGATAAAACATTTTAACCGTAGCAATGCTACAATGCACCTAACCATGCTGGTGGTTATCAATAATGAAATACATCTACATGAACTTCATTGTCCATTATCTTTGTTTCTTGCAGGGTTATTGCAATTTTCTTCCGGAAGAAAAATTGCTTGAAGCAGTACAAATTGGACAGGTTGTTTCTTTGATTAAGTGTGTTGCTTATCATTTTTTCTCATATTTCTGTTGAATGACTTATATATGTTGTGTATTACCTCTCAGAAAAAGTAAATGTTGTCTATAGTCTGTGAATCTTTCCCTGTGATATGCAGCAATAACTGCTCAGCTTCTTTTTCTTCTTTTTTAACGATTTGTTTTTGCACAGAAATGCTAGTCAGCACTATGAATTTGTTTCTTCTTGATTATTTGATTTGATGGAAGAGTGTGGGATTGAATTGATAATGTGTTCTATGGCCCAACATTGATTGTAATATTTGCCATTGTTGTGATCTTCATTATGAGCTGTTATTTGCTGAGGGTTGAGCAATATAAGTTGCAGTATACAATTACACTGATCAGAAAATATAATTCTCATATATTCTTTTACCATTTTATTGGTTAAGGACCTGTTACGCTGATGTGTGGCAGATCTAATGCCCTCTCTATTTGTTGCATGTTTAACCATTTTCCACAACTAGAAAGAAAATCATTTAGATGCTAAAATCTTGCCTGTTCACTAAAGCCAGGATGCAGTGAGGACAATTTGCAATGAGGTGAATGCTTTGGTGAAGAAGTGTGGGAAACCTAAAATGCTTGATGCAATCAAATTACCTCCTCCTGAGCTATATAAGCATATGGAGGTATGGTTTTCGTTCATCCCTTAGTACATACCATCTGTTCCTGCTAGAAGTTTTTCAATTAATTGCTGCTTCTGTAGCTATTAAACTACTTTCTAAATTACTATTATGCTGTCTCTATTTGGCTAAAAGCTGGATAAAAAGATTTCAAGGGCATTCCTGAAGTATTTGATTTTGTACTATACAAATTATTTCTGTTTGGATAATAGCACTGCATATATGAAGCACGGTGATGTCTTGAGTTGCTGATGTTGCATAGAAGATTAACAGTTCTCAATTCTGCATTTGTGTCAGTTGACAAAGCTTTATGCTGCGATATTTTCTTGAGTATCTAATTTTGCATGAGCTGTGCAAATGTTACTATTGATATGCACAGCAGTAGAGGAAAGTTGCACATATGATACCATAAGTTCAATGTGTAGTTTCACTTTTACCATACAAAGTTAATCATGATTTCCCAGACTGAAAGGACCTGTTTTAATGTAGCAGGCTTGAGCTGCCCAGTTATCCATTCTGGTGATTTGTGCCTTAACTTGTAATTCCAGCTAACAAGATCCTTACCTTTTGTTGTCTTGCTTAAATTATTTTTCTTTTTTTTAAGCAAGACCATGCATTTTGTGAGTCCACTTATTTTTTCAAGATATAAGTGATAATTGATACTAATGCTTATGCTGTCCTTGCACAGGAAATCGCTGGTGATGAGTTAGTAAAAGTGTTGCAAATTAGGAATAAAGTACCAAGAAGAAAGGCCCTTCAATCACTGGAAGAAAAAGTGCTTAGTATACTTACAGAAAAGGGATATGTAAGCAAGGATCAAAGTTTTGGAATCCCTGAAACAGTTGCAGACTTGCTAGAGGTTGAAGAGGAGGATGAGGAAGTTGTTGTAGATGGTGAAGTAGATGAAGGTGATGTCCACATAAAGCCAAATGGACGCAGATCCTCTCCTTCGGTAAATGCTAACTTAATTTTGGTACTTGCTGTCTCGTTTATCATGTATGTTCTATTAACACTTTATTTTGATTTTCCTCTTCTAGCTGTTTTCTGAGGTGGATGTGAAGCTGGTATTTAAAGAAGTTACATCCAAATTCTTGCGGAGACGTATTGTGGAGGTATGAGGGATTGTTGTTTGAGGAAGTGGGTAAAGTAGGAGATTATTGAAAGCAACTTTAATATGGACTTTTTACTTGTGCAAAATTGTTATACTTAATCAAATCACTTTTCCTTTCTTCATCACAGCCATGTTGCTTCATTTTAAATCCTTCTACGACAGCGAGGAGTGAAGGGAATAATAATTTTTCATCCCATTTGCTTCCTTTCCTCCTCTTTTCTAATTTTCAGAGCAGCGACCCTATAGTAATAAGGCTGACATAGACACGCCCATGTTCTTGTCATTTTTAAAATTGCCTCTCCTTCCTTAATTTTCTTGGTCATTTAACCATAAATTTGGTTTCTTCTAACAAACAAGAATTTTACAATTTTCACTCCACCAGCTACTAGCTCACTTCAAGAGTGCTGCTATCCATGCTGTAACCTACTGGGTCTTATTATTATTTTTTGGCAACTTTTTTGAATGGTTCACTATTTTCTTTTTGAAAAAAATAAAAATAAAACAAACTGAGTGTAACTTGAAACTTTAGCGCTAACATTTGGAATTCACATTATAAAATCTGTGTTCTTACCCTTCAATTATCTTGTACTGGAAAGTTCTCATGGATAGAAATCAGTTTCAAGTTCCAACAATATGGAGTCAGCTAGGATATGTTTTACCGTGGATGAGAAAAATGATTGATGCCTGGCATATTCATGTCACATGTTCATTTTACTTTCAATTGTTCCAGGGAGGAAAAAGAAGTGATGGGAGAACCCCAGAAGGGATACGTCCAATTGATTCCAGCTGTGGATTACTCCCTAGAGCACACGGAAGTGCTCTTTTCACCCGTGGAGAAACACAGGTTAGACTAAGTGTTTTTTGTTGTCAGAAGCATCCAGAGGCTCACCTGATTGTGTGCTATTTCTGATTGGTCATGTCTTGAGATCATTGTTAATGCACACTTATTCTTGCATTCTTTCCAAACTCCTATCCATGGAGTGGTATGACCACATTGCATGCTTATGAGATCAAATGTTCAAAACCGTTCAACTGAATGGGTTATAATGTTATGTTGTCATGTGATTCTATCCCTTTGATTCATATAAACAAGTGTATCCATCAGGTTATTCATCATATTTTCTTCTGTTGATGTTACATTTTTAGCATCTATTTTCAAGTGTTTCTCCTTTAAGTGACTGCTAATAATGGCTTGGGAATGTATGAGGTGATTCTCATTTATGTTGACTTAGTGAATAACTATCTTTCCTCTTTATCTTCTCATTTCTTCATTTCTTTTCCAATTCAAGAATCTGTTATCCTTGTTAAAACAATGCTGGGTTTGTAGATCCACCTGGCCTACTTTCCTTGCTTTCACTAGCACGGAGGATCTACTCATCAACCAACCTTTTGGATGATCGATCTTAAATTCTTCTCCTTCTGAAATAAACAAATTTTATCAGTGGATTTAATTTATGTATTGTGGCTGACAATTTCTCATTTGTCAACCATTGTTACTACTTTAGCTCATTTGTCAACCATTGTTACTACTTTAGCTTTGGATAAGTTAGCTTGATAGAGTTGATTATGCTTGGAGAATGATTCACCAGCCATGATGTTACATTTGCATACCATAATGTTGTTAGTGATCATCAAGTGTTTTTATTTTCCAGTCATTGGCGGTTGTTACACTTGGTGATAAACAAATGGCACAAAGAGTAGACAACCTTGTGGATGAAGAGGAATTCAAGAGGTTCTATCTACAGGTCTGTTTGGGATGATCTTTTTTCAAACTTTTGTTTAGTAATGGATTGCAGTGACCTAACAGCGACTTTCTGCATTTCTCAATGCTCTTAGCTGTGAGGTGTGGGTTTATTTTGCAGGATCATTTAGTACCAGGTCATTTTCTATAGTAATCTTACTGTACACTGTTCAAATTTAAAGTAATTGATCATGTAATTGGCAATGTATCATTTAGTTCCATTAAACATATCTAATAAAATTGTTAGCATCAAATTCAAGGTTTAAGCTATGTTTGATAGGCATTCTTTTCTCCTGATACTCGTAACTACTTTCAAAAAATTTTCTTCCTCTTAGAATAAGAATCTATTTAGAAGAGCTTTGGAGATGAAAATATAGTGGTCTAGCTTATGTATATTTGATTTACAAGTTACTTTCATGTTATATAAAGTAGAAAGAAGAGTAGAAAATGAAAGCATTTTTCAAGTTGTTCAAAATGAAAGCTTTATACAAACTGTTCATTTAACTTTTCTGGATATGGAATTAAGAAAGAGAGAAAGGAACTGGTGTTATAATTCATATTATAACCAAACAATTATATATAACTTCCTGTTTTCAATTTTGACAGTTTTATGAGTACTTTTGATAGTAGAGCACCATTAAGTGCTTATACTACTCAGCACAAACCATTCAGGTTCTTATTGACAAGATAACACAAGAGAAATTCTGAAATGTTTTCTGTATTTTTCACTAAGAGAGCTACAATATATATATACATCAAGAAGTAGCAAAGCCCTTAATTCTGGAATCTAATCATCATAATCAG
>Ga0307515_10011063_pt1 | contig 17178 bp, 4 predicted proteins | sample 17_EM_MG_FD_194513 | JGI IMG/M metagenome (GOLD analysis project Ga0307515, IMG submission 194513) | Populus trichocarpa ectomycorrhiza microbial communities from riparian zone in the Pacific Northwest, United States - 17_EM | ecosystem: Host-associated > Plants > Roots > Unclassified | place...
TAATACCGGCGGCCGTTATAAAGGCTTTAGGGTCGTTCTGCATTTTGGAGGTAGTATATAAAGTTAATATAATATAGTGTTACGGAGTAAGTATAAGCGGCGATAATATATAGCAAGGTAGATATTATTAAGCTATATATATAAACTGTATAAGAAGTTAAGACGTTATATAAGGAGAGAAGGTAGGAAAACGGGAAGAAAGGGTATATATTATTAGCTTAATTGCTTAGTTAATATATACACGGAGCAGAATAGGATTTAGGTAGTGGTCCTGGCAGAACTTAGTAGGATTTAGTAGAACTTGGCGGAATATAGCAGAATATATCAGATTGCCGTTAGATTGCCGCAAATTGCCGTCTTGTGGTCAGTCTCTAGTTGCTAAGTTAGTAAAAATAGGTAGACGTGTATAAGGTGTTACGGGGGTGTCCCGTAATACATAGCGGGTAATTAGCCTTTACTATTTAATCTTTTAATTATTTTAAAAATCTTTGGCTAACAACTCCTTTCTATATAGGCTTTATAGATAGGAATAGCTATTAATTTAATATATCTATATCTCCTTCTACAATAAAAAGACTTACTAAAATATTTAGGCAACTTTTATAAAGTATATTAGCTTTCTGTTTTAAAATAGATATAGTAATAAGTCTTCTAATTAGTGATGGCAATAACTATATAACTATAATTAGCCCTATAATTCCGATTATTATATAATTAAAGAAAGTGATTCTGATTTGGTTATATAGTTATATTAACTACGTCTTTTAGGTATAGGCCTCTACGTAATATTATCTATATATAAGTTATTACGTGTAGATAATATACTTACCCTAGAGCTTACCTAGTGTTACGGCTCCGTAACGGATCTAGTTATGGGGCTCGTTTAAGCCTTGGCATATGTATATAGACGTGTCCTTTTCTACCTTCTACTCCTTATCTTAATATCCAGGTCTATAGACTACCAATTATATAGGCTTGCATACGTTCTACGGCGCTCGTGCCTTAATTAACTAAGTCGCTGTAACACCTAGAGCTCCTATTATAGCACTGTTACAGATCCTAGTTAGGGGCTCGGCTAAGCCTTAGCGCTATATATATAAACGTGCCCTTTCCTTGACCTTCTTCCAGTCCTCGTCTTGGAATTCTTGTTTATTGGCTACTAATAGATTCTGTTTCTTTAACTAAGCCTTTATAGCTCCCTTCTATCTCTCCCTCTTTTATTTCCGCTATTTCCGCAGTTGATTATATAGTTATTTACGTAATATAACTAGCAGATACGATTATAATTAGGTTGGTTATGTTCCTATATAATATAATATAATCATAACTAACTAACTAATTATTGCCATTACTGCTTCTAATTAAGGGCGAATTGACTTGAATTAATTATAAAGCAATTTAAATCAATATAATTTACGAGGCGGTGTTAAGTGACAATTCTAGTGCAGAGGAGTAGGGTGGCTTAAATTGTTTAAATTAATTGGGTAAGATTTTTGGTTAGAATGCCTTTAAGGTATTAACGAAGGATCCGGTAAGTTTTCTTAGGTCTCCTATTAGTATTCGGCAACTTCTGTTTATCCTATAGGTCTTTATAGGTACTTTAGAGGAATATCTAAGCTACTAAGCTTGCTAAAGTTATAGAGTTTATATCCGCTAAACGTCCTTTTAAAATGTATTGTTTATCTACCGATTAACACTACTATTTATTTCTATCTATATAAATATAAAGACTACTTTATCTATACCCTCTACGGGCCCGAGTAAATTATAGGTACCTATAGAGCTTTAGAAGACTTATAACCTTTAATAGTCGCGCTACTAATATAGACCTAGTAGATGGCTCGCCGAATTTAGAAGCAGATGCGTGTAAAGGTCTCAACTAGAGGCGAATTCCTCCGCCATCTAAACGAGGCTATATGAGCCGCTAAGTAGATACAGAACAGCTTAAGCAGTAAATAGAAAACTAATAGATAGTGATAACAACCTGATCCTGCCACTAAAAGCCAGTGGTGTTATCAGTATTGAATATTGAACGTTCAATATCAATATCAATACGATATGTTCAATACTGAATGATATTGAATATTGAAAGAGAATATATAATAGTATATATATATATAGCCAGTTTTATGGCTTTTACTACAATAAATATTAGGGGTATATACTATATTATATATACAATAGTATAATAAGGTGTATAAAGGTTATAGGGACAATGTAAGGTGTCCATTTTAGGCGATGTCTGGGCGTGCATTTGGGCTGAGGCTTTGGTTGTGCACGGTTCGCACCCTATATTTATATGGAGGCTTGGCAAGAATTCAATATTCAATATCTTTTCAATATTGAACTGCTATTCAATATTATTCAATATCAATATCAATATGGTCTCACCCTGATATTGAATATTGATATCACCACTGCCAAAAGCCTTAACACTACGCTAATGATGCCATATATTCTTGTAGCCAGCGGCGCTTCATAGAATTCCATGATATTAGAGCGCCACGAAATTCAATTTAAGTCCGAGGTTGGTGGAAGACTTGAAAGGCTTACTGCCATGCCTGTTCTAAAGTTATGCATAATATTAAGCAGTTCACTTTAAATACGGTAGCTAATAATACAATCCTCAAGCAAACAAATCAAGGGCTTCTTAAGAAGCAGCGGAAGCAGCGTTGTAGTAAGACAAAAGCCACGTATGGTATGGCACGCGTTCTATCAGTGGCAGAGGCGCGAAATAAAAATAAGAAAAAGCTTCAAAAGGAACAGCCAGAGACCATAGTAAGGGAAAGGAAGGCCGTATTACGGGGTGTTATTACATTTGCGAAGAAGGCTTGGAAGGAGCTTCCAATGGATTATAGTGTATTTATATAATAGGGTAAATTTGGGGTTGATTTTGATGTCAAATTGATCTTGATTCTGGTCAGTGTCCGTGCACGCATTCAGGGGGGTAGTAGTTGGCTCGGGTGGGTGGCTGACTCGTATGGGTGGCTAAGACGTTAGAAGTACGGAAATTTGCACTTTGGCGCGTTGTCATGAAAGTACGCCATTTGTGACGCGACAGTTCGCAGGGTTAGCAATTTTGCACTTTGTACCCCGCTGCGAGTGGCCAGCTTCAGGATATGGACGAACAAAAAGCCTCGTGTCCCTTCACATTTCTCGTGTAATTCCTCAATTGATATTTTCACTTAAACCCCCTGGGCTTTACCATGAATAGTTCCCGCCGCTCGCCGAATGATGAAAAATGGGAGTTTCACAAGAATGAAATTTATTGGATCTATATGAAGGAAAACAACACTCTCCAGACCACTATGTCGATAATGGAAGAAAATCACGGGTTCATGGCAAGGTGGGACGACCACATGTTTCAAAGTAGTTCATGGACTGACTCCTATCTATAGTGAACGGAAATGGAAAATGATTCTTAAAGAGTGGGAATTCTTCAAGTACACGAAAAAGAAACCTATCAAGGCGGCTGAAGTGACATCATCGAAGGATGGTAAGTGACTCTAGATACTTGTGATATTCTATCGAGCAAAGCTAACGTTTCCAACAGAGAAGCATGAAAATGTTAGGTACCATTCACCACAAAGCGAATATCTTACCATATCAACCAAAGCACCAGAAGAGGATTCTTTCCTTCTCGAGATTACGAACAACGCGATAGCCGAAGCTGGCAGCAAGCCTTCCCCTGAAAGCATCAATAGATTAATCCTCCTTGATCGAGAGCTGTTTAACAACTTTTGTACGAAGACATGTTACACTTTACAGAGCGATCCTGTGCATCAGAGTATATGGCGGATCAACGTTCCTAAACTTGCATTTTCCTTCGATTTCGTTATGCATGGCATACTCGCCTTGTCAGCACTCCATTTGGCCTACCTCTATCCAAAGAAGGACTTCTACGTATCACGCGCCCAAATACACCACCAAATCAGTCTCCACAGAGGCGGGAAGCTCTTACCACATATGACGCAAGAGAATTGTTCTGGGCTCTGCATCTTCTCTATACTTGTTGCTATATATACTCTGGCTAGTCCTCGAAAGCCGGAGGACTTTCTGCTCGTCGGAGAAACAGGAATAGCGCCTTGGCTGTTGATGTTTCGAGGAACCCATGCTATCATGGAAAGTTCTTTTGCAGCACTCATATCTGGATCTCTTGGACCGATGTATCAAGACGGCTTCCGAAGAGTCCAGCTGCGGGAGCTGCCTACGAACAAACCCTCAACTGGAGAAGAGCAGCTTAATGTACTTCGACACCTCATCGCCGAGACGATCCCGGACCGAACGACGTTCGATATATACGTTAAAGCTATCGAGGAGCTCCGTAAATCATTTATGGCCTTTAACCTTTACAAGTACAACCATGGGGCCACAGACGCCATCATGTGGGTCCATCGCGTTCCTGAGAAGTATTTACTTCTGCTCAGAGATCGGGAACAAGAATCCCTCTGTATATTTGCCTTTTTCTGTGTGCTTCTTGACCAGATGAACTCGATTTGGTGGGGAGAGGGCTGGAGTACTCACCTAATGACACAGATTCATCTTTTGCTGAATGAAGAACATCGCCAATGGATATGGTGGCCGGTCAGGCAAGTCCCGATACTCAGCAACTAGTACGACTCTATTGCAACGGAGGGCCTTTGAGAACGGCGTGGGATGTGGTGCTCGTAATTTTGTGGGAGTTCCGAGGCCAGCTTCCGTCGCTTTGTAAGTCGTGGGTCCTCGTCGTTTGTATCATTACTGTAATTGCTGCTCTCGAATACTCCATCCGTTGTCCCTCTGGAGGCCTTGGGATCGTCCGACTGGGTAGTGACTGGGCTGCTCCAATTCATGTGTTGAGCTTGGCATCGACCTTCGAAGCGACTGATGAGCAGCTGGGCTTGTATCTCCCTTGATATAAAGTCTCGTACTAAAGTCGGAGTCCCAGAGTAGGCGAAAATAAAATCTTATCTGATAAGATCGATAAATTATCGGGATTTTTCCTTATCAATAATTATCGTTTTTATTTCGATAATTTCTTAGCATTCCCCCACTTAGACCGATACCAAAAAATTCTCTACTTCTTATAAATTATCGTATAAACTATAGCTTTAGAAGCAGACTTCTCTCTTCTTATAAGTACTCTTAACTTAATTAACACTTCAAGCATAAAAGAGGTAGGTTAAAAAAGATCCCTAATCTATAAGCACTCTTATAAACCAGACAAAAGCAAGCTAATATCTAACTTAAAGAAACGGAAATATATCTACTATAAATACTGCACATATGGTGCAATATTAATAACTAATCTTCGGAATTACTTAAAGTTAAAGTATAGAATTATTATTAAAATAATATAAAGTTATACGAAAGTATTAGCAAGTTAGAAGTTAAAGGAACTCTATAAGTAAGCGGCAGCCGAAAATAAGACAGATAACTTTAATTCCTATATACTTAAGAAAGTCCTTAATAAGGAAGTTATTAACTAGGCTTTTATAAATTTAATTATTATACAAAACCTTTTATTTTAGGCTATTAAGTAGCCAGAGTTCCATATTTTCTACTAGGGTCTTAACTAAGCGTTAGACGGATATCTTATAATAACTTACTTAGAAGTTAGCCGGATAATTAATTAGTTATTCCAGTTATAAAAGGATATTGTAAGCTTTGCAGTGTGTGGAATTGAACGAGCAACTTGATTGTAAATCTATGGGAATCAAGTGATATAAATACATGAAAGTAGACCCCGAACTCCGAAGCCCATAACTCATTTCCAACGTATCTGAGACATACGAGGGTAGTGCTGACGCAGGTGAAACAGGGTAATATGCAAGGTCCGGTAGTCGGTTACAGATATTATACGAAAATAAGTTCAGTCAGCGTTAACAAATATTTATCTCTCTATTAATATCTAGACCTCTTTAAATAACTATCTTCTTCTGGCAATCTGCGCCCACTTTATTAATAGCTAGGGGAAGCGGATAAAAGCTCTTCTTGCTCTTTATACGATAGCTACTTACAGCGGAAAAGAGTAATGGATTGCTCTCCTTTTAGTGCTATAGGAGTATAGGATTCTTTAAAAGCTTAGAGCTATTATTACCGATAACTCTATAATAAATAATACCCTCTATTATACAATAAGTAAATACCCCTAGAAAAAAGAGAATATTAAGTAGAATCCTACCTATTAATAAATCCGGTGCTAGGGTTATATTATTAATCTAGCCGTATAGGCCTTTCTCTTTAAGGGTATTCTTAATATTAAGGATATTAAGTCGTATAAAAGGGATAAAGCAGAAGGAAGGGAGATAAGCTAGGGAAATAAGAAGAAGGAAGAGGTGTTTTAAGCAATAGGCTCACTTAGAAAGCTTTATAATATTATTATACACTCCTATACCTTAGCTAGTCGTACAAAGAACTTTAAAGCTTACATAGGACGAAGGATCCCGCTTAATAATTATATAAGATAGAATAGCTAGTTTTAAATGCTAAAGGTTACACTTAAGAAGAAGTTAAAAATTAATATGTATATAAAGGCTAACTTTAATAAGCTTAAAGAGGACTATCTTTCTTTATAAGAGTGGGAAAGGCTTTATACAATAAAGGATTTCCTTTAACCGTTTTACCGCGCAACCCTAAAAACATAAGGAAATAAAGCAATACTAAATCATATACTCTTTACTATAGATATCCTTATTAAGCATATAAAGATAGCTCTTATATATCTACTTTTCCTTTTTTTTTTAAAAATCTAACTAATACTATATAATAGGACGAGAACTAGTTAAATAAAGATTTTATAAGCCAAATTTAATATACTTAGGCTAAGTTTAATAAATACTACTAAAGAACAAACAACTCGCCTCTTTACGCTGCTGTACTTATTCTTTATCCTGCTTATTATATAATATATATTAAAATATAGTGGAAGAAGGAGTAGTAAAGGACTATGCTTCTAAAGGTTAAAAAGCTTTAGGAGACGTACCAAGACTTAGAGAAAACCCTCTCCTCTTTTACTATTCCGTTATATAAAAAGAAATCTTTAAAAGAGCTAATAGATCTTAATGTATTTAATTAAATTATAAGGTAGTTTAATAAGAAAACTATTTAACTAAAGAGCTAGGATAAGTACGATAATTACTGCAATAAGGTACCATACAATATTAAAATTACTCCGCTTTAGTAGTGGTCTTAGGAGCAATATTAGAAGCGCTAGCTACGGCTTTTAGCTTTCGCAATAGAGATTCTCTTAATTCTAGCTATAAGTGACAAACCAGAAAGAGTTTTTTTAAGAGGGCGTTATACGGTATTATAGGATAGAATGCAGCTTAGATTACAGAATATTGAGAAGACGGAGTATATAAAGAGCTGGCACTAGAGTAAAATTTTAAGAGAAGAACGCGGCTAAATTTATTCCTTTTTTATATATTAGGGGTATAGGTTTTAAATTTTCCTAAGTTATATAATATTTATCAAAATCGGGACAATAATTATATAATAATACGATAAGATAATAATAATTTTATTAAAGCTTATCGCTTAATTTTCGCCTACACTGCGGAGTCCAATCTACTATTTAATGTACCTTGAGTAAGAAAATAGAAAAGACTATAAGAAACCCTAACGCCTATCCCTGTCCTATTTATCATTTATTTTTATCCTTTTACTCTTTAATATCTATCTATTAGGAACCTAATAGGAGCTACCTCCCCCTAAGGATCTTACTACTATTAGCCACTTTCTAGTAGCTATTTCTATCTTATCTAAAAATAGAAAAGGTACTTTATTTCCTTTATATAAAATAACTTCTTTAGGGGGGGGAGGTCCTATTTACTCTTATATTTCCTTTCTCTTTCCTCTATATAGGTTATAGTCTAGTAGTAGGTGCCTAGGGGTTTATATAGCACTATACCTTCTTTATCCTTCCCCATTGTCTTAGGGAAGAATTTAAAGTAGCCTCTTCCTAGCTTTAGCTAAAAGAAAGCCAATTATAGGCTTTTAGGGTATATATCCTTAGGGGCTTTAAGAGAAAAGGAATAGCTTCCTTTATAGATCCTAGTATAGTATTTTCCTAAGAAGCTGGTTAAATTGCTGCACGACACCGATATACAATCACTAGCGGTTAAAAAGCAGTAACGTCTTATAGATTACTCTCCTCGCTGTTTATTTTATGCCTATAGCCATATAACTAGTAATCTAATTAAACTGGGTTAAAGTTAGAGCTCTAGCGCGGAGCTAGATCTGCATTAAAGGTAAATCCTATTAGTTTAATTGGTGGATAGAGTGGGATTAAAGCCGTAGAGCTCCTAGAGCTCCAGTTCTCTAGCCTAATTCAAATAGGTAGAGTAAAAGGATAGAGCGTAGAGGTGTTAATGTATATAAGTAAGCCAATTAGCTGCTTTGGTGATTAATATTTATTAATTCGTGGCCCACCTATATTCAATAATATTATACTCGCGTTAAAGAGTACTAATCTAGCAGCTGACGAGTTAGAGATAATTAAGGAGTTTAAGCTCTATATGGTATTATTTAGAAGATCTACCGCTATGGATTACCCTATAGAGGATTACTATATAGATAAGATAATAGGTAAGCTTTTTACTGAGAAGGAAGTTAACTAAATTAGCTAATACTTAAAGCTTATCTAGAGGCCAGATTGCTTAATTTAAATTATAACTTTAAAGCCTTTAAAGTTCTCCTAATCCAATAAATTATTAACTACTATATTACCTTCTTCTAGTTTAAGAATGCCTACTTCTATTAACTCCTCCACTTCCTCTACCTGGGCCTTATTAAGTTCCTCCCTTAAGTAAGCTAAATAATTTATAAATATATAATAAAATCGTTTAAGAAGCGGAAGGTATTACTAAGGGAAGAGTTAAAGGACGCCTATAGTATAATATTAGTGTCTTTTAATCTTTAGACATTACTAAATTTATATACGATTTTTGGAGTTATAGACTACTTTATTAGTAAAGATGGTAGGTATTGTTAAGTAGTTCTTGAGCTTTATAAAGTAGCTAGCAAATATAGTAGTGAGAATATAGTAGGCGTCCTTATAGATATACACTTATATTAATGCAATTCTTTAAGCCCTATATATAAATATATTAGCTAAGTTACGTAAAGAACATAGACTTTATTACTTTAGCTATATTACTAACCTTTACGTCTAGGCCTTTATTATTAAAATTAATATAAAAGGAACTTATAAAGAAATGGTAACTATATATTGTAAAATAGACTTTAAAAAGGTTAAGAAGTTATAGAAAAAGTGCAGAGCTATTAGATTACTTTATAACCTTATATAATATATTGCAACTAACTACTAAGGCTTCCGCTACCTTGTGACTTACTACCTTGTTTCTTAATATTGTATGTCTTACTACCTATGTCTTACTACCTATTTTCATTACCTATTGCCGACTGTAAGCGCTATCTACCGAGGTAATTATGCATTATTGTTGTTATCTTCTTACTACCTACCTTATATATAAATAAAGTCTTTAAAGCTATATTTAAAATTAAGTCGCTTATTTAATACCTATATTGTAAAGCTTATAGTTATAAGCCTAGGTTGTACTACCTGCTAAGTAATTACCTAAATTGTACTACTTGTTATACTATCTAATTAATCTACTACCTTATTTAAGAAGTTACTACTTTTACTACCTTTATAAGTGTCTTAACCTTCTTTACTTACTAAATAGACGGGCGGTTAAACCTAATTGACGGACGTACCTAACCAACGAACGAACTAACGAATTAAATTAAAAAGCTCGAAACGTTAAAATAAGGTTTCGCTAAGACGCCAATTAAACCCTTCTCTAGACCCCTTTAAACCCTAAAATGGCGACCACTACGAATGAATCTTATTTAAAAATTAACCTTATCCTTAACCAGCCATCTAATTGGATTTAATAGTTCTTTATTATCTAAGACACTGCTAAAACTAATAAGGTATAGCAGTATGTCGACCTATTTAAGAAGAAAAATGGGGGTTTAAAGCTGGAACCACTAAATTGGCCTATACCACAGACGTACTACCTATAGCTATATCGATAGCTTAACTAAACTAAAACTAGCTTACTGCTTATAACTAGCTCTATGCCAAATATAAGGACAATCTCGGTATATACTGGGGGCGGGAATAGGCTATAAATAATATTAGTAGCCTACCTTTCCCTTATTAATGGCCTTGAAACGGTACACAAACGGCTTTAAGTATTAGAGACTGCACTTGCCCCTACTACCTTAAATTAGAAGCACGACTTTCTTAATTAATATATGGCCCTAAAAGCCTACAATAAAAAGCAAAGCATTAATAAATGGCTGAATAGCTGGCGGAATAATTAGAGCTACTAGACGTATAGGGATTTAGGCTGCACTATAATTTTATTTAAGCTATTAAATCTATCTTTTCTAGCTTTATAGGAGCTTTAGAAGTAGATCTTATTTATAAAGAATAGAAGGATAAAGCTGCCCTATCTATTATCGATCTAATTAAGGAATTTAAAGAGCACTACCGTATGCAGTAAATTGCATCCTCTACTACTACTGCTAATATCTCCGCATTTATAACCCTTTAAAATAATTCTAATTCTAATTCCAATTTAAAAAAGAACAAGAAATGTATGTGCGGCCTTATATATTGGTATAATAACTACTACTATATTGCTAAGTAAAAGCGCCCTTAAAGATAGAAACTAAGGCTAGACGTCTAGAAGAAAAGAAAAGAAAAGAAATTATCTATACCGTAGGTTAAATACTTAGTTAATTAAATCTAAAAGGAAGAAAAGAAAGTAAAGAATAATTTAAAATCTATAATTAATTTTAATTCTAAAACTCTACCTTCTATAATACCGACTAGTTTTACTGCCGTATTTAGTACTAATTAAATTCTATTTAAACTCTAGAACACCTAGATACCTAACCCTAGTATAGATACGCACCTCTATAATAATAAAGAAGACTTTATATTCTTCTACCTAGTAGTAAAAGATAACTACCATATTGCTAATAAATTTTTTAAAAAGATTTAAGCTTATAGAATAGTAACTATTATTATTAACACATCTACTAGAAAGTTAAAAATGAAGCTATTCTATATAGTACTAGCACCTACCTTTTTTTACAAATATTATAGCACTCCTAAGAGCTACTAATAATGATATCTATTTTGACTTAGGATAAAACTTACTATACTATCTAGTAACTAGCAAAATAGTCTACTATGCGAAATAACTAGTGGGCTACTAGGCACTAATATATAGAGAGCCTACGCCTATAAGTACCCTAGATTTGACTTAATTAACATTCTTAACCTCTAAAAGATTCTAGCTTAGCCATATAGCCTATAAACTAGTCGGAGCCACAGCTATAAAATGGTATAAAATACTCGGCTATATAGGACCTAATGCTATTAAGCAGCTTCTTAAGTACATTAGTAGCGTAGTACTAACCAAATTAACCACCAAACGAGTACTGCTTAAAATTAAATATAAAATTTGCTTAATAGTAAAGTATATATAATAGATCTCTTAAAGACAAGAATATAAATCTCTAGCTACTTAACCATTTAAACGGCTAGTATTTAATATTATTAGCCTTAGAGAACCAGGATATAATAGTAATAGATATATTATATATTTCTACTACATATATTCTAAACTTAACTTTATATTTACCGCTAAGAATAAGAACAAAGCTACTATTCTACCTACTATTTATAAGACTTACCAATTAATTAAAATACGATTCTATTAAGATGTTATCTTCTTTTAAAAAAAATAATAAACGTATATTTAGATAAACCAAAGATATATTATAGACATAGTGTGTAGATAAAGGCATTACCTTTAAGTGTTAAGCACTGTATACCAAAGAACAAAATGGTAAAGTAGAACAATTTAGACGAACCCTTATGGAATAATTAAGAGCTATACAGCTAGAAGTATCCTTATCTCTATCTTTAGGACTAAAAGCATTCCTTATTACTAAATACGCACTTAATTAAACCTAAAATAAGTAACTAGGATAGAAAACTCCGTATAAGAGCTGCGTCTCCTTTTAGGGTTTATTAACATTAGCTTTAAAGCTCTTCCCTTTTAAGGGCTAGCCTATAACCTCCTTAATAATAAAAAAGTAGCTTATCCTCTATAATAGTATCGTTGTTATAATACTACTTCTATTTCTAAAAGGCCTAGAGCTAGATAACACGTTAGCCGTAGGCCGCAATACTTTTAGAAGGGGGGGTATTACCTTAAACTCTTTCTGCTTTGGATTATATATTAAAGACATATTCTTAGGTTTAGCGGCACGCGTAAGGGCAAGGACATACTACACGTTAGCGCGTAATTTGGCATTATTAGCGATTTTAATCTCTACGCAATTAGTTAGCGCCATTTTACATTGTAGGTATAATAGTAGACGTGCTACTACAATTAAAGATTAGGCAGGGAGTACTTTTTATATATACTTAGGGCCCTAATGGCCTTAATTACCCTACGGTCGGCGTTAACCAGCGGCTTAATTAGTGGGTGGTCCTTAATACGCGTATCTCTACGGCTTAGCGCTGGTGGCGCTATAGAGATACTTAAATCTGCCCTAGGTGGCTAGCTAAATACGTGATTTTTTTTAGTTAACTAATAATTAGCCGGGCCTTAAATACCAATTAATAGGGTATATATACGGGCGGTAAGTTATTTTACCGCATCGCTACTTAACATAAGGAATGTCACACTTGCGGATAATAAGCCTATTAGTTAATAGTATCCAGAGACTATCCGGATAGTCTTTAGATAGTCTTAACTATATTTCTTAGCGTATAAACATTCTACTAACGCTCTTAACTTCCTAACTAATTAATTCTACTCTCTCTATTTATACTTCTCCTTATATAAGATATTACAAAATAAAATAAAAGTAGTAAAAAAGAAAGGAGGCCTAGAAGTTTAAATTTAGTAACTTTTATCTATTCCTTATTATTGTTATAAACCTTATAGCAGAAGTGTTACGGATATAACGGCTTAAACTATTAAATAAATGTCTTAATAGAGACTTAAATAAATGCTTACAAGATTAAGCGAACGAATGCTGTATTATAAAGATATTAAGCTAAGGAGTAAGAGAAGGTGGTGAGGCCACGTCTATATATATACGCCAAGTCTTAAGCAAAACCCCTAACTAGGTAACGCGCTCTAGCGCCGTCACATTCCCCCACCCCTTTGAAAAAAGCCTGCCTTTAGGCGATATTCTCCAGTACTTATCTACCTTGTATATAGTTATAGTTATTTACTGTAGGTGGGGTAGTAGTAGTTAATAAGATGCTATAGGCAGAGCAGCGGATGTCTATTATAGTACTACAGGCAGGAGCAGTAGTGGTTAAATTAAGGTCAGCTGTAGGCGTAGCAGCAGTTATTAGTTATAATACTACAGGTAGAAGCAGTAGAAGTCAATTGTGGTACTATAAGTAGAGCAGCAATTGTTAAATTGGATTAGCTGCAGGTAGAAGTGGTAGATATCTGTTTAGGTAGTAGTACAGTACTAGTGGCGGTAACAATAGTGGTTGAGTATAGAGCTTGTCTATTGGTTGTCTTATAATAGTAGGTTAAACATAGAGCTCTGGCTATTAATTAGTTAATAGATAGTAGGTATAACGGCGCTATTATTTATCTGGTTTGTAGCAGTACGATATAAGCGGAAGTTGTAGATCGTAGGCGTAACGGCACAATTTTACGGTTAGAAGACTATAGGCGTATCAGCATAAGTATATTCAGGTCGTAGTAGCAGGTATATTAGCGCTACTATTGTCTAGTATATAGATCGTATATATATTGGTATAATTAGTAGTTAATTTTGTTCCTTAAAGCTCATATAGCTTAGTATTAGTTAGGGTCGTTTATTACAACCAGTATATAATACTAGTCTTAGTATTAGCCGATTTCGTTCCTCGCAGCGTATATAGCTTAGTGTCTGTTAAAAAGGACCATTTAGGTAGTAGTACAGTGCTAGCGTCTATAGACGTACGGTCGTTTATTGGTTGGTTAATTGATCGTCAACAGATATACGCGTTAGACGCGTTGTCGTTATTCGGTTAATAGGTCGGTCGGTAGGCACACGCGTTTAGTTAACGGATATACGCGTTGCTTAGTTGGTTGACAAGCCCGTATAGTCGGAAAGAGGTTACTGCCTAGCACGTGCTTCCCTATAGCATAGGCGGCTATTTAGTAGAGAGAAGGGAAAAAAAAGAAGAGAATAAAAATAAAAATATAAGGGTGCCTATATAGTATAGGGACTAAGCTTTTCGCAACCTAGTTATTATAGGACTTCGTAAACCTAAGATATAAGTACTATGGCCTATATATAACTAGGGAGCTTAATATAATATAATGGCTCAAACTATTAAATAAATATCTTAATAGAGATTTAAATAAATGCTTGTAAGATTAAGCAAACAAATGCTATATTACGAAGATATTAAGCTAAGGAGCAAGAAAAGGTGGTGAGGCTACGTCTATATATACACGCTAAGTCTTAAGCGAAACCCCTAACTAGGTGACGCGCTCTAGCGCCGTTATAACGGATACTTTTTAATAAACTAGACGAGCTATAGGATATAGCGCGGGCTAAGGACTGTATTACTAACTCCTAGTAGAATGGTACCTCTAGATCTACTAGCGTCAAACACTATAAAGACTTTAAGACGATATTTTAGATACAATTAAAGCAATTCCTGTTTAGCCTATATTGGCACCAATTGCGATAACCGCGACATTACTAAATATAACGTCTATAACGTCACCAGAGCATTAATATTAGCCTATTAGCAAATTAAATTAAGCTTTACTACTCCTAATTTGTATCTAAATTTCCTATTTTAGTACAATTTTCTACCTTTATTTTTGTTTTCTATAGCTTTAACTACACCGTTAAATCTAGGGGGGTGTATAACTAACTACCTGGACTGTACTAAGACACAAGGTTGCAGCCTAAAAGGCTGTATTAATACTACTTTTATATACCTCATATACCTCGTATATAGTTAAAATTGAGTTATAGACCCTATGGTCATGACTCTACTTTTATATATATATACCACTTAATTTCTATAAATTTACAATCAAGTTGCTTATTTAATTCCTATATACTGCAAAAGCTTACAAAAAGCTATATTATTCTTTTACTTTATTCTATAATAAATATTAAGTTTAACCTCTACTGTAGCTAACTCTAAAGTAAATATCTTTACTTTAATAGATACCTAGTATACTATAAAGCTAGTTAACTTTTTAAATACGCCCTTTAAAGGACTATATAAACTAATTCTTATTTATAGGTATAATAGATAAATAGGGCCACCTATTATAATTATAATAGAAAACCTTATATAGCCCTAGATTAATACTATTTATTAGGCTAATACTATATATAGGGACTAGGCCTTTAGAAAGGATATATAGCTTAATATATAGTAGATCTATATATTATACTACCACTAGACTACCTATATTATACTACTTACACTAAAGACTTAAAACGTTATTAATAACCTACCTAAGTCCACTATAGAAAGCTTAGGCCCTATATAGTTATAAAGGAAGGCTAGAAATACTAAACGCTATATTAAACTAATAAACTAGAAGGATAACTTGTTATAGTACATGCCGACTATTAAGGTACGAGGTATAAGGTAACTGTATATTATTGACAAACAATATCGTGTAAGGATCTATATAGGAGGTAAGGCGGTATATATATACGTCGCTTAGGGGTTAGGTCTGTGCTCGTGTTATAATAACACTAAGTTATAATAACGTGTTAGGTCAGTGCCGTAATAGTATACCCCCCTTTTAAGGCAAGCTCCTGTAAGCCAAGTAACGGCAGTAAAAATGCGGAGGTAAAAAAAAATAGACTATATATCCTTATCCTTCCAGTCCTTAAAGGTTCTCGTCCTTCTAGTCCTTAAAGGTCCTCGTCCTTATAGTCCTCAGACCCTCCTACCTATATCCCTACTACATCGCTCTCCGCTAGCACTCGTCTTGAGTGCTAGATATAATATAAAGCTAAGGCGAAGGAGCGAAACTAATATGGAAAACGGAGATGAAAAAAAATGTAACCGCGGGGCGTATTGCGGATATTGACTCTTGAAAGGCTCGGGGGTTACGGAGATCAAGGTTATTGCGTAGACTCGAAAGGCTCGGAGTGCGGAGATCGAGGTTAAAACGTAGATTCTTGTCGCGGTAAACTTGTAGTATCTGTGCGGATTCGAAGACGGAGACGGAGACGGAGACGGAGACGGAGACGGAGACGGAGACGAGATCGTAACCCATAGTCTTACACTGTAATCAAGACACGAGGAACATAGCCCGCAGGGTGTCTCCCTGCAGCCGGCTTGAAAACTCGGGACGTGAAGCAGAAGCATGGCTAGAAACAGACTCGGGGACGGAGAGATCTGTAACCCATAGTCTTACACTGTAATCAGGACACAAGGAACATAGCCCGCAGGGTGCCTCCCTGCAGCCGGCTTGGAAACTTGGACGTGAAGCAGTAGCATAGCTAGAAACAGACTCGGAGACGGGGACACGAGGAACATAGCCCGCAGGGTGAACTCCCTGCAGCCGGCTTAGAAACTCGGGTAGACGGAGGGGAGATCGGCTCGGGAACTCGAATAGTTTGACTTGACGTGCAGAGATTTTACTGGGTCGGTATTGTCGTAAAACGGGGGTAAGAATCCCGCCCGGGGTAGGGTCGTAGTTTTGGAACGTAGCTTTGGAACGTAGCTTTGGAACGGTGGAAACAAAGCCCTACCGGGGGCGTATAAGATGACACGACATACTGTCACAGTACGTGCCGACTGTCAAGGTACGAGGTACGAGGTGACTGTATATCATTGACAAACGATGTTGTGTGAGGATCTATGTAGGAGGTGAGGCGGTATATATATATACACGTCGCTCAGGGGTTAGGTCTGTACTCATGTTATAACAACACTAAGTCATAACAACGTGTTAGGTCAGTGCCGTGATATAACTTATAGAAATAGAATATAAGCTAAGGAAGATTATAAACCTTATACTATAAAATATGGCCTAATAAAAGTCTATAAAGAAACCTATAGACCTTTTACTAGTTAATATCTATTATATTAACGCTGTAGGATTCTACTAAAACTTAGCTTAACTTAATACTATTACCTTT
>Ga0307515_10011064_pt1 | contig 17175 bp, 1 predicted proteins | sample 17_EM_MG_FD_194513 | JGI IMG/M metagenome (GOLD analysis project Ga0307515, IMG submission 194513) | Populus trichocarpa ectomycorrhiza microbial communities from riparian zone in the Pacific Northwest, United States - 17_EM | ecosystem: Host-associated > Plants > Roots > Unclassified | place...
TTTAAAATTTATTAAACTCTTCTTTTTATTACTTTTTTTATTTAAACTATTTAAAACTACCTTCTTCTAAATATACTATTTTTTTTATTTTTATTTTTATTATTTAATACTATTTTATACTTAAATTATTTTAAACTTATTAAAACTACTATTATTATCTTTTAAAAAAAAAAATTTTCTAATATTATTAATTAAATCTTTAATATAAATATCTTAAAATAAAAATATTCTAATTTTAAATATTAACTATTAAACCTTAATAATTTCTATTTTTTACTATTATATTAAATTTTTTAAATAATCTAATATCTTACCTCTAAATCTATTTCTATATTAACTTATTTATTTAAATTTCTTTTATTTAAATTTCTTTTACTCTTCTATTTTTTAATACTATTACTTTTAATTTTTCTTTTTACTTATACTATATTTAAAATATCTACTATTACTTCTTTCTTTATTACTTTTTACTCTATAAATTATTTTCTTTAATTATTATTATAACTAATTAATCTATTCTTTAAATTTAAATCTTTATTTTATATTACTAAAATTATATAAATCCTTTTTATCTAATTTTCTTCCTAATTTACCTTTTTTTCTAATAACTACTTATTTTTAAATATTACCCTTAATTATAATTACTATTCTTTATATTTTCTATTCTTTTACTCTTTTACTCCCTTTTTTCTTTTAATATAATAATCTAATTTATTAATTTATATATATAAATCTCTTTTTTAATCCCTTTATTTTAAAATATTATTTAAAATATTATACTTATTACTACCCCTTTATATTAATAATATCTCTTTATTTACTTATATCTATTTTTTTTTTCTCTACTATATATAAATATAAATCTCTATTTTAAATTTAAAAAATTCCCTTTTTACCTATATTTTTTTTATCCTTTTATAATTATAAATCTTTTTTATTTATTTTTTACTCTTTTTTTTATATTACTATTAATAATCTATTTTTACTACTCCTATTACTACTACTTCTACTATTATTTTTATTACTATTTATTTTTACTTTTATTACTTTTCTATTACTTCCTCTATTACTACTTCTACTATTACTTTTATTATTAAAATTACTTTTATTAAAACTAATACTATTATTATTATTATTATTATTTTTATTTTTATTTAATTTATTACTTTTTACTTCTAAAATTACTTTAAATTTTAAATTGCCCTAAAATACTACTATTTTTACCCTTACTACTATCTCTACTACTACTTTTAATTTATTATCTAAAATATTTCTATTACTTTTATTACTACTTCTATAATTATTAAAATATTTATAATAACCTATATACTTTTAACTCTAAATAATTATAAATATCTATATATAAATCTAATAACTATAACTATATTTCTATTAAAATATTAAACTTATATAATTATATAATATCTTTTAATATTTAATTAAATATAACTAAAATATACTACTTTTAATTATATTTATAATCTATAATAAATACCTCTTTATATACTAAATACTAATCTCTTTATTTAAAATCTTCTTTAATTTTACTAAAAATTCTTTTATATTATTATTATTACTTTCTTTTCTTAAATTACTCCTTTCTCTATAACTATTTTAATCTCTTTTTATTTTTCTATTTATAATTATTATATCTCTTTTTTTCTTTACTAAATAAATCTTACTTTATTTACTTTATCTACCTTTATAATATACTTATTATTTTATTTTTAAAAATTATATTCCTCTAATATTTTCTTTTATCTATTATATTAATAATATTAAATATCTCTTAATACCTTTATAATAAATTAATATTACTAAATACTATATTAAATATACTTTTCTATAAATTAATAAAAAAAATATTACTTCTTTTCTCCTTTTACCTTTTAACTTACTATATTAATATCTTAATATACTATATTAACTTAATCTATTTATATTTTATATATTAATATTCTATATTTAATCTTTTTTAAACCCTAATTTCTTTTTTACTTTCCTTTTTCTTTTCTTTAAATCCCCTATATTAATAAATATATTAAAATAATCTATTTTATAAATTATTAAATCCTTTATACTACTAACTTTAACCTATAATTTATATTAAATATACTAAATTTCTTATTAATATATCCTATCCCTATTTATTTACTTCCTTTTTTACTTTTTTAATCTAAAATTTATAAAAACTTTACTTCTATATTTAAATATTAAAATTTTACTAATTATTAATCCCTTTTCTACTATATTAAACCTATCTCTTTTTTACTAAAACTTAAATAATCTATTATATAATAATAAAAACTCTCTATTTACTTTATTCTCCTATTATTATTTTAATAAAACTTTAACTAAATACTATTCTTTTTTTATTATCCTTTATATTTATATTTACCTTTTAATATACTACTTTATTTATTAATATACTATACTATTTTACTATATTTTAACCCTACTTACCTTCTTTATTACTTATAAATCTAATAATATTCTTTTACTAATTTATTACCTAATACTACTTCTATTTATTTCTTTTTATATAAACCTAAACTTTAATCTAATTTTAAATTTATAAATAAAACCCCTACTAATAATATTATACTAAAACCTTCTAATATCTACCTAACTTATTATTATTCTATCTATTATATATTAAATACTAAATAAAAAATACTTTAAAAAAATAAAACCTTAATTACTTTATTAATTATTAAAACTATTTCTAATCTTTTTTATTCTTAACTATTATATATTACTAAATATTATACTTATTTACTAAACCCCCTACCTCTCTATATATTCTATAATAACTTACCTACTTTTAATCCCTCTTACTATCCTTTAATACTATTATTATTTAAATTATAAATAAATAATCCCCCCCCCTACTTATACCCCTTTTTTAATACTTACTATTACTTCTATTACTTCCCCCCTTTACTACTTTCTACTCTATAAATTAAATCCTATAATTATTATATAACTCCTTCCTATCTATATAACTAATAAATTTAATTTTTTTATCTAAATATCTATTCTATACTATTAAAATTTTATAAATCCTTTTTACTTTAAATTCTTTCTACTTTTATTTTATATTTATTTATTTACTATCTACTACTTTTTTTCTATTTATTTATCTTATAACTATTTATTTATAAATATTACCTCTTTTTATAATTACTTTACTTTTTATTTCCTTTTATTTTACTTACCTATTTCTAATTTAATAATCTCTACTATATATATATATAATATACTTATAAATATAATAATATATATTTTATTTTATTTAAATTACTTCGCCTAATATTAAATAACTCTATTATATAATACTTCTTACCCTAACTATATATATAAAATATATAACCTTACTTCTATTTCCTCTTTAAATATTACTATTATAATAAAACTCTAAATCTAACCCCTCTATCTATCTTCTTTTCTATTTAAATTCCCTTATTAAATTATTACTTTTAAATATATTTACTAATTTACTATACTAAATAAATCCTTTTTTAATCTTTTATAATTATTAATATATATAAATCTCTTCTTTAATATCCCTAAAATACCCCTTTTTAATCCCTTTATATAAAAATTATATTTCTTTTATTATGCTTATTACTACCTCCTTATACTAATAATATCTTTTTATTTACTTAAATTTATTATTTTTACTATCTATTTACTATATATAAACCTCTTCTTACCTTTTATATTTAAAATAACCTAATTTTTTAATCTAACTTATATTATCCTATACTTTTATCTATATTCTCCTTATATACTAACTTCCCCTATTTATATAATCCGCTTTATATACTAAATACCTATCCTTTTACTATTATAATTGCCTCCTTATTAATTATAATATATTCTTATCCTCTTCTTTACTCTTTTTCTTCTCCTTATTATTATAAACCCTATTATCCCTTCTACTTCCTCTATTTCTTACTATATATCTAAATTCTACCTACTATTTTCCTTTTATTTCTATTAAATACTACTATTTTACCTCTTATAATAATCTAAATCTAATCCTTTTTTTCCCCTTACTTATTCCCTCTTTTAACTTCCTAATCTATAAAATATCTTATATATTATTATCCTTCTAATCTTTCCCTATATAACCCTTTACTTTAATTATTATAATTTATAATCTAATTTATTCTTCTTTAAATTAATTTAATACTAACTTAATCTTTTTTATTAAAATACTCTAATCTTATATCTATTATACTATAATATCCTATACCCTATTATTTTCTATTACTATTAACTTATAACTACTACTAAAATTATTAAACTATTCTTATACTAATAATCTCTTCCTTTAACTTCTTTAAACTATCCTACTAATCTCCTTTTCTACTTCTACCTATTATATACTACCTCTAAAACTCCCTACTACTATATACTCTTTACCCTTAACTAAAACCCTATAATATTCCTACCCTTTTTATTTTACCCAATTCTCTCTACTTTACTAATATTAACTATTTATATACCTTATATTTATACTAAACAACTTTTTATAAATATAATACTAACTATTTATATTTAACCTATATAATAACCTATCTTCCTATAACCCTAACTACCCTAACTAATATAATTAGGTTAGGATATTATATTAAACCTACCTAATTACCCTTTACTTCCCTAATTAAAATACTAAACATTATTTTCTTTTATAATGTTAATATATAGAAATTAACTTCTTTATAATATTAATATACCGAAACTAATCTCTTTTATAATATTAATATACCTAAATTAACTTCTTTTATAATACTAACATACTAAATTAACTTCTTTTACTATAATAATTAATATACTAAAATTACCCACTTTACTACTTTATAACTTAATTTATAATATAAATTAATTCCTTTAGCCTATCTTCGCTAATTTATATATCTCTATAATCTCTACTATTATCTTTACTACTTTTCTATCTTTATTGCTTCTATACTTATAAATATATTAATATTATCTTTTAAATTACTCCTTTAACTACTTCTTTCTCCCCTTTTACTTCTATATTATTAAATCCCCTCTTTTTATCCTTACTAAATACCCCTACTACTATATACTCTTTGCCTCTAACTAAAACCCTAATTAATTCTTACCTCTATCTAATCCTCTCCTAATATTAACTATTTATATACCTTATACTAATACTTCTTTATACTAAACAACTCTCTATAAATTTAATACTAACCGCTTATATTTAATCCTAAGTGCCTAGGTTTACTCTAGTAATACTATTTATCCTCTTATATTTATAAAGAGATAAAGATCTAATATAATAATATTTTATTATTATTAGCGACTTAGTTAATTAAGGCATAAGTATAGTAAGATAGACGCGTAAGCTTATATAATTAGATTATTTATAAACAAGAATCTAAAGCTAAAGAAAAGAAAAGGAAAGGGTAAGTAGTATATAAAGGGTTATATATAATCCCCTAGTTATATAAGAATTATATAAGCCCTACGTCTACTATAACGTCTACTATAGCTACTACTTTCTACTAGTGCCGTAATAATTATTAGTAAAAGAATTTTTAAGTTTTAGTTAAAGCTTATAAAGTAGGAGTAAGTAAGCGAATAAAAGAGAGAGAAAATTAAATTAAAGTATAAAGATTTTAGTATTTCTAACTAGTAGCCGGATATATCCTTTAGGTCTTAATGCTACTAATATATTAATATATAGATTTACGCATATTTATAATAAAACTCTATTAAAATCATTTATATATTAATATAGTTATATTAAGGGATATAAGAAATAGTAACCTTATAATAAAAACATTATTAAAGGGTATATAAAGAAACGGAAGTTCCTTTAGGATATAAACTACTTAGGAGATTTTAAGTGCTATAAAACTACCGCTATAAATAGTGCGCTACTAAAGCTAAGCTATAAACTTTAAGCAGCTTATATAAAGGCCTACTATACTTCTTTACCTACTTAGGTACTTACTCCTAGAGAGTTAGGCCCTTTAGCTAAATAGGTAGTAGTAGCCTAAAACCTATTAATTAAATGCCTTAAAAGAAGGGACCCTAGGGATATACTAAAGTGCTAGATAGGAAAGTCTCTTATATATAGTTTAAGTATTTTATTTATATATATTAATAGATCTTATATTTTTATACTACTTAAGGATACTAGGTAAGCGTATAGGAGTAACTTATAAATAAAAAAATAATATAGCTAGCTATTACAGAGTAAGTATAAGCGATAATAATATATAGCAAAGTAGATATTATTAAGCTATATACATAAACTATATAATAAGGTTAAGATATTGCGTAAGAAAAGAAGGTAAGAAAATAGGAAAAAAAGGGTATATATTGTTAACTTAGTTGCTTAGTTAATATATATATAGGGTAGAATAGGATTTAGGTTATAGTTCTAGCAGAACTTAGTAGAATTTAATAGACTTAGTAGAATTTAGTAGAATATAGCGGAATATAATAGAAAACGGCAAATTGCTATAGATTATAGTAATCTTATAGTTGGTCTCTAATTACTAAGTTAGTAGAAATAGGTAGATGTATATTAGGTATTATAGGGATATCCTATAATACTAGTATCTTAGCTAGGTAAGTATATAGAACGCTAAGTAATAAGTTAGGGTAACTAGCTAGTTATTAAAAGCTAAAAGCTTAGGGCTAGATAAGTAGCGGGGGTTAAGAGCTAAAAAAGCTTAGAGCTAAGTAAGTAGTAGGGGTTATAATAGCGCTAAAGCGTATTACTTACTAAAATCTACTATATTCTACTAACCTTAACTTTTACTAATTAATTAGGATTTTCTATACCCGGTATAGAAAATTACTATTAGCTTACTTACTACTAGCGCCTTAGCGACTCCTTTATATTTATATTAACCTATAATAATCTTCTTCTTCTTTTTTTCTTTAGCTTAGTATCTCTATATAGTAGTAATCTTATTATAAAACCCTACTATAAAGGCCTTTATAGAAGAGCCCTGTACTTTTATATATACCTTACACACAGCTTATATTAGCTACGCGTAGGTATATTACCTCTTTATACCTTTAACCCTTATAATTAATTATATAACACCTTATAAACTCCTTAAATATATACATTTTATAGCTACTACCCCTATCCTATAATAAATTTATAAGCTTTAGTTTAAAAGTATTTATATAAGCCTATTATAGGGGTTTAGGAGCTAAAAGCTTGGAGCTAGGTAACTAGTTAGGAGCTAAAAGCACTAAGCTAGGTAAGCTGCTATAAACTCTAGCGAATGCACTAGCTGGGTAAGTACTTATAGCATAAAGGTAAGCTATCTAAAATTAAATAAACCCCTTTTCTAATAATTTAAATAAGGAACTTAATTCGTATAGAAACGCTTTTAAATACCCTAAACTATTACTTAAAAATATCTCTACTTATATTAGAGATAACAATCTTACTATTTCTACTAATAGTAGTAAATATTAGTATAAGTCCAATCTTAAGGGTTGCTAAAAAAAATTTATTGCCGGTTTAAAAGATTAAGCTATTAGTAATAGTTTAAGTAACTATAATAGTAGTTCTAATCCTAATATATAAATAGAGTTTTAGTAAAAAGAGTTTCTTATTACTTATTTTAATTTTAGACTATAACTTACTAAACTTTAAAAAAGCTTATAGGCTATAACCCGCTAAACTTTAAGCACCTTTAGTTAAACTTAGATTAATATATTAAAATAATATTATAAGTAACTAGTTATAGGTAACTAGTTACTAGTTATTAAAATATAATACTTAATTTAATTATTTATTTCTACTACTAATACTTTAGTATATTAATATACCAAAATGCTAGCTTTTTACTCTATTAAATATTAACCTTCTTTTTACTTATAATATCTTAACACTTATCTTAACACTTTAAAAAAGGAGTTTTTAGTATATTAATATACCAAAATTAAATTATAAGTTATTAAGGAAACCGCTTTAAGTTTTTTATAATAATATAATCTTCTAATTTATAAAATATTCTATCCTACTTATATACTATAGCCTACTTAAAATATCTATTATTACCTTATTGCCAATAAATATTATATTATAAGACTTTTACCTATATACCTCTCGCTTCTCTCCTAACTATAGTATATACTTAAGCTCGTCTTTAAAATTATATCCTACTAGCTATTTTAAAACTTACCTATACTATATCTCCCGCTAATACGCCCCCTAATAAGCCGGCATTAATATATTAGTATACTTATACTAACCTTTACCCTATATTACGTAAATTATCTATAGGTTCCTATACTTAAAGTATAAAGTATATATTAATAGCCACCCCTTATATCGCCTCTATCCTACCTTAAACCACTATTAACCCTCTTTTATAGTTATACGTTTAGAGTTAAAGAACCTTTACTTACTTATTAACTAACACTTTTTTAACCTATAGTTTGCTTCCTATACCATTTCTAATATACTTAAATCTACTAAGTTTACTAACTAGTAGAGTAAGCAGCTGCCTTTAAGTAGCTTTAGGTTACTAATATACTATTATAAGTAACGCTCTTAATTATATATATACTGCTTTAGTAGCTAGCTTCCTATTAATAAGTCCTTTACGCTACTAAAACTTTTAAACTTATTTACCTCTTCTAATATTCCTATACTATCTTCCCTTAATTTACTAGCTACCGCTAGCTTAATCTTATTAGCCCTAACTAAAATACTTAGCTTTCTATACCAGTTATATAATATACTCTCGCCTTTATACGTCTATAGTACTTTATTAAGGAAGATACTAAGTAATAGTAACTAATACCGCGGATTATCTAGGTACTGCTATATAACCCTTATTTCGTCTAGTAAGAGCTTACCTACTAACCTAATATCTACTACTTTTTAGTTTTTCGGTAAGAAAATATAAGAAATCCCGCCTTTATTATCTCTTTCTATACGTCCTGCTTTCTATATAAAATCTATCATATTTATAGGAGCCCTAATATAAAAGACCGCCTATATATAAGCGTGGTTTATTCTAGGGCTAAATATACCTATAGTAACTATTACCTAAGACTTCCCTAGCGACCTATTTAGCTAGAGCTAAAGCTTTTTCCTTATTTATACTAGAATCTAAGTAGTATATAAGATACTATAGCCTTTCTACAACCTCCTTTGCCTTTAGTCTTATTGTGGTATATATAATATAGCGCGCCTTTTACTCTTAAATAAACTAACTCTCTTATAGCGTAGCTCTTATTTCTACTAGCGTAAAATCCTATAATCTCGCAATACTGCTTCGCCTAACCTAGTATTCTAGATTTATATATAATGTTAAAGACCAGATTATATAAGGCTAGTATAGTAGTATTGCCTACTTAAACTAATTAATTATAGTTAGCGGCAATATAGCTATAAAATAGATAAACTAATACTGTAGGCTTCTTAGATATTTAACTAGCTTTATCTTAGGCCGGTACTAAGATATAATTAAGGCTAGGTAACTCTTATTAAAAATTACCCTATTAAGCCTATTTCTAGCTTTAAGCTAGTTAAGATATAAGCGGAATATAAGGCTAACCGCCTTATTAACTAATATAAATACTAACGGATATCTAACTTCTTTATCTTTTATATATTCCTATACCTTATACCTAAGCCCTATATAGTTAAGCCGCCGTATTATATTATACTTTAAGCCAATTAGAGAAAGTATTACTACTATTATACCTATACTAGGGAGTATTAACAGAAGTATAAATAAAAGGCTTTTCTTTTCCCTAGTGCCTAAGATAGTAATAACTTATTCTACGCCGTTTAATACTACCTACATTACTTTTTCCTACTTAGCCGATTTATACTGCGCTTAGGGACTATAAAGATCTTAAAGCGCCGCTACTGCCTCCTCTATTATCTAACAATATTTATAGCGTAGTAAAGCCTTCCTATACGTAATCCTTTTTGCTAAGGGGGTATTAAGTATATCTACTTTAGATCCTTCCCGGTAATATTTATTTACTATCCTATTCTACTTTATTTCTTTAGCCGCTATTTAAACTAGATCTTTATATAGCCTATACTATATCTAACTTACTTAAAGATACTCCTAAAGCCTAGTATTAGTAAGCCTATTATAAAAATTAACTATCCCCCTATATACTTGGTTCCTAATATAACGCCTATATAACGCCTACTAATAAAATACTTCTGGTATTATGTGGCCGCTATAGCCGCCGCTAGGTCCGTTATCTAAATTATTAATATTTCTAAGTAGGTTAAGGTCTAGCTAATAATCTAGCCCCGTAAACTTTTTTATTCCAATCCCTATAGCTATTTACCGCCACTTTTACGCGTTAATTACTATTAAGATAGTTACTTTAGTCTCTAACACTAGCACCCTTATTATTTTATCCTTCGTCTATATATCTTTACCTTAGGACTATAGGTACTTTAATATATCTTTTAAAATAAGAACTTTCTCCTTAAGCTAGATATAAAAGGATAGGATTAGGACCATATACTATACTATTAGCTCACTAACTTTAGGAAGTAGGAATTGCACTAGCTACCTATAAGTATTAGTCTAATTTAGTAACTTATAGTACATTAATATAAAGAGTAGATAGCTATTATAAATAAACAAGTTTTACTTATCTATTTATTTATTATACTACCTAGTACTTAAGAACTTAGGTTTCCTTACTAGCTAACCTAAACTAATATAGATATAGACTATTATATGCTCTAAAAAATACTAGACCGCGCATTTATATTAGTAGGCCGTATTACTAGATACCTACTATTCTCTATCCGCCTTCTTTAACATAAGTAGTCTAAAAATATCTAGCCGTAGCCTTAAATTATTTAGTAATTATCTATTACTGCCGCCTAAGTGCTCCTTATTACGGCTATTTATAAAAAAGGAGCTACCTAGCTAAAATAAGTCCTAATTATTTAATAACTTATAAACCTTATATATAGGGACGTTTTCTAACCCAAAATATAAGTCTTAGTAGAATATTTTACGTATAGCTACTAGCTCCTACTTAATAAGATTATATAAGTCGGTTATAGTAAATTTTATATCTTTATATACTATAGTTTACTTATTACTATACTAATAAATATACGCTTAGCTAACTATATTCTACGCAATCCTAAAACCTAGTAGTTAAGTTATAAATAGTTTACTAATTAGGCCTAGACTATTATTAAGTAGCTATTAGTTTTACACGCTAACTAAATAGCCGCTAAGATCTTCTACCTTACCCGTATTAAGAGTATTAAGGTAATACTAAAATATAATTAGCTAACTGTTATAGATTAAATGCGATAGGTATAATATATAGTAGCCAATCTTTATCTAGCTGCGTTCTTTACTATCCTATATAAGGATAGCGGTAAATAAGACTATTAGTAAATTAAACGCCCTTATATTAAGCCGCTGTTAAATAAAGGCAAGGTTAAGTTCTAAGGCGAGCTTATCTAGCTTATTTATAGCTTCTTTAGTTCCTACTCTACCTTCTTCTCTATTCTCTCCTTTATCCTACTCTTCCCTTATCTTTACTTTATTTACCGCCTCTATTATATTACTAGCACACTTAAGCTGCCTCTCTATAGGTTAAAATAAATCCTTATATAAGTATTTACTATCCTTTACGCGGTAAAAGTAATATATTAGCTTCTGCTATATTTAGATATACGTATTTACTAAACACTTATTCTATAATAGTTTAATTAGATCTTATAATATTTTAGCCCCGTAAAATATATTTAGTAGCTTAGTATTAAGCCAATTTAGCCGCTAATTCTTATATAGTATATTATCCTCTATAATCCCTATTACCTTCTATAGTACCCTCTCTATACTAGCGCAAACTATAGCTAGTAGCCGTTTATTTTAAGTATTTAGAAGCTTATAGAATTAAGGCAGATCTTCTATATTTAATTTTATAAGGTAAATATAATATCTAGTTAACTTTAGCTATAGCGTAATTTTGGAAATATACGCCAGCACTTATACCTAGCTATAGCGCTCTACTCTTTTATCTTGCGCTTCTTTAAATTAGATTTATAATGTATTCTAACTACTTTTTACTTTTATAGTACTAAGTAAAGCTATCTTACTACTACTAACAGTACTATTACTATTATTACTACTACTACTCTAATCCAGAGGGATAATAACAAAGTACTTAATATACTATGTCTTAGCCTATAGTGTCTATAGCTTAGCCGCCTAGTAGGGGATACTCTTAGTAAGCTTACGCTTTTAGTTATATAACTTAAAGTAGTGCTACTTAATAGAGTCCACGTTAATTATAAGAAAGTTATAGTTTACTGCGTTACAGCTATAGCTATTATAGATAGGGAGTCCGCTAATAGGCCTTCCTTTATATACTAGCCTTAGTATATCGCCGGCGCAGGATATAATTAGACTTATACTTTTAATAAATTCTAGAATTTCCCTAACCTGCCTAGCTTTAAGGGAATATAACTATATAAGGTGTTACGCCACATTTATATTAGTATAATAGCCGCTATATTTAACGCAAAGCGTTATACTAAGGGGACGTAATACTTTTAAATATTAAGGCATTATATTTAATAAAGCTTCGCTTAAATATAGCGTTATAGGGGAACCTTCTATAGCGCTTTTATGCTGTTCTTCGCGTTCCTATATATATATTAGTAGGATCCTAGTATAAGCTAGTTATAAGAGCCTCTAGAGATTTAGTAACTTATTAGGTTTAAATAAGGTAACCTTAACTATAGAATAATAATCCTTTATATTTATTAAATTTTATTTTCCTATATAAGCTATTTAGCGTACTTACTATAGATTATAACTTAAGTAATAGGGAGGCTTTAAAAGGTAGAAGGTGTAGGTTCTAATCTCCGTCTTTAGGGGGGGATATAATACCGCCTAAGCTTTAGCCTAAGCTTAGCTTAATACTATTTCCTACCTTAAGCTATCTTCTATCTCTATATAATTAAATACCTATACCTATATTAATTCTAGCCTTAAGCGTAACCCCCTAAGAGATATAAACCTTCCTTCTACGTTTACTTCCCGCACTATTTATTAGCACTAACACCTTTATAGTCTAGGTACGCGATAGCACTAACCCTAGCCTCTTATTCTTTATTATAAAGTTACCTAAAAATGCCTTATAGTAGATCCGCCAGTTCTATAGGCCTAAAGTTTTTCTATAACTTAAACCTAAGCCTAAATAAGGATATAAGTCTATTAACCTAAATAACGCCATTCTGGACTCTTAACCGTAAAGTAAGGATAATAGTAACTATAGTAGCCTAGTATACTTTTAGTCTATAGCTAATATTATAGACTATAATATAAGTAATAAGAGTGCCAGTTATAGAGATAAAAGGCCTATATTTAATGCTTTTTTATCTTAACCGCCTACTAAGTATATAAGGGACTATATATCTGCACTAGAGCTAAAGTATATTATAACCGTTAGTAATATAAACAGGCGTAAAGAAAGGGAAAGGCGTAAAAGGTTAGAAAATATACTTTTTAATATCTTTATAACTAAGAAAGAGGATAATATATAGTATGTATATATATAGGAGAATAAAACGAAACTCGCTTAGCTAGCTAAATAGCCTAACTATAGGGGAATTAGTAAATAAGAGGCCTCCGCCTTAATCTATAAGGTAAGCGCTATTACTAATAGGGAAGCTATTAAGAACTTAAAGGCCGTACTCGCCTATTAGTGAAAAAACTATACTATAGATTTAAATCGCTAGACCGCATTGTTATAGTCCTTAGTTACTTTTACCTCTATTAGCTAGAATATAAATACCGCCCTATCTAGTTTCTAAAAGGCTTTCTTTAATCTTACTACTATTAAAGTAACCAGTATACTTTAAGATATTCTTTATTGCTATTACCTTATACACCTTTATAACTATTATTAAAATATAAAAGTACTTCTAAATTATACCTTATTAACTATATAGCCTAGAGGTGTTAGTAACACCTCTTTTATTAAAAAGCAGCTCTTTAACGCACTCTACCTATCTACTAATATACCTTCTTTATTACTTATTAACTCGTCTACTCCGTCTACTAAGTAATAGCGCTACTTTATAAAGTGTCTTACTAAGGGCTACTAATAGTATTATATATAGGAGATACTTAGTTCTAGTATTCTTACTCTTATTCCTATATCTAAACTACCTAATTCTTTTATAGAGCGCCTCTTATTAGCTATATTTAAAGCATTTCTTAGCCTTATTACCCGCTTTTACCTAAACGCTATTAAGTTTAATTAACTAATAAAGCACTTTATATAAAATGCCTTAATAGGCCACTAGCTGCTATATACTTATCTTCCTATTAAACATCTAAGTGATAATTAACTATAGGATATGTATCTTTCCAACCTAGTCTAGCTATTTAAGCATTATGCTGCATTAACTATTAAGTATATTTCTCCACTACCTATTAAATATGTTCCTTTCTTACCTATTAAATATATTTCTTCCTTACCTATTAAATATATTTCTTCTTCGCCTATTTAATAAGTTGGTGGCATTAATTCTAGATATATATATATATATATATACTAAATATAATTTCTATAAAACCCTTTCTAAAAATTATATATGCCTTTTAGATTAAAGGACCTAATTTTAGCATATTAAGAGCCTATTATAATATTATAAGACTAGAGATATAGTGTTCTAATTATTATACTTAATAAGAGATATAATACGTACGGCCTAAGCTTTACCTAAAAGCTTACTTTAATAGCATAGCACTAACTAATATTAAATATAACCGACTACTACTACTATACTAAAACGTTATTTTGCCTTACCTATATACTACTAAGAATATTCTACTCTACCTTAAAGCAGTACTGCGTAATAAAGTCCACCTTAATAGTAAGAAAGTTGCAGTCTACTACGTTATAGTAGTAGTATCGATTATAAAATAAGGAACTCGTATTAAGATCGATCTATAAAGAAAAAGAGACTATATATATATAAAGTAGATAGTAAAGGTTAATATTAACACTATATTATTGCTACCTAATTAATAAGTAACTATTATAAATACGGAGACTGCTAATAGCTCTTCTTCTATACGCCGGCTCTGCTATATTACTAGGGTAGAATATAAGTTCCTTAACCTACCTAGCTTTAATAGAATGCGACTATATAAGGTATTGCGCAACTAGAGCGCCACGTTAAGGGGATATAATACTTTTAAATATTAAAGCAGGATATCTAGCGAAGGATAGTCTTATAGGAGAACCTTCTATAGCGCTTCTATATCGTTAGCTGATAAAAATCTACGTTTATAGTTATAGCTAATTGCTAGGTTACTTATTGCACGACTTATATACCTTACTTACCCTACTTTTATATATAAAATTTACTTATTACTTAGCACCAAGTTAGAACCTAACGTTAGCCTATTATTAAGACTATATTCTTTATAGTTTAAGTTTTCTTTTTATTACCACTCTTATTATAACTATTAGCTTTAATCCTAACCTTATAAATATTTCTTTAAGAAATTTAAACTATATAAATTGCTTTATAAAGGTCGCGTTAATTACTATATATATATTTATAATAAAAGGCTATATTAAAGGTAAAGGGTTAATAAACCTAGTAGTAAATTAGTAAACTAAAGTTTTAGTAAGGTAATAATATATAATATAGAAATACTTTTCTTTTATAAAACTCTATATAATAAAATATAAGAAATATTAAACAAAATATATAAACACTAAACTTAAACTATAAAACTACTAGTATTAATTTCAATTAATAAAATATACCCTTTAGAAACTTTTATTTCTCTAATCTTATCTATATTACTAAGCCAATTCCAATAGCTTTTATTAAAATCTATATTAGTATTTTTATTATAAAAATCTAAATATAGATTACTAGGAATAGTAGAGCTTAACTTTTCTTTAAATATTAGATAATATATAGGATAAACTATCTCTTCTAATACGCAAGGATTTTTAATTTCTTTAAAAAATAGACTTTTAGACTTAAAGCAAATTTTATACGGTAAAAAGTAAGCCAAATCTATATTATTAGATTTCTCTATAGAAGAATTACTACTAGCCTTAGAATATATTCTTTTAGCTAATAATATATTATCTTTAACTTCCTTTACTATAGTAGTATTATAAGGGCAATTTAAAGAGCTATACTTATTATAATTTTTTAATAGTATATACTTTTCTTCTAGATCTAAACTAGATTTAGTATTTATATTATAACTATAAAAAATACAATTATAATCTAATAGAGGCTCTAGTTTATCCATAAATTTATTAATAGCTTCTTTATAAATAGTTCTATTCTCTATTTTCTTAGTAATTTCTATAGCTTCTATATAGAAATTAAGGTCTAAATTGCTATAATTACTACTACTAGAAGGAGAAAATAAAGGAGAAGAAAAGTTATAGGCAATATTATCTATTTCTTCTTCTATATTTATAGGACTATTAGCTTTACTACTACTACTTAAGCTAGAATTAATAGTGTCCTTTAAAAAGTCTACTATTTTATCTAAATCTAGGTCTTGTAGTAATATATCTACTCCTAAAATTAAATCCGTATTAAATTTTCTAATAGGTTTAGTAATAATATTACTAAATTCTTCTAACGTAGTAGTAGAATTAATTAAACTACTATAATTAGAAGAATAGTTATATTCTAGTACTATAATTCGCCAGAATATTAAAGCTTTTAATACTATATCTTGGTATTTACATTTAATATTAAAAATATCTCTATTTAAGCAGATTTTATTAAGTAAAAAGCATTAGAAACAGCTATACCCTTCTTTAATTATCTTATTAGATTTAATAGTCTTCTCTAATCTAGTAGATAAATCTAATAATATAGGTTTAGTAGTATTAGAGCATTTATTAGTAGTATATATAAAGTAGCTATTAAAGTTAAAATCTAATATACATTCTAAGCAGCTATTATTAATACTATTTAACTTATTATCTAGTAAGTATAAAGTATTTAAATTATCGACTTCTAATAGATTTTGTCTATTAAAACTATAATCTAAATTACTATCTTTCTCTAAGCAGAGAGAGCATTTTTCTAAAGTAAAAAGGCAAGATTCTAAATAGTTATTATTAAAATAGCCTTTTAATACT
>Ga0307515_10011065_pt1 | contig 17174 bp, 16 predicted proteins | sample 17_EM_MG_FD_194513 | JGI IMG/M metagenome (GOLD analysis project Ga0307515, IMG submission 194513) | Populus trichocarpa ectomycorrhiza microbial communities from riparian zone in the Pacific Northwest, United States - 17_EM | ecosystem: Host-associated > Plants > Roots > Unclassified | place...
AAGTGAACATCAAAGTTTAATATATTATTAAAACAGCGATTTTATTTATTTTTATTTCTCTTGATACATTTTTATAATTTTAAAATGATTGATTTAAATAAATGTTTGTAAACTTTTTATTTATGCTTTTACTATTAAGATCCATTCACATCATATATATGCTTTTAGTACAATTAAAATTTATCTATTTGTTTTAAAAATCAAACAATATAAATTAATTACATACTATTAAGTTTCATATAAAACTATTTAGATTAAATAATCCAAGTTAATATATTAGAGATTATAATTATAAAAAAAATACTATAAAACAGTTGAATAATAAACATTCAAAACAAGTGCTAAAAGTTATTTTTTAAAAAATCATGATACTACTCATTGCTCGTTTAGCTCGTAAAATATTATAGTTTTTCCGAATTAAATTTTCGTGCTAATAAAAGGGTAAAATGAACCCTCTTGTTCTTAAAAATATACACGTCAAAAATATGAGATTCTTATATGAATTCCGAAAGAAACACGCTTCTCCTTGCATATGAAAAAAAAAAGGGAAAATACAAATATAAAGTATAAACCCATATAAAAGGAGAAAAAAAAATTTCCCCATATTTTCACAATGCTGGAAAAGCCTCTAGTCCACGTGTCTCAAACTTGGAAACTCGATACGGACAAATCTAAGAATACTTTAGTTGTCCAGATCCTATTTTAGTTGTATACTGGTTGATAATATGATGGTAACCGAACCTTATATGATGATCACTGATGATTAATATAATGGTTGATAATATAATAATTATGGGATATTTATATAGATATCAATTTTAAAATTTATAAAATTAATCAAAATATATATAAACTACGAGAAGATTCACATTAAAAAAAATCACCGCCTCGAATTTTGAACCGAGACAACGACAAAATCAGCCTTGCCATCCGGCAAAACCAATCCAGCCCGCCATTAGAATACTCCTCTCCTCCAATCCTTCTTTCTTGCATTCTCACCTCCCCCCCCCCCCCTTTTCTGTTATAAAACCAATAAAATAATATCTTCACCACAACTAAAAAGAAAATGGAAATCAAACCAGGTTTATCAGCTATAGTCACTGGCGGTGCCTCTGGAATCGGTATTTTCTTTTTCGCGTTTGTGATTATCCAGCTTAAGATCAATCACTGAAACTGCCCTTTTTTCTTCTTAATCAATCAACTTCTGCTAGTAAAATCAGCTTCACTTTATCTGAATATCCTCGATTCAGCGAAGCTCAGTTTTTCATTTTATGATATTTAATCTGTTAGTTTTTTATGATCTGTCTATATATAGGGAGAGCGCTTAGTTTAGCTCTTGGAGAGAAGGGGATATTCGTGACTGTTATTGATTTCTCTGAAGAAAAAGGAAAGGAAGTTGCGTCACTTGTCGAGAAAGAGAATGCCAAATTCCATCCCAATTTGGGATTTCCGTCTGCTCTTTTTATTAGATGCGATGTATCAAAATCAAGTAAGTTTATTCATAATTATCATTTTGGATTTAAATTTAAACTTTGATTGCATATAAGGTCGTGCCATTGTGATGGTTATGTTGATTTTTTATTTTTTATTTTTTTGGTGATGTGAATAGGAGATTTAGCTTCTGCTTTTGAGAAGCATGTGGCAACATATGGAGGGATGGATATTTGTATTAATGGTGCTGGAATCAGTAATCCCATACCATTTTATGAAGATAAAACAGACGGTACTCATTCGTGGAAGCATACTGTTAATGTGAACTTGCTTGCAGTAATTGATTGTACTCACCTTGCGGTAATCTTACTTGAGCTTATCATTTTTCATTTGTTTCTCCATGAAAATATCTGGTTACTGAATAATTATTACCTGCAATTTCTGGACAGATAAACAGTATGCTAGCTGCGCAGAAGCCTGGAGTTATTATAAATTTGGGATCTGCTTCTGGTCTTTATCCAATGTATCATGATCCTATCTACTCTGGCTCTAAAGGTCTGGTGATTTCCATTCCATCAACTTTGTGTTGATCACTGCGTACTTTTTTATCCTAATCAATGAATAATCCAGACAAGTGTATGAATTTCCATCTCAAATACTCCGATGCTCATAAGATTTGTTTCTCAGGTGGTGTTATTATGTTCACTAGATCACTTGTTCCGTATAAACGCCGGGGTATACGCATCAATGTGCTTTGCCCTGAGGTGAGGCTATAACATCGAAGCTTGTGTAGTTCTACTAGTTATTTACTCATTTTTTTCTTTTCACTGGTTTGGTTTGAATTCTTTCTTTCTTTTTTCTAAAAGTGTATAAGGGAATAACGTTTTCCTATCTGTTTCCCTTTTCCTTCAATAAGACTTATCATGATAAACAAAAAAATCCCATAGTCTCATAAGTAAATATAGAAGTTAAATTTATCATATAATAGCTTAGGCTTCTGTGTACTATGGTCATCACTTCATGCTATCTGCAGACCTTTTTGAATGGAAGTTAAACTGGCAATTATAGCATCAGCTCATCCCTGTTATTCTTCTTGGAATAGTGTCACGATCAGGATTATATATTTCTGTTCCTGATTTATGTTGATAAATCTATTTCTATGAAACCAATTGTCTCCCTTCTTTTCTTCCCAATCCATCTTTAAGAACTTTTAACTAAACATCGATTCAAATTGTGGCATTTTATTTTTTTTGTATGAATATACAAGCACACGGTGGGTGTACTTCTTACCGTGGATAGTTATTTTATTTGTTGGAAAATCCGATGCAGTTTGTCAAAACAGAGATGGGAGAGAAAGTCGATTCTAAATTTATTGACATGGTGGGAGGCTTTGTTCCTATGAAAATGGTTGTCAAAGGTATAGTATAATATTTCTTCCAAATAACTATTAGTTTATTAGTTCAGAAATATTTAATAATGCCTGTATTGGATTGTTACTCCTGTACTTGTGAAACATTTGTCCAATCTCTTGTACAAGTTCCTGAAGATTATTTAGTTGTTTTTAAATCCCCCCTGTATCACTACTTACCTATTGGCTGCTTGCTATGTACTACATGTCAGAAAGAATTTTTAACAATACACAATATCAGTTGTCACTGAACCTAGTTCTTTTTCCTGACACTAGCTTCTGATATCAGTTGTCACTGAAACTCTCTCTCTAAAGAAAAATTCTGAAACTCCAATGTTTCTGCCCTTCTAAGGTGCTTTTGAGCTTATCAGTGATGAGAGTAAAGCTGGTTCTTGCCTATGGATTACAAATCGTAGGGGCATGGAGTATTGGCCCACTCCCATGGAAGAAGCAAAATACTTGGTGCGTTCTTCAAATTCCAAAAGAAGAGTGTCATACCAAGCCCCAGTGAACCTTCAACTTCCTCTGAGTTATGAGAAACTGTGAGTGAAGTTATGTCAAACTTATAACTTCCACTTTTTTTAATGGTTTCTGTTTATTAGAGTTCAATTCAATGTTAATTCACATTCGTTAAATACTCTGCTAGATTTATCTTCATCAAGATAGGATGCCACCCTTCCATCCAAAAATTGCCTTTTTCTTTATAATTCTTTTTTCCACATGTTTAAAGGTCCAAAATTATTGCATGGACACTCCCTTCTATTCCTTTCTCAGCTTACTGATTTATTTCAAAAATAGCGTGTGAGTAGCAAAATCACTAACCAATGGAAACAAAGTCAAGGTGGAAGACTGCTAAAAATAGCTGTATAAATTATTGGTATGTATAGTGGATAAGTAAATGATGTATAGACACTTTTTCTTTACCAATTATACATGCTTAGCCACTTGGTTCATGGAAAAGTTTGGAATTGGTTTCATGGCAAGTTCTTAAAGATACTACCATCTCTGTAAGGTGCTTACCTTGTGAATTTGAGAAATATAAGCCTCATGCCTTTTTGGTTTTCTTTAATTACCTTGTTCTATCTCACAGAAGAGAGCATGCATGTAATTTTTTTTATCAATCTGTTTGTCAGTTACTTTATCATGAACATTTCACAGGGCAAGTATCTGCCAATCAGTTAGTGACAGTGACCAATACATTTTTTTTTCCTGTTCAGAGTTGTTCAGACCTTGAGCCATAATTTTCGCAATGCTACCCGCATAGTGCGCGTACCATTGAGATTACCCATTGGATCACATCAAGTTCTTGTGAAAGTCATTTATGCTGGTGTAAATGCTAGTGATGTAAGTTCACGATTCCCAAAAGAATTTACTTTAATTTACATTTTCTTTTTTGGTCATTGATTGTTGTTTCCAGACTTTAACCTGTTGTTAAAAAAAGATGAACTGTTTGGTTCACTGTGTAACCAGTTACCAGCTGCAGCAACAACACTATTGTTTGACTTTTATTTAGATCTTCTAGGATGGTTATCGAATTCATGAGATGACCGATCATAAATATAACTTTTGTTGAAGCAGATTACAATTCTGCCCATACTGGCTAGGGGTGTTAAATTATTTGTTATTTTCTTCACTTCAGAGAGGATTTGATAAGAGAAAACAGCTAATTCACAGAACAGAGACCACTTTATAAAAAAAGAATGTGTAGGCTGTGAAAAATGCTGGAGAAAGAAACACTCATGTTGTCAAGTCATTTGTTTTGCCCCCTTTTGGTACAATTGACACCAGCATTGATGATCCATCCATCTCGACATATGATTATGCAATTCTATCTGTGTGCAAAAACACTTGTGCATTGAATACCTAAACAAAGACTTGCTATGAACTTTTGAGCAGGTGAACTTCAGCTCAGGTCGTTATTTCTCTGGCAAGAACCAAGACCTTACCTCCAGTCTTCCATTTGATGTTGGTTTTGAGGTGCGTATTAAAATCCCATTAAGACAATCTTGATCATGAGGCTACTAATTATAATATTTTTCAGACTGTTAGTATTTATGGTTTCTACCTGACTTTTAATGTCGTTTGTTTCCAGGCAGTGGGAATAATTGCAGCAGTGGGGGAATCTGTCACTGACTTGAAAGTTGGCACTCCTGCTGCACTCATGACTTTTGGGAGTTATACTGAATTCACAGTGGTATTAAGTCCCAAACAGAATTGTTTCAATGTTTGGCAATTAGCAAGACTTGCTTCATTATCTACATCATAAATGGGTTTATAGATAAAAAAAAAAAAGGATTGTTGGATGTATAAATGTTGATTTTGTGAATATGCAAGTGTTAAGCTTTTAACTGCTTTTGTACTCAATTTAGGTTCCAGCAAAACATATCCTTCCCGTACCTAGACCAGATCCTGAAGTTGTTGCCTTGCTGACTTCAGGGATGACTGCATCAATTGCTCTTGAAAAGGTCGTGCTTCTTTCACATGTTAATTCTGGCCAATTACCTGGCTTCCTTTTGTATTAATTTATATTTTGTTTGGTGTTATTACTCATCGGAAATGTCTCACTATTTTCTAGAATATATCTAATAATAATCTGCGCAATGATTTGGGTTGTTTCCTTTGACAATATTTTTCTCTGGTTGAACTTCTAGTGTGGACAAATGAAATCAGGAGAAGCAGTTGTTGTGACTGCTGCTGCAGGAGGGACTGGTCAATTTGCTGTCCAGGTTTAATTTTTTTCATATATGAATGGTCTTCAATTCTTCATCCATAAAGTAGACAGTGCTGAATGTGATTTAGGCTGTCTAATGCTTTCATATTTTTTATTTCAATTTATTTTATATTCCAACAGCATATCAATTACTTGGAATAGAAAAACAGATTATATGTTTGAGTGGTGAAAAATCGTATAGATTCAATCCTTGTTGTGAACAGGAAGAACAATTCTAATTCTATGATTGTAGCTAAAATACCCTTTTCTAGAATATCATTTGGAAAAATTTCCACTTGTTTTTAAAGATCATATGTTGGAGAATTAGCAGTATAGAGTATAAAGGAAAGTTTGTGCTGTTCCTTTCAGAACAGAGGTCACTGAGGTTTGAACGTCTTTAGGTTTTTATCATAGGAATATAATTCTTCCACCTGAAAGACCCACAACGTTCAATTACAAAAGTACCACAAATGATGTTTTATATTGACTAACATGTCGCAAAAACCAAATATACTGTTGATAATCATCCAACAAAAAGGAGAGGAGTTTAGGATTGATTTGTAAAGACCACATGAAAAATGGATATTACAACAACAAGAGAGAACTGCAACGGTATTCTCCTTATACTATGCATTTTGGAACAATACTTTAACTTTTAGTGTGTCTCTATAAGATAGAGGTGGACAGATATGCAAACTATGATGGCATTCATAAATATTGGAAAATAAGCTATATATTTTGTATGTTTTCTTTTACCCATATATTTCTTCTTCTTGGTGGGTAGTTTAACATTCAGTTCTCATTTAAGCTTTTCCATGTTCAAAGGACTTTCCTTCTTTGCCGAATCATTGATCTCCATCTTCACATGGGCAATGGTTAAATGTTGTGAATACTTAACTTGCAGCTAGCAAAATTGGCAGGAAATACAGTTGTTGCAACTTGTGGAGGTAACGAAAAGGCAATTCTTTTAAAACAACTGGGAGTTGATCGAGTCATAGATTATAAAGCTGAAGATATTAAAACGGTATGTATGTGTGATTTTATGCCACACAATGAATTACTGATTCATCAAATAGGGCTGCCTGATATCCCCGCTCCTTCCTACCTCCTCCCAACAAACACAGTAGTCTTATCAAAATTGTGCAGAATTAAGCCCATGCATGTGGACTTGCTTAAGAATAAGAAAGAGTTAAATCACATGGAATAAGGTCTGATCATATTTATGGGGATTCCGTAAATATTCCATTCCAAAAAAAAGAGAGTTCCAAACAATTGGGATTTTATAGGAGATTGGATGCAGTTGCTGGCACACTGTTTAAGTCGGAAATTTAAAACATCTCTAAGAAATATGATCCTATTTTGCATAAAAAATTTAGAGCCAATACTGAAGAATTTTTATTTAGTTGTGTTTCTCTTGCACAAATATGGAACAAAGCTGTTGTGGGCTTGTAATAAGTGAGCTATATTATTAAATATGCAAAAGGCCTTCACTATTGCCAAGTAAATCTCACACTTGTATAGGAGATTATGGGATCTGAGTATAGAAATTTCATGAATCGTGCAATTAAATTCTTTTGATTGCTGTGCTTTGAGGAATTTTATGACTCAATTCTGCCAGGTTCTAAAAAAGGAGTTTCCAAAAGGTATTGACATCATCTATGAATCTGTTGGTGGTGACATGTTTGATTTATGCTTGAATGCTTTGGCGATGCACGGACGACTCATTGTGATCGGAATGATTTCTCAGGTTGCTTTTCTTGACAAGCGTCTCAATTGATTGTATTTTAAATTTTATTTTTCCTTTTTCTCATTTTTAAATTACAAAAAAATTACTGTATCTAGTTTTATCACAAACTTTAAAATTACTTGAATGTTGTTTGCACACCACCTTGGTGTACCTTTTGTGAAGCCAAACTACTATTTACTTTAGCCTGCGATGCTCATGTTTACAGAGCTGGGAGAAAAACTTGTGTTTGTTCTTACCTTATCAACATGAAAAATAACTTGTGTAAAATGAAATTCATCGTCATCTCAATGGAAGTTGACGGACATACTCAATTGTATTTCGAATTTATGCGGTCACCATAATCATGTCAATTCCCATTCCTCACTTCATGTTAGATTTCTTATATTCCAAATTGAATAATCATATGGTTAAATTTATGAGGTTGTCCTTGAGCATACTACATTACATGTGTCTGGTATTGATGTGCAATTGACAATTTGCAATATCTTTTGCCTTAATTGACGTTGTAAATTATACATTGTCCATAAGCTGATTCATTCTTTTTTTTTTTTTTCCAGTATCAAGGAGAGCATGGATGGACACCAGCTAATTATACAGGACTCTGTGAGAAGATTTTAGCAAGAAGTCAAACTGTGGTATGTAGCTGCTAGACTATGAATGTGGTGTCATCACACACTTCCATATCATTTTATGAATCTAAAGTTCATTATTTTACTTATTTTACATTCTAACTTTCATATTTCGTGGAATATTTTGATGTCCTTACTCAGTTTAGTAGTGATTATTCAACATAATTTTGTTTCTTGTATGCGTTGCAAGAACATCTTGCTTTTTAAATGTTGTAATTCCATCCAGTTAGCATTACCACCTGCCCATGTTCACTGACTTAATATACTTTTCAAGTGAATACTAATCTTGATGATAATGTTCAAACCTGAAAACTCTAAAAATTACCCAAGCTCAACTGCTACAACTAAAATGTTCTGTATGTCAAGGTTAAAGGGTTAGAGTTGTTGTTTTCGAACTAATTTCACAACCCATCTTTGTGGAATATACTAGCTTGTAGTAAGCTCCTATAAGTAAGCACATTGCTTGCTTCTACATATCTGAATGCACCCAATTATTTTCTTCCCTTATGATGCGTAGAGTTTTTGTGCATCTTGATTTGCCTTGGCTTTTGCCAATGGAAGCATGGATGTACCACATAGCGTATTCTGCCTTCTTAGGATATGGAAAAGATATATGAACCTTGTACTTTTCGCTAGAACTGAATGATCATCAGCAATCAAGTGGAGCATTATATAAACTATCTTGGACGAGATAAAAATACTGGCCGCCTTTGATTCCTTTTTGTGGATTACAGGCTGGTTTTTTCCTTCTACAACATACTCACTTGTGGGCACAACATCTAGACAGACTATATAACATGTTCGCTTCTGGGAAGCTCAAGGTAATTCTTTCTTTTGGTTCTATTATTTCAAAGACTTTTCTGTTCTTTTTTTCAAACTACGATAGCTGTATGAGGCTATATTTTAAATTGCTTTGTTGCCCCCCTATTTCAAGCTCACCTCCTACCTTTCCTCTTTCTATCATTGAGATGAATAAAGGTGATAATTTTTTTCCTTCGCACTCACTGGTTTTCTCTTCCAATGCACATGCTGATTTCTTTGAATTGAACAAATTGCGTTCTTCTACTGCCTTTTATGCATGCCCAAAACTAAATAGACTTTGTGTATTGTTTTGCAAGTTTTGCAAATTCATCACATCCTTTTAGTTTGGATGCAGCCTAGAAGCTTAAGTATTGACTAATAATTGTGAGTGAAGTAGGAAGTATTAGATTAAAGCCATGCAAGAGGAAGTGAAGGGAGTTCTCCTCCAATTAAAATGGAACCTGTTTACGATGTTAATATAATTGGCAAACACTGTCTCGTACACTTGAACTCATGAGATTGAACTGATTTTATTCAATTGTAACAGGTTGTGTTAGACCAAAAAAGATTTGACGGTGTCCATTCTGTTGCGGATGCTGTTGAGTACCTTCATTCGGGTAAAAGTGTTGGCAAGGTGTGCAGGATGCTGACTTTATTATGCTCCAGTTCATTTTATTTATGTTTTTCCTTTTTAAAGGTCATGATCACAAGATGGCTCAATTCTTTACAACATATATTTTACAGGTTGTCGTCTGCATCGATCCAAGCTTCAGTGAACAAAAGTCAAAATTATGAGCATTTGCTGTGAAATTACCTCTCAACGGCCACCTCTGGTTTAATAAATTAGTTTATGGTTGGAAGAAGATTCGACCCTATCTCACTCTGGGTTTGCAGCTGGTCCAAAGATGCTAGTTAAACAATCCTAAGAAAATCCATCAAAATGGAGAGCCAACATGTTAAGTGCAAATCGAATAGAAATTAAATATGGCCGGGGGGTAAGAGTGGAATATGAGTGGTGATATGGATTTTCGCTGAGATCGAGCACATAGATCTCAGTTTCTGAGTATAATTAGAGCATTGGTATCTGTCATGCGGATCAGTGGACATGACAAAAGAAATTGAAGGGTCTATCCAGATCATCTTATCTGTTGAGTTCTGTCAAATAAACCACAATAACGAAACCTTTTACCAAGGTTTGAGTTTCAACAGTTTCACCGTTTTTTTAATGCAAATGGATTTTTTTTTTGTTACGTTAATGCAATGGATTTTAATTACTCACCAAGATCATGTATGAAATGAAAAATTGGGCTGATTGATTCAAATGATTCTAGTTTTTGCTGGAGGCACAATATTAGTTCAGTAGCCAGTGCACTCATGGCCTCACAGCCCTTCTATTCGCAACATTCTTTGGGGTTTTATCCGTGCTGTTTTTGGCTATTGTTCATTCTCCATTTTCTTTCATTCTTCTAAGAAAAAAATTCAAAGGAAAAACTACTTAATGCCTTCATCGTGGTGGATGTTTTCAATGGTTTTGAATTCTAAGCTTAAAGAATTTTGCTTGCTTCATTTAGTTCATGCTAGTCTCACAACCCACACTGATTAAGACATCTCTGAAAAAATTCCTTGGGCACTGCCATTGCAACGACAAGATTTTATCGAGACAGACAAGAAGTGAGATAGTCGACTTTCATTAAACATAACCTAAAATAATCACGAAGCAAGCAATGATATTACAAGTGCAGTTCTTCACCACTGTTTCTATGCTACAAAATGATAACGATCTGCTTGCCTTTCGACTCCATGATGGCTCGTTACAGGATCAAAAACCAAAATGTCAGTTGTCCATTATAGATTAGCTCCTACGCTGAAACCAAAGGAACTTGCTGCTGCCCAGCTATAGCGAACACTACTTTTTGCCTGTCAAAAAGCAATAATACAAGACATGAACCTTGTAAATTGATTTTCATCCAAATATGTGTGATCTTTTGATTTTGTGGCGGGGCATTCAATTTTCTATTTCTGGTATGTGTTCGAAGAAATAAGTCCGGAGGAACATCCGATTTAGATGCCACAGTGAAGGGGTGTATTGGACTATTGGTGGTGGCATCCGTCTCAAAACTGCTCCATGTTGAAATTGGGTTGCCCCCTCCCCAAATGGGTTATCTAAAGACTTGCTTTTACTAAAGGTTTTGAAGGGCTGAATAGCAGTACTTACTTGCTCTGATTCGTTTGGAGTATCTCCTATTCAAATCTGTGGCATCTGAAACCTTGCCATTTTCTTCACTTTTTCCCTCGTCTTCCTTGTCCTCCGTGTTATCCTTGACTTCATCGTCTTTCGTGTTTTCCTGATCTTCATTGTCTTCTGAATCATATGCCCTTACAATGTACACCTGGTAAAAAAAAGTAGTAATTGAGGGGGTTGATATTCATAGAAAACAACAACGGCTCACCAACATAACTGCAGCAGAAAACATAGACAGTTCTGAATTTACAATTAACACTCTGTTAAAACATCACTCAGATAGGCAGGCTGATCCTTCTTCGCTCAAATGGGACAGTACTTGCATACAATTTGCAGCTCAGCATGTAGCTTGCATCATTAAAATTGCATCCTCCAGCCAATTTTGCATTGGGCCAGAAAACAAAATATCCTTATTGACAGAAATGTAATGGAGGTCGATCACACGGCAGTGAAGAATGTCTGTGCCTAATATTGTTAAATAAATCAAGTACAAGTTTTAAGGGTGAGAAGGCGCACCTTAAATTTAGTAGGGCTGACAAGCTGGAATACCAATGCATCTCCGTCAACTAGATCATGGTCAATAGCAAAACCTCTCCATCCCCCACTAAGACCAGTTTTTCCAGCCAGGTATTTCGTTTCAGATTCATCTCCATTTTCATCTTCCAAAGTGATCATTTCATCATAATGGGGAAGGTGAGCCTTACAGAAGGGGACCGGCAGACCCTATTGATAACATTGAAATCACAGTTATTGACACAGAAATTTCATGAACCATCTTTTGTAGAAAAAAATTAATCATACAAATATTGATGATCAGCTTGAGTATACAAATTACTACTTGGAGGACAGTAAAATCTTGCGTGTACATGGTACATAAAAAGGGACATAATTACTAAAAACCGGAAACTTTTTAGTTCGGGGATTAGCTTTGTAAACTGCCCATTTTTTAATAAAAACCAAGTCAACCTCTCTCTCTCTCTCTAGAGCTATAAATTAATTAGATAGACCGTGGACTCTTACCAGCCAAAACCCTCCAGTGACATGTGATTGGAGCATAGGTTTTACAAAACTTGGGAAATCAGCTCCCAAACTTGACTGAATTTGATCTGCCCTATGAATTGCATATATCCTTACTTCATCAGAAGCATAAACTCTATTCAAGAGATCCCTCCTTTGATAGCTCCTATAATACAAGTGCCACTCACAAAACACATAAGACAAGTTACAAAACACCCAACAAAATGTTAAAGTACTCAAAATCTTTCTCTTTTTTTTAAGAAAAAAAGGTCCAAGTATAAAACCTTCTGGGTCTCGCCAAAGGTTCAATTGGAACCTGCCAGAAATAAAAAGTTACTTGCTTTCAATAAATTAATCACTATATATCAGCCCAAAAATCAATCTTGGCATTTCAGAGGTCTAAACTTTAATATAAAAAATAAAGCTGTCATCGTTGCAAAAACCAGAGCTTACTTCTTTATAGCTAACGGGAGGCTTGTCTGCAACCCGGTTCGACCTTCTAACAGGAGTCGAGGCCACTGGTGACCTAGAAATTCTGGGCTTCGCTTTCTTCACCTGTTTATTTAATTACCACACAATCTCTCCATAAACATACTACCAAAAAAAAAACCATTAAACAAAAAAAATACTCGAGTAAAAGCATTTACTGTGTGTACTCACTGGAGATGGCTTGGAAAGGAGACTTTGAGAGAGCTTTGTGAGGTTGAGCTCTTCCATTCTCTTCTTGTTCTCCTCCATCCTCTTTTGCCTGGTTTCTTCGTACGTATGTTTTGATTTCATCATTTTTTGTTAGAAAGATGAACTCTTTCCCCCCTTTAATTAGAGTGAAAAAAAAAAGGACTTGAAATGAAAAGTTCAGGAGAAAGTAAACTATTGAGTATTGATTATCGATTTTTTTTCCTAATAGTATTATCTGTCGGCCTCTCTCTGTGTATGGAAGGACAGTGGTGGAGTGGTGAGTTGTAAGAGTGAGCGCCTTGTTTAGTAGCGTTTGAATTCAAAACCTGGTTCGTGTCATCAACTCTATATTTTGGGTTTTCATTCTTATTTTTTTGAGAAGTGTGCCTCTTAGGGCATTTACATTTGCCATGTGGATTGTAGAGTTTTTTTTCGTTTATGATTAAAAGAGTTTTTTTTCTATCGATATCTGAGTTGAATTTCTTAATATTTATATCTTAATTATTATTTATCAGTTAATAAATTAAAATATTTATAAATTATTCATTAAATTTCAGATATATGATAAATATCTATTATCTATTATTTATTTATTAATCAATAAAAAATAATATATATATATCTTTGAAGTAAGTATAGTATAATAAATAATAAATACTATTTATATACATGTATTTTATATTAGTATTAAGATATGTATATATCATATTGTATTAAAAAAGTTTAAATATTTTATAAACATATTTATATAATATAAATATATATTTTTTGGGTTAGGTTTGGACGAGTTTTAGATCAGGTTTAATAATATCTATACTCTACCTATTACTTATTAGATTTAAAAAATATTAACTCATCCAAATCAGGTATAAATTATCTTCTTTATTATTGAGCTAACTTTTATAGAAAATTAGTTTTTGTAATTAGATTTTAAATATATCATTCATATTACAAATAATATATCTATAAAAAAATTATTTCTCATAGTTATTTGAATAGAAAATAATAACTGAAAAAACAAATTCATTTACTATCTAAATGAATACCTTAATAATATGACTAATATACTAATAAAATTAAAATACAAAAATGTGTTCTGGTTAATTTTTTAACGGGCAAATCATTTTTTTTAATTTAATTGATTTGACCACATGAAAATATTATGACGCTCTCTCTTATTAGTAATTTTGATTTATAGATGAGCCACTACTTTTTTTTTTAAGGATATTATTCTTGTCGGAAAAAGTTTGAATTTTTCGGAAATCATGTTTCTAAATTTCTTTTGTTTGTTTTTTATTTTAAAATACACTAATATTAAAAATAAATTTAAAAAAATAAAAAATTATTATTTTAACATATTTTTAAATAAAAAATATTTTTTAAAAAACATCTACCACAGTCACTGCTGAATATACTCTTGTCTCCAACTTTCATCTACCTCTGTCAAATTTCATTGCAAACCAAAACTTTACTACCTCGTAGCATAGGATCCATGCATATAAAATCTCTTTGCATAAAAAATGCTTTTCATTTTTTTATAACTATTTTTTTTATATAGTTATAACATGCTAATATTAAAATAAAAAAATAATAAATAAAAAACACTTCAAAAAAAATTCGAATTTTTCAAAACAACATCCCCGTTAAGTCAAAGGAGGGGACTCCAACGAATAAATCTGATCAGTAGCCGTATCTGGTCCAAAACTTCATTTGTTCAAAACATCCACAATCTCATTTCAGTTGTTAGCTCTGGTTCATGTTATTTTCACAAGCAATACTAACAAATTGGCAGCTCTCCTCTGGGACGATTCAATAACCTAACAACAATCGATGAAGTAGACAAAATGTTATGAATCTCAGTTCTCAGCCACTGTTTCTATGCTACTTGACAAAATCTAATCAGTAATTAGCGAGTGCCTTTCAACTCCACAATGGCATGTTGCAGAGACAAGCCAAGCCAAAACAAAAGATTCATTTCTCCACAATAGGTTAGCTCTTATATTGCGAAGAAGGAAACTTGCTGCTGCTCCACATCATGAAACACTACTTTCTGCCTGGAAAAAGCAATAATATATCCGACTCAGAAACTTGTAGAATGGTTTGAAGGTGATATAAATGCGGGTGCGAATTGATCAGTACTTCATTTTTGTCTTCTAATATTTCTGACCAGTACCAAAATTTACCTATGCCAGCATATGAATGGCAGTAAACAAGAAAAAGATTCTTGATAGCAGTTCAAGAATCCTTGAAGCAAGTGTTTTTACCTATCAAATTTCCACAAAGTATTCCTATCATTTTTTAAATGTTAGCGTTGATGGGGATTCCCAGTTAGAACATAGATTTTCACTAAATCAAGCTCAAACTTTAACGCATCCCAACAGGTACTCATATTTCAATTTAGGGATCAGAATCTATTTATATAACTACTAATATGACTATTTATGTGGATTGATTTCCTATCATGGAAAACTTCTGAAGATTTTGAAGGGTTGAAAAGCAATTACTTGCTCTGGTTCGTTTGGCTATCCCATCCAAGTGCTTGGAATCTGAATTCTTGTCATTGTCAATGTTTTCCTTCCCTTCATTATCTTCTTCCATGTCTTCCTTGTTTTCGTTGTCTTCTGAATCATATGCCCTTGCAATGTACACCTAATAAAAAGAGTCGCAACTAAGAGAATTGAGACGCATAGATTACTCATGTGGCTGTAATTCCATCTACATAAGCGTAGCAGAAAAAATGGGCAAAAATACTTTGTTAAGACATCATTCTGTTTAGGAAGGCCTGCCAAACATATAACAGGACATGAACCAGAAGCAATATATTGAGGCAATAATTCCATTTTGGTCCGATGGGGCAATGTTTGCATACAGTCCAAGGTTTAGTATTTTACCCTGCTGCACAATATCTAAATCATAGAACTACTTTTAAACCACAATTCAAATGCACACCAGTCAAAGATTCTGTATCAACTGAGATATAACAAGAGATTAATCACATTGCACCAGGAACATTGCCCAAGCCTATTGTAAAACAAATCAAGCATAGGTTTTAATGAGTGAATTAAGGTGCTTGCCTTAAATCTTGTAGGGCTGACTAGCTGGAATACTAATGCATCTCCATCAACGAGTTCATGATCAATGGAAAACCCTCTCCATCCGCCACTAAGACCAGTTTTTTGAGCAAGGTACTTCGTTTGGAATTCATCTCCATTTTCATCTTCCAAAGTCATCATTTCATCACTAAGGGGAAGATGCGACTTGCAGAAGTAAACTGGCAGGCCCTGATAGATACGTTCAGCGATTTCATAAAACTCCAATCCCCTAGTAAAATCTGAGTATGAAATTACCTACCATCTTTACTGTTTGGAGAACAAGGACATGATGATCATTGAACATGAAAAGGACCAAAATTGACAAATTATTTCTCCAAATTTTTACCTCTTCAGTTTCTCAATTGGTATGTACTGAAAAAGGAAGAAATGTAGTGATAATTGGTCTGTTTACAAGCCAGCAACTTTCTCAAAAGAAAGATTCTTTCCTTCTAGCTTTCTACAGTTACAATAATGAGGCAAAACCACTGATTTCTTACCAGCCAAAAGCATCCGCTGACATGTGATTGGACCATGGGTTTTAGAAAACTTGGGAAATCAGCTCCCAAACGTGACTGAATTTGTTCTGCTTTATCAATTGCATACGCCCTCGCTTCACTAGAAGCATAAACCCCAAAACCTCTCCTTCGGTAACTGTAGCTTCTACAATACAAATGAACATCACAAAAACATAAGAATTACATAATCATAGTTGCATAAAAACATCCACCAAGATTTCAAGCCCTCAATCTTTTAAACAAAAGAATTCCGGTAACAAACCTTCTGGTTCTCTCCAAAGTTTCCACTGGTAACTGCGAGAAAACAAAAGATACTTTCAATTACACCACCACTGCATGTTAGCCCAAAAATCGAACATAGCATCTCTTACTTCTTTATAGCTAACAGTTGGCCTGTCTGAAACTCGAGTCGATCTTCTCACAGGAGTTAAGGCCGCTGCAGGCCTAAAAGTTCTGGGCTTGCCTTTCTTCAGCTGTTCAATTATTATCACATAACATTCAAACAAGACAAAAAAAAAAAGAAGAGAAGATCCATTAAAACACATTAGCTAATGCACACACATAGACGAAAATTAAAGCACCTTTTTTACGAAAAAAATGTACGTACTGGAGATGGCTTAGAAAGGAGACTTTGAGAAAGCTTTGTGAGGTTGAGCTCTTCCATCCTTTTCTTGTTCTCTTCCACCCTCTTTTGCCTGATTTCCTCGTATGTTTGCTTTGATTTCGCCATTTTTTTGTGTCACACTTTCTGATTCAAAAAACCCAACCCCTTTTTTCTCTTTGTTATTGATGAAAAAAAGACTTGAAGAGGATGTGAAGAAGAGATGAATAAAAAATAGAACTGGTGGGTTTCCTTTCCTTTCCTTTCCTTTTTTTTTTTTTTTTTGGATTTGTTCAGATATAA
>Ga0307515_10011066_pt1 | contig 17168 bp, 11 predicted proteins | sample 17_EM_MG_FD_194513 | JGI IMG/M metagenome (GOLD analysis project Ga0307515, IMG submission 194513) | Populus trichocarpa ectomycorrhiza microbial communities from riparian zone in the Pacific Northwest, United States - 17_EM | ecosystem: Host-associated > Plants > Roots > Unclassified | place...
TTCCAACTTATTTTTCATTATACTACCAAATATCGGAAAATACTTTACTGGAATTCATTTTTTTTTAAAAAAACTACTTTCCAGCAAACAAACGAGACCTAAATAACCAAAAAAAATTTTGGGATCAAATTAAAAAAACAAAAAAAACTACACAATCCATTTATAGTAATGTATAAGAGGATGAACAGTGAAATCTTGTGATGAGAAAAACAAAAACCTACACCTTTTGATTTTATACTTCACATGTATTTTTTTTTATAGGAGATTATGTATATAGATCATGACTAATTGAAAGAAAATGTTAAGAAATGTATACTTTCATTAAGTGTAAAAAACTATGAGTTTTGTGTGATGATCGTATTTATCAAAAATAAGTAATGGGAAAAGAAGATTTAAATTTTTTTTTAATTTTTTGCTAACTATTTGTATAACAGGGAATAGTCATTTCCATCCTCGTATCCCATGCTAGAAATGACAAGGCATAGGAAGTTGCTATAACATCCAGCCACAAAGAAATATCATCAGACATCAAATCACATAGAATCAAACAGTTAACAAAGATCGATGGAGAAGGGGGACGAAAGGAAGGAAAGGTTCTTTTAAGGTTGCCCTGTCAAATCCTTGTTAAGAATGAGGGCTGTATCGAAATCATGGAACTCTGTCAAAAAATTCCTTTTTCTTTCTATCCCATGAACTTTTTAAGGTACATGAGGTCTCATGTTTGATTGTTTACATCAAGAAAAAATGTTTAAAATTAAACTTCATATTTAACATAGGTTGATGATATAAGTTAAAAATAAATTTGATAAAGTAAAAAAAACAAAAAAAACTTCAGCTACAAATTGGATTTTTGTGATAGTGTGATTGAGCTTCACCATGAGTTCATGTGTTTTTTTTTTTTTTTTTTTTTGTAAAACAAGTCTTGTATTGGAACAATGAACATTTTGATGCGTCATTTTAATGCTTAAATCAACAAAAATAAAAGACTGTAGTGTATGAAAAAAAACATTTAAAAAAATGTATGCATTATAAGGCATGATTAATGCTTTGCCTAGCTTTTTATGGTTTGAAATGACATGAACAGCTTTTATGGATTAGATCTAGAATGACATGGTTAATTATGGTCTAGAATGTGAGTGCATGTTGTCGAGGCTAGTTATCAATGACTAAGTGAAGCTCTAACCAATGATGAGATCTAGATTTTACGATAACTGAGTGTATTTATATATATATAGACCAAGATCTTGAACTTTTTTCACAGAAAAAAAATGATATGCTGGTTATTGTATGATGCTATAGTTGTTATGCCAAGTATATATGCCTTTGATTGAAATGTTGATGATGAACAATATTATTGATGCAGAAAATAGTATATTCTCTGTATAGAAAAAGTTGAAGTTTGTATGTGCCATAAAAGATTCATGTGCATGGAAAGTTTGCGTGGAAAGACGAAGAAAAAAGATTGCAGAGAGAAGCATGATAGCTAGGTGTCGGGTGTCCTCCGCTGAAATTCCAGCTCGTTTGGGCTAGATTTCCAGCCATAAGGCCAGCCGGCCGGCCGGGAAGAGTTTTTTCTCGGCACCATCAAAACTATGCCAGGATTACTTTCTTCCAAACATTTCGATGGTGCCCTCTCACCATGTAAAAGTGAAGGTCATGCTCTCATTGTGATTGGTTATTCTCCAATGGAGTTGTCTGCCCTTTGGATAAAGTCCTCGCAGCCTCGTTCCATGGAATCCATCAGTTAAAAAGCCTTTTAGACTTCCAGCTCCGAGATTATATGAATAAGATATAAATATAAAATATTATCATCTGTAATTGAATAAAAAGAACGAACACTTCAACTTTTAAGTATAATAGATGGGCGAGGATCGAAAAGGATAGAAATTTGGTTAGCTTTGGGTTGATGGCTGTGCAACTTGGAGAGCTGGTTTTGTTTTTTCCACCATTAATGTCACCAAGGCCCAATGAGTTCAGGATTTTTTAAGGGGAAAGAATCTATAGTCCCCACCACTGTAAACAGAGATAGTACCATACTTATTGATAGGAGACAAACACCAAATTCTCCGAGCTAACTACTCATCATCATCATCCCCATGAAACCCTACCATGTCTCGATCCCTCATTGGCCTCTCCCAATAACAATCAAACCTAAAGCCACACCACTCCCACACCTAACCAATCACATCTCACCACCTCTCCAAGCTATAAACACCTCTCACCTACCAAATTACTCTCACTCTTCATGAAAATTCATGCCTCATATTCACCATACCAATGGCACATCCTTGAAGGTCACATCCACCAATCAAATAATTCATAAAAACCGAGACCCCTTAGTTTTTCCAGATGGCAAGGTGTTACACGCTGATACCAATGTGGAGAAGGTATACTAGGTGTAGTAGATCCCTGTCAAAGCAGTTCATAGTTGTCCCATTCAAAAAGAAAGATGTACACAAAACCTAACACATCACACACAGAGCTTAGCAACAGTACTCACTCTTCAATTCTTTGGTCACACTGTCTGCAACCTTGTAGGGCCACCCCCTCACGAGCACAAGCAAGACCACCACCAGTAAGTACTTGCACCAGGTAAACTTACCTCCCCTCCATATGGTCCTCAAAGTTTAGAAGGTTAGTCATTTTAGCCTCTCAATCACAATTTCAAGCATCTTAAACCTCTTACTTGTAATTTTTTGTCACAATCCTCGCATGGAACCCCCTGAACACTTGAGACAACACATGGTAGCCATCTAGCTGTATTAAATTCCAAAAAGTGTCAACCTTTAACAATTCTCGGATGAAATCTCCTAGCCGTTCGGATTATTGATATTGCCCAAAATTGTGATTAGGGGTTAATATAGCTAAAATGAAAAATTTGAAGGATGATGCAATGTTACTACCATCTCCCCCCTCCCCCTTTCTCCAAATAGATGAATTGTTTATTCTTTCCTTCTCTTTGGGTTGCTTGTTTGTATGGCAGTGTTATTATTGTACTACTTGACATTCCTTACCTCATAGCCTTTCCTATGTACAAAAAAACAAAACCAGGCTTGGATAGGGAAAAGGGCAGAAAAAAACAGGAAAAGAAACAATAAAAATGGAGCTTGTGGTTGTGGTCCTGACTCTTTTTCACCTTTTATCCTTTACTTACTACTCTAATTCCCACCTCAAGCATATATCTTTCCTTTCTTTTTTGTCATTCTTTTCACCCTTTGGAACCTCACCTTTTGAACCCAAGTTTTCTTTTTTCTTTAATTTTTTTCTTCCAAAAAGAAATGGATGGTAAGGGGAAGCAAATTAGGATGGTGATGGGGAGGGAAGTAATGAAGAAGGATAGTGCTGATGACTCTTCAGATGATGAAGGGTATGAGCAAAACCAGATGGGGTTTATGGAAGATGAATTTTTCGAGAGTAACAAGAAAAAGAAAGTGGTAGTTACTGCTGCTGCTGCTGCTGGTGGAGGAAGGAGGGTGTCAAGTGGTGGTGGAGGAGGGATGAGGTGTTGTCAAGTAGAGAAGTGTACAGCTAATCTGACTGATGCAAAGCAATATCATAGGAGGCATAAGGTTTGTGGACATCATGCTAAGGCTCAGGTTGTGCTTGTAGCTGGAATTAGGCAGAGGTTTTGCCAGCAATGTAGCAGGTTAGAAATGAGTGCCCTTTTCTTTTTTAGTCATTGTTTTAGCTGAATATGTGGAAAAGTTTTGATCTTTGTGTCTAATTGTGGTCCATAATGTTGAAAAACTTTAGCTTACTGTTGTTTCATTAAATAATTGCAAAGTTTCAAGTGTCTTTTTTTCTAGCTTTACTTAAACTAAACAGTGTAGAAACAAAGATTCATATATGGGGTTGATCCCAACTTGGCTTCCAAGTAATTTGGATTTTAGGTTTCTTGTTTTGCCTTAATTGCTGCTTATATAACCTGAATTTGACGCCTTTAATAAGAAAGTCTCATGCTCATTTCTTACCATTTCCCTTTTTCGGAAAATCTGGGGTGACTAGCTGGGGTTGTCAAAGTTTACTGCTGTTGATCATCCGCTTTTCCCTGGTGTAGTTTGCTTCTGATAAGAGAAGATGCTATTTTTTGAACGATGTTGATGATAAATTCTCTTTACTTCTGTTTAATCCCCCCCCCCCCCTTTTTTTTTTTGAATTTTTTGATGTTTTGATAGAAGCTGATTTAGTAATTTACCGGAGGAGAACCTAAAAGGTATCGGACTTGACAACTTTTAATAATGAGATCTGCTTGATGCATGACACAAGTCGATGCTGGAAAAAAAAAATGAAGTGCAAAAGAGGCAATGCTAGGTTAAAACGGTTGTACAAATTTTGAAAAATGATTTCAGAACAGTTAGCTTTTGTTAGTCTAAGTAACATTTTTTATTAATTAAGGTTTTAGGATAATATTATTTATGTTAGTGGATCTGGACATATCTTAAGGTTGTGGTAAAGGCAAGAAGATAAAATTCAATGATTCGGCCAGATTTGACATTTTATTGCAGGATTCTAGTCTACTTCAAATGTCATGCCTTCTTCTTCTTGCAATTCAATGATTCCATAATCTTACTTTATCTTAGCATATTAAGCTGTGGATTGTATCACATCTGTCCTCTTTGTTCAATTTGGTATCGTTTCTTTAATAAAGATGGAATCCACTGGCTTTGCTGGATTTGTTTTTCTTTCTTTTCAAAACTAACACAGTCAACAAGGAAACATCAAATCAAATCAAAATCGAGGAAAAAAACTGGATAAATAACACATGCGGCAATCTCTTCTGAGCAACAAGTCACGGTAGCTAGTGGCACTGTTACAGAAAAATAATTTTATTTGTTGTGACAATGTCACTGGCACGATTAGGGAAATTTTTTTTCTTGTTGTGCTAATTTGAAAAAAAAAACCTCGTCTTTGCTGCCTCATTTTATAAAATTTTAAGCACTTCTCTTCCGTGTCCTTCTTTGAAATTAATCAACACAGACACGCATGTTAAGTATCTTAATCAAACCACATACATACGCAGGAATAAGAACTTTATGATGTCTTTGGCCTTTCTGATGTCATAGATCATCAAGGAGTGCTAAAAACTGTGACAGTTTTGTATAGTCTGATTGAGGAGGATTGTGATGCAGATTCCATGAACTATCAGAATTTGATGAAACCAAAAGAAGCTGTCGCAGGCGGTTGGCCGGACACAATGAGAGGCGAAGGAAGAATGTTGTTGAATCTCACGTGGAAGGCTCAAGCCGCAAAGTGAATGGAACTCATGGCACCCAGTTGAAGGATATGGTATGTGGACAGGCTGATGAAAGGGGAAGAATTAAGATAACAATCCAAGAAAATGCCACTTACAAACATTTCCAGATAAGCTAAACCGATTGCTCTCTCTCTTCTGTCATCCTAGGGATGTAGTGATGCTGATACTCTTTCCCTTCTTCTTCTTCTTCTTCTTCTTCTTATTATTATTATTATTATTATTATGTACTTCTCCGGCTAAACAAATGCTAATGTCACATTGTGTGACAACCATGCATGGTGTCAGGGTTGCTAGCTGTGGCACTAGGCATATGCTACCAGTGTGGCTTAGCTACTTAACTTAACCCAACTTATTCTAATAGTTTCAGGGTATTGTTGCAGGCACTGACTTGACTTGTATTGAGTGTTTTGCTTCAATCAATATATTATCAGTTATCACATGGGGTTTCTAGGGCTACTAATCATACTGAAAAGACTGCGATAGAGTTGCCATGAAGGCCTGAGTTCTAGTCAATCGTCATATCTTTCTTGGGATATGATCCAGCTTGTTTCATGTGTTATTTAGCTCCATACAAGGTCAATTTGCGATCAACTTGCTGTTTTTGGTTCTCTGCATGGATATACACCTAACATGTTTTCATGATAGAAAAAAAAAAATTTCAGAGACAGATTTAAAATTAACAATTTTGAAATGAATTTTCATGCTTTCAAGATGATAATAATAAAAAAACAAGTCGCTTCCGTTCTATCGAACTCCACCTTTACCTTCTAAAACTATAACTAAACAATATCTAAATAATTAATGATTGGATCTTGACAATCATTTTACTCTTACCAAATAGGGAAATCCCTCCATATTTAAAACTTACATTGAACACTCATCAGTGTCCATAGCATTGCATGAGTTGAGATACATCGAATTGAACGAACATGTGCTCGTCGGGCAAGATGGCAGCTCCAGCTCTTGATATCAGAGTTGAGAAAGGTAAGCTGTCTTCGTCAACAAAAGGCAGCTGCGCGGTGACATGCGCCGTCTCTGATCTATTCTTAGCCACCAGTACTGATAGAGTCACTGCGATAATCAACATGGGATGCTTCGCATTCTAGTTAAAGCATATCTTTGCCAACATGGGACTCTGTCGAAGGGCGATTTCTTTGTCTTCAACTGACAAATATACAAATAAATAATCATTTGGGACCCTAAAAAAAGGCAAAAAGGTGTCTGATGCCCTAAGTCAGGCCCAGTTCAAGTTGGGCATTAATGGTCAAGAAATCCAATCATATTCCAACTTGTTGAATTCGTTCTCCAGCTGTTCTAGTTCAGAGATGCAAATGGATTTAATAGGTCAGGGCAAGTGGGATCGTTGACCTAACTTTCATGCCCAGAAAGAGTTTCCAACATGACAGATCCACAATCCCTCACCTACTAGGTGTTAGTATCGGAGTTTGCTAACTCCTCTATCATTTCGAGCATGACTTTAATTAAACATACTTATAATTACAAATGAGTTTGGCTTTGCGGTTGGTTCGCTGACCGAGTTCGGTTTTCTTAACCGTATTGAAAGTTAAAACCCGATTGAATTTGAATGATTTTGTAAGTTGAGTCATGACTTGATTCACATCGTCAAACTCGGACGAGATTCAATCAAATTAATTCTAATATTTTTTTAATTTTTTTTAAAAAATAGTTCAAAATAATATTGTTTGAATTTTTATTAAAAAATTAAAATAATATTATGATAGATTCAAGTTGATCTACTTATATATAAATTAATTTAACAAACCTATGAGTTTGACCGGTGAAGTTCATTTAGTTAAGCTCAGAATTAACTTTGAAATTAATCAATAAATTATTTATCTTTTATTTCTTTTTCTTTAAATCAATGAAATATCTTAAAAAACCATTCCTCCAAGTTTTGAAACCACATACTGTAATAGATGCTTAGCTCAAACGTTTTCTTAGAATCATAAATATTTATTTTATTTTATTTTGATTAACTAGTGAAATAATTCATTTTTTAATTGGTATGAAAACACTATTTAGCTTCAAAACCAATAATAACATTTTAGATTAAAATTAATTAAGAATGACTTAATCAACTGAATTATTTAGCCAGAAAACCAATTTAAATATTAAAGAAAATAATGAGGAAAAAAAAAAAGAAATAAAGAAAAAGGAGTGAGAAAAAGGGCAAAAGTGAAGAGACAGAAGGCCGCCCACCAAGGCAACAGGTGCTGCTTCTCTCGGTGGCCGTAACATCCATTCCTCGCACCTCCTTTCCCTATTTTGACACTACCCATAACGCAAATTCATCAATAATAATAATAATAAATAATAAATCCATAAATTGTTGGCTCATTTACTGAATAAACAAAAAAACAAAAAAAAATCATTTTAAAATTAATATAGAGATAAATATTTTAATATTTCTATTTTTTTATACACAACCTAAAAAAATATAATTATTTAGTAAAATATTAAAATATGTTCTTTTAATTAGGAAAGAATAATAAAAAAAACTTGATTAAAAAATTATTATAAAATGTTTAAAGGAAAAGGAAAAGTATAAAAACAAAGGGAAAAAATAGAAAAACAAAAAAAAGGCAACAAAGCTCTCACTCTCCCATCTTCTTCTTCGTTTCTCTTTCTTAACAACATCATCATACACACAAGCAGCAGCAGACACACCAAAAATATATGTATGTATATTTGACGGCACAGCAAAATCTCATATTTACAGAGCGACACACAAGAGAAGCATCCATCAATGCCTGCCCACGCCTCGGCTTCTTCACCGGACAACATTAATCCCGACAATGAACAACAACAAGGTGAAGAGCAAGAGCAAGAGCAAGAGCAAGAACATCATCATCAACAGCAACGACAAGAATTGTCTGAGCTATCTCCTCCTCTACAAAACGGGCATCCAACTGACCAGGAACAGCAGCACCATCAAAATGGTCAGCATCAAGAACTAGAAGAGGAGGAGGAGGAAGTAGACAAGAAAGAAGAAGCAGAAGTTCAAGAAGAAGAAGAAGAAGATTATGAAGTAAAGGAAGAGGAAGGAGAAGAGGAAGGGGGAGGAGGAGGAGGAGGAGGAGAAGGGAAAGAAGGTATTTCCTTCTTCTTGTGTTTTTATGTGTGTGTAAATGTTTCTTGACGTGTAATGTAAAATAATTGATTAATTGAAGCTGTTTTTCTTATTCTTTTACTCAGAATCTGATGGAACCCAGTCGTCTTCTTCTTCCAGTTCTGAAAATGAGGAAAAGCCCGAGTATGCTTTCATTCTTACACATTTCTTCTTCTTTTTTTCCCTGGAATTTAGTCAAGTGCATATTTTGGTTGTGTTTCTTATCTGAGTTTTTAAGATTTTTGGGTTTGATTTGGTTCCTGATGGGGTTTTAATTACGAGGGGATTCGTTTTCTTGTTATGGAGGTTGGTGGGATTTTTTTGGAGTAGTAGTTTTGTTATGATTGAATGCGTAAGAGGTTGGTGCAAGTTCTCGATCTGTTTCTTGGTGGGGTTGAAGCTAAATGTTGAATTTTTTACAGAGAATTTGCACCAATTTGCTAACGTTGGAAGTATTGCTGGTTTACTAGTGTCTTTTAGTAGTACTGATTGGTGGTTCCTAAATTGATGACTGAACGATGAGAAATGCAGCCACCCTTGCATTTTTCAAGTAGGGGTCGAGTTTAACTCAATTGTACTCAGCCCTTTGAAGATGTCTTTGATCTTAGTGAAGCTTCTCTGTTTTGGAGTGTTTCTGGCATGAATTTGCATATGTGATCAGTGTGTATCATGCTGCACAGTATTGGAAGTTTTTAGTAATGGAGCCTTGTATGTGTGGCTCGGTTATGAAGATATATTCAAAGCGATCAACCTCTAGCTGGTTATCCTCCATGGGTAGTTTGACTACGAGGGAAGTTGACAATGTGATTAAGAATGTGGATTTCCGCTTCTAGGAACTAGGGGTCTTAAGCATAATAGAAGGTGAAGGAGATGAAGTTCCACTGCTAAGAATCACCCAAGAAGACTGTGAAAGCTAGTATGCTGACAGCAATGTGCATCATGTAGTACTCCACTGTCATGGGGAATTTTTACCACAAATTTTCATTCTTTCTTTGGCTTTACGTATCCATACTCACCCACCTGCAAAGACATACATATTTTTTTATGTGCATGTGCACATTTACCGCATATCTCTATATGAACTACAAAGTCCATTTCTTTTCAATGTTATTTTAGTCTCTATGAAAAGATTTGAAAGAGGTACTTATATTCTTCCTGGAAACAAATTACGTATGCTCTATTCCAATCAGCGAGTAGGTTTAAATGGCCACTCACATTTTGTTTCATTTGCAGATTTGTCTTTGTGGAACTGCTGGACATTCGTAAAGATGTGCAGTGTCCAATATGTTTAGGTACTGAGCTTGCAATTTTCTTCTGTTCTCCTTTTTTGCTAAACATGTGTCAGAATTTCATCAATAGTTCTGTTTGCTAGATGTGATCTAAATAGTTGGAAACTTATGTTAGGTAGAGGCATATTTTTTCTTAAATAGAGAACTCCTTGGGAACCTATGGCCATGTATTTGACATGATGCGTCTGACTTGTAAAATTTAGCTTTACTGAACTGTGATTAACAGTTCAGTGTTCAAAGGCAAGCATGGTAACACAAGGAAGAGGAAGAAATGCTTATATCCCTTGCTCAGTGTTCAAAGCGAGAAGTTGGTTGGTTCTATGGCGTACTGTCATGAAAACCATCAGGTTTTGTTATGTATGAAATTCTCAAATGCAATGCAATCTATTATTCCTTCAGTTTTCATCCAAGGATCCAAGAATGCTCAGTTCATCCCAGTGTATGTAATTCAAGTGATGTTTGGACCAGATCGTGTTTAGTAAATTGCATGTGAGATGCCTGCCATCCGGATCTTTAGATGATGACCATTTGTTAATTGACCAATCTCTTTTGTGGTCAGCTTGGAGATTGATCTGTTGAGGGTTGCTGGATTTCCTTAACTTTTACAAAGTTTCCAATTAACTTATTATACCCGTTCCATACTTCATTTTCACTTTGTTTGAGATTGAAGAATGAACATGAATCTTTAACACTGGACTTTGTGCTTTCGTTTCCATCGGCACTTCTGCAGTAATACTATTTCTTCATTTGACGTGCTATCTGCAATGTATGTCAGCACGTTAGCTTGCTCAGGAGTTTGATTAATCTCCAATACCTGCATTTATTGCACCTACAAGTTGCCTTGTTATCCATGTTGGCGAAACATTTAGTAAATTATTCTTGCCTTGTGGCTGAACAGGGATCATAAAGAAAACACGAACTGTAATGGAATGCCTGCACCGTTTTTGCAGGGAATGCATTGATAAATCAATGCGAATGGGGTATGTAACAACTGAAACTCTTCTTTTTATCTGTGTTTTTGTAATCTGACATCCTAATCCATTTATCATGCCATTGTTTGGGATAAACTTGTGATAATTCCATATACTGTGTACCACTAACATTTTTTTACTGAATTGGTAATATATTGCAGGAACAATGAATGCCCTGCTTGCCGCACACATTGTGCAAGTCGGCGATCCTTGAGAGATGATCCAAACTATGATGCCCTAATTGCAGCCTTATATCCAGACATTGATAAGTATGAGGAAGAGGTATAAGTGACTTGGCTCATCTACTTTCTTGTCAAATGCGTTCGAAAGTATTTCATTCAATCAAGCAACTACTTTGCTAGTTTGTTTGTTTTTTAATTTTTTTTTTAAAGCAACTGGTTTGCTGAGTGAGTATTTGGTCTCAGGAATTGGCTTTTCATGAAGAGGAAAGGACTCGGAACAAGCAGGTGTGTTGATTTATGTTTTATTCCCTCGTCTGCATGCATATGCAATAACCTTCATTTTCATTTCACTGGGAATTAAATTTAAGAAAAGCAGTGATTGAGATAACTGTGATGATGCTGCTTTGTTGAGCCCTTGATTGTCATGCTTGGAAAGAAGCATACATCATGGGAATTTCACCTGACAGTCCATATTGATTTATTTCACTAATTCAAATTCTGAGTTGATGGTCCGTGAGATGACAATCTTGGAGATCGTTGCTCTTTGTGTGGAGAGTTTCGATTCCTTAATGCAGAAGAATACTGGTTCTTTAAAATGGACACTTCTGGCATACTCACTTTGTTCATCGCGCCTCTAATTTTACATGCCTTTTTTCTTTCAAGGATCGTAATATGTAGAATTATTCAAGCCACTGTTGTTTTATGTTAGAGCCATTGCCTAAACTCAACATGTTCTCCCTGTTTCTGGTGTGTTGTTTCCCTTCTGTTTTGAACAGATTCAAGCTTCAATCGCTCAAATAATTCAAAGACAGTCAGAAGCACTGGTTAAGAGACGCACGCTGGGTAAAGAATCAACTTTCATGACACGATCACAGAGAACACATCGGCCTATTTCAAGGAGGCGACGGAACAGTCGAGGCAGTGATTTTCAAGGATATGAAGACATTGAGGATGAAAATGATGACAATATAGGCAAGGACTCGTCTTCCACTGATGACCGCTCTACAGAAGTTAGGCAGAGGAGGCGCAAGAGACAGCGGACCTCCCAGCCCTCTTCTTCAGCTGTGAATTCAGAGGGTGGATGTGCTGAAAACGATTTAGATTCAAATAGAGAAAACAGGGGATTATCTCCAGGGCTTGTGTGGAACACAGAAATGCTTGCTTGGGGCAGGGGCGGTACTCGGAGTCATACAAGACATGGTAATCCTAGTGGTTGCAACAATAAGAATTCACGAAATACTCGCTTATCCAAGCTGGTAGAATATCTCAGGAGCTTAGATGAGAAAAATGATGAGGTATGCTAGGATACTGTTAACTCTTATTGATTTCTGTTGAGATCACCTTATTTGCAATGTGAAACATCATGCATGAGTTCATAATTGATGTTGGACAAATTTGATTTATTTGTCTACTTGGGCTACCATGTTAGGCTAGAGTTTAGAAAATTGGGATTTTCATGATGGACTTCATCGATGAACAAATCTGGGGTTTCTAGTTCTAAGGATGTGCAAATACGTATTATTGATAAAGGGAGGTCTGACTTGAAGCTTTGGCTGCCAGAATTCACAGGGATTTAGGGTTTTGAAAAACTTGATTGAATGTTTCAACTTTAAGAGAAGGGTAAGGTAAATATATAGGTGTTCAGAAGATTTGGTAGTGTAACGATGGGAAGGGTTTGGAATGAATGAAATTTTAATGTCAAGTAGCTATGAAAAGCAATATGATGTACTGTAGCAACAGGAGGAGTTCGATGTTTTGAACTAGGTATTATCAATAGGAGGTTAACTAACATAGATCCAAAGAGAATAACTCCTTACAAAGTGCCCTAAATGTATGTGGTAGTTGCAAAGCTGCAGATCTGTCACTGCTTACAAGATAGTCTATAACTCAAAAGAACAACAACTAAAAACCGATCAAAATGTTAATTGACAAGGACATGAAATTACACAGCAACAATTGCTTTTCCAATGGACAAAGTTGTATAAATTCTTAAAAATGTCAATAATAATTTCAATATCTGATTGAATTAAGTACTTGTTTTTGTAGTTTCTAGCTTTCATCTACCACTGAATTATCTAGTTAGTGTCTCAAACCCCTTGAGCCCCTTTTGCCATTTCTTCCCATGTATTTGTGCATCCTGTGTAACTTAATCATATTATGTGTTTGCAGTTGGATATTCATCTCAAGCTTATTACTTTGGACAAACACAGTGCACCAACTTTAAAGCAGCCCTACCTTTGCTGCCGGCCCAGTTTGTCAATCAAACACCTATGTGAAGTGAGATTTCTCTCTCACCACCTTAATTCCTTAAATGATTTTTTCTTGAGAAGCAGGATTGAAGTTATTATTCCGCAATACTTGGTTTATTTTTCTTGATAGAACACTAGAATTATAACCCTTGAACTGAGGAAAATCAATCAATCAAGACAGACATTGCTTTTGGCAACAGTGGCTAGCAAGCCCATTTAGTCCTATTCTACTCTATGTATCGGTGGAACCTAGTGAAACTTCTAAAACTAGCCAAATTTGACCATGATTCTAACCTGCTATTCTGAATGGCTTATGCTAAGCCCAATTAACGTGCATTTCTGAAAAAGTTTTAAGAGTGCCTTGATGCATAAGCATGTCTCAAAGCATGATGCTTCATATTCCAGCATTCATGGTTTTTACAATGCTGGGGAAGTTTCTACGCCAGCACGATGTATGGCCCCGCTTTTTCCTTGGCCAATATTGATTTATAATCCTGAAATGATGTTGGTAAGCCTTGTGTTTGTGCTTAATGTTTTTGCTAAATGGCATCAACAACATGTGGCCTGACCCGAACTGTGACGCGGCTCTCCTTGTTTTTTTACGCCTCAATTTCTTTACGAGGCTCATCTTGACAATATATACACTCTGTATGCAGTATGTTGCTCACCAAACAACTTTGCAAGCTGAAGAAGTTGAAATATTGTTAGTGAAGGGGAAGCACCAGTCCGATGAAAATTTGCCCACCAAGCATCCTCAGATCCCTATGGATGAGCTGCAAATTTTGAAAGGACAAGAAACAGTGGCAGGCCTTAAAGCAAGCTGCTCTTCCAGCAGAGATCATTTGGTGAGCGTGATTCTTGCTGGATGGCAATCTTCTACTCATGGCAGTGACTGATTTTGCTCGATCATGTGTACAAAATTACTCTGCTCATCTCCTGGCTCTTTGGTTTTGCAGATACTAGCTTATCGGCAGAAGGAGATAATCAAAAGTTGATGTTTCGGCTTCAATGGAAGAGAAAGAAAAGGCTTCCATCTCATTTATATTTTTTCAACTTTTAGATTAGTCTTTTAATTTTAATTTATTACCACTGCTTCCTTTTCTCGGAACCCAAAGCTCGATTCCTTTTCTCGGAACCCAAAGCTCGATCATGTGTATACGAATTTTATGTTAGATTGTGATATATACGAAAAAAGTTGCTTTTATTGTTAGCAAAGGTTCATTTCATTCATTTCCGGCAGCAGCAGAAAGGGCCCTTTCACAAGTTCTTTGGAGTAGACAGTAAAATCATAGTTGTCAAATCCCAGATCAGGTTTGACCCGGTGAAGAATCCGAGTCACTACCTAATCAAGTCTTTTTAAATAAAAAAAAAACTTTAGTAAACACTAAACACGCTCTCTTGGATCTCACTCGAATTTAACTAAGTTTGACCTAGTAGAAAACTCAACTAAGATCTGGGGGATTAACATTGTCATTAGGATTTAAGATTCAAAGCAATTTGGTCTGGGGGACTTCAAAAGTTTTTCCTTGCAAAACGAGGGAAAGGAGAGCTCTCTTGGATCTCACATATATATATTCTTACGATCTCACTCGATATAAGGGTGGTCTTATATCGTATCATTTACTCTATTTTATACCAAAACAACTTTCCGAGTACAAGACATAGTAATTTCCGTTATCATTAGTTTTGCTTACATTCTAGAATTGATGTTACAACAAATGATGATATGATCTAAGGGTTTTGTACATATGATTAGCAGTACAATAATACTGAAAAGAATGATCACTACTAAAATCAAAATGAATGGTTCAAGAGTTCTTGAACAGCTGCTCTCTGCTCTACACAGGAAAACAAATCACCTCATGCCAGAAGCAGCGGCAGAAGAAGCTGCATTCACCATCATCTTCCTCCTTTCTCTTCTTTGGAGCACCCGTAGATTTGGTGACCTTGCATTTGTAGTTTCCTTGGACGACCTACATGATGAAATAAATCACTTGATCAATCAAGGGTGTTTTGGTAAAATAATTGAGAACTGCAACTGGGGTGTGGTCAAATATTTCTTACTTCTCGGGGAAGAATGGCCGGTTAAAATTTGGAACCGGCCGGGCATGGGGAACCATTGTCCTTCTAAGCTGTTTCAATGCCTTTTCTTCTTCCATCTGCAAAACATTAAGCAATAAGCAAGCTGGTAATTTATGGCTAGAGAATGCGAGAATGCAACAATAGACATGCGCACAGCACACATACCATCCTGGCAGTTTCACTCTCTTCTCTATATCTCTTATACAGCATTTCTTTCTCCTTCACCTGAAAAAACACAAAAAGAAAAAGAAAAATAGAGCTTTCTTGTTAACACCCCCAATTGAGATGAGACATGCCACCCATGGAGCTTTCTTGTTAACACCCCCAATGAGATGAGACACACATACCGTGCTTGCTTGCCTAATTTAAATAAATGTGGTTCTACTCACCTTTTGATCAAATTCTGCCCTGTCCACAGCCCTATAATCTGCATTGAGATTGAATTGCTGAACCTGTGTAAGTGGTTTTCGCACTTTCTCTGGTAGAGGAATTGGATCCCTGCATAAGATACATCAATGGGAAAGAATGATTGACTTGTACACATCAATAAGCATTGGAAAGTTTTGAGTTCTTCCGCATTGCATACTCTTTAAGTACGGGCTGTGCTCTGAATATCCTCATCTGGGCTTCTTCCTTTTCCTTTCTCTCTCTTTCTTGCATTTCCCTCTGCATTTCCTCCTCATGCCTTACTAGACTCTCTAATTGGAAAGGTTCTGCTTTTGTGCATGGTTTGGGCTCTGGTCTTGGTGGAATCTGAATGAAGTGATGATTATCAGTCATAGCACCATTATTTTCAGCCTAAAAGCTTGTGATGCATAATAATGAGATACATATTGTTGAATATCTTACCACAGGATAATCAGTGGTATAAGGATAGGGATTGGCCCTATGAAATCTTGCTCTTTCCTCTTCCATCTGCTTCTGCATAAGTTCCATCACAAATTTCCTCTCTTTTTCGGCCCCTCTTTCCTGGAGATAAAGGAACAAGCAAAAAATGAATGAACAAAAGCAAAAGATAACCTGATTTTGCTCCATTAACTAAGGAATGAATGGACATACCTCTGTGTGGAGGTGGAATGGATTTGGCAGTGTGTTTCTTGGAATGGGATTTTCATTGGTAGGTTCTGACCTCAGTGAGAGCTGAGAAGAAGACCAGCACGATGAGATGCAGGTATTACTTTTATTCATATGCTACACAATTAGATGTAGGATTAAAAAATGTATATGATGACTAATATACTACCTTTTCAAACATATCAACAACAGAAGAAGCCGGTGGAATCCTCTCATTTGTGGCAAAATGAAATTCTTGAGGGATCGTAACTTGCTTCTTCACATGACAGAAAATCCCCATCTCTCCCTTACTTTCAAATATCTACACGAGATAATATTAATGTCAATTTCTTTTCCAAACTAAGATTTAAGTGGCTGCTTATGTTCAATGACTTCATTTACCTTTCTATTCAAAGGCCTTGCCTTAAATTTAGGGATCTTTTCAAGCTCTTCTTTCTCTAGTTCTAAAGAACTTTTCACCATTGCTGGACGGGCCCTTAAAGATGTATGAAGAACAGGGGTTTTGGGCTCTGTGAGATGATGAGGTTTCCACTGATTACTCTGTTATAGAAAGTAACAAAGGAACAATAGTGAGTAAATCTGAACTAGCGCTGCTAGGATAAAGAAGGGCCATGAATGAGGATGCTCGAACCTGACAAGACACTTCCGTTGAAGCCACTGAAGCTGATTCTGCATTCTGATTTGCCCTCGCTGCTGTCACAAAATGAAACTCCTACAGAAATAAGAAATATTAGCCTACAATTATCATCATCTTGAGTAAATTTTTATTTATCATTATTTCTTACAGCTTACCTGGAACTCAGGTCGGTGTGGTGTGCTTCTTGGTAAGGCTGGTAATGTTGGAGCTTCCAGAATCTATGTTCAATGAAAAAATAAATTCAAGCACACATTGAAGTTAAACAAGAGCAGTGCTAGTTGTTGGACCTGATAGGATGGA
>Ga0307515_10011067_pt1 | contig 17167 bp, 20 predicted proteins | sample 17_EM_MG_FD_194513 | JGI IMG/M metagenome (GOLD analysis project Ga0307515, IMG submission 194513) | Populus trichocarpa ectomycorrhiza microbial communities from riparian zone in the Pacific Northwest, United States - 17_EM | ecosystem: Host-associated > Plants > Roots > Unclassified | place...
AGGTACTTGGGAAATATAGAAGAAAGATACGGAAGGTGTGGAAGGAATTGTGTTACGGAAAGGCGGAGACGTTGGAAGACGCGGAGGAAGCGGCGAGATGGTGGCGGTATAATTTAGTATAGATAAAAAAGTGAGCTGAGGTGTTGAGACGTCAGGAGAGGTGGCGTGGTTGTTACGATAAGGAATAACGGAGTGGTGTGTAAGATCATGGGATGAGATTCGGATGGTACATCGGAGCATGAAGAATGGTTCGAGGGTGGCAGATGAATTGTATATAAAGAGAGTGTTGATAGTGTTGGAGGATTTCCTTTTCTTCTCTCTTTACTCGTTCTCTTGTATAGCAAACAATAGTCTGACTTTGAAATCTATTTCGATCCTTGTCTCTCGATACGTACTTCGAGTTCAGTCCAGCAACATTCACATCACCTGCGTCTGACCCCGCCCGTTACACTAGGAGCTGCCACCACTCTAGCCACGACCACCCCAACAACCACCAACACCATCCATACTACATATGCCTCCTTCTTCATGATCTCTACTATCATTACCAATTCTCCCTGAGTATCCATTTCATCACAGACACTAACACAACTGAGCAGGGATTTCATCTCAAATAGTCTTGTTGAATAATTGAAAAAAGCTTTAATGATTGCTGCTTGGGAACACACCCCCCATGGCAGAGCTGATTTCTTGCTTGAGATCTATGGCTACTTTGGTGTCATTACCAATGCTGCCAATGCTCTGGTTGCATGGCTATCACACTACACAGAAAGAAATATACACTGGAGGATGTTGGAACATAGACGGTACAATGACAACCTAAAGGCTCTCGATAGCTCTGGCAAGGTAACAGAGATGGTCATTCAGTACCACTCCACTCAGAAGAAGTAGACACTATCACTAAACACGGTGGGAGTCCTCTGATGGTAGTATTTTGACCTCTGTGGAGACCTGGCCATTGCCAATAGTAGTCAGAAGTGGCTGCAGTTTGGCAAAATTGGCCATCAAACATCTAGCAATCGTGAATTAACAAACTGATGCCTTCATTGTGCATGTCAACTGCTCCCTCCAAATAAGGCAGAAGTCAGTGACCAACAAGTGGCAGACTGCTGCAAACTTCCAGATTGCTAAAATGATGTTAGATGATGGCTGCTCTCTGCTGGAGGATGAAACTGACTGCAAAGCTATGGGCATGAAATGATACTGGGGGGTAGTAATGCCACTTAGTTATCATCCAAGCATGGATAACTGCAATTACGCTGATCAACATTGTACCATCCCACCATCGGAAGCACCTGTTGACCATTCAATACCTGTACCTCGTCGATCCCCCAAACAGTGCAAGGTGGTTCAACTGCCAACACCTGCAGCCACAGAATCTGGATTGGGAAAAAATACAAAAAACCATCGGAGTGATGTTGGAGAATATATGATGAATCAGGCCAAGGATGGGTCCGGGGATGGAGCCAGCACTAATGTGAAAAAAATCATAACTGATATAGAAACTGCCATGCTAAATCCCGGCAAGTAAGGGGATGTAAAGTCCCCGTCAACTCGTACCCATAAAGTAGGCCAGTATGATCCCTCCCACTCTCACAAATATGGTGGGCAGTATGATGGTGCCAACTTCCACTGAAACAGAGGCCAGTACTGCCCCTGAAAAGCCTCCTGATCTTAAGCAGATGTGTACACAACAGCCCATCCGGCCAGCCACTCCCAGCAGCTGAAGTAGCTGTGCAGATAACAACACCAAGCATCTAGAACACATAATGAACTGCCTTGAATGGATCAGCCATGACCAGGACTGCAAGAGAATTTTGAGGGATGAAGTAAAGATATTGGCACACCCCAAGACAACAATGGGGACCATGGCCATACCCATCTTCCAACAAGCAGTGAATGAACACCCTGAGTTATATATAACTGCCCAGTGATGTATTCAAGCACCCATGTATGCGACATAAGAAGAAATGGTTGGATTCTATTATCAGCGTTGTAACATCCGACATCGCAAGAGAGCAAGGGAAATTGACCACCACTATATAGAGTGGCCGTGACATGTATCTGTGCACATACGCACAAAGCAAAATTGGACTCCGAAAATGGACCCCACACTCCTATCCTTGTCCAAATTCTGCACACATAATTCGAGCGACATATTTGCAATCTTCCACCATGCTTCGAAGCTTTCAATGATGTGATTGCTTTGCCACTAAGCTTCAAAAACTTGTAGAGGCATTTAACATAATTTACTGCACTTGTTTCGCGTTGGTCATCCAGATTTTACTGTTTTTAACAGTTCATTGAACTGTTCCATCGATTTCATGAATATTCTTAACTATATAATCCCTTGAGACATCGATTATACACAAGCTTGCACAACTCCCATAACAACAATCGAGAGTAAACACTCATCAGATTTCAATATGTCCATGCAATGATTACTCCAAGCATCGAATCCAATTATCTACATATAGAACCAATTGAAAGTATTCTAGTCAATCGTGGTGCTCAAGTACCACTGTGTGCTGTCAGGCTGCGGGTTCGGCGGAAGCGGGTATACAGCCTCTTGGATCGCGCTTATATGGACAATATACTTGGTTCTGACGCCGTAAAGAGGCTTACAAAGGTAGCTTCCATCGGGCAATGGTGGCATGGGAGGTTGATGTCAGCCCTCAACAATCACTATACCCGCAGTCTGACGTATCAGCCCATTTGCCCACATATGACACAAGGCAAGAAGCCCTGTAATACTCGATTCACCTTCCTCGACAATGAACCCACACTGCAACGTTGCTGGAATGCATCCAGCAGTCGACTAGATGTGGCTCTCCGCACTCGTCCCCATCCAGACTAGCACTGTATCATTACTTGGTGGCTAATACATTCTCCACCATGTGGACCCAGTGCATCACACCATATGAACTACCTGCTCGTCGGATTGAAAAGGCGTCACCGCAATCGCTACCTCATTGTCCGGAATGTATTTTACCTTATTGAGTCAACTGAAATACTGATTTTGATTGGCGTGGTCAGTGAAGTCAGCAAATCTCTCGAAACACCAACCAATGTCATTCTGTCGCTCTCCGTTTCTCGTTGCATGCCAATCGGCCTAGTCATCAAGAATCTAGATTTTCTGTCACGGGTTTTTCATCAGTCCCTTGATAGGCGTATTGCTCAGTGGCAAAACATTGACACGACCTTGTGTTGCAGCATTTGGATTCAGCTCTCAATGCTGGAACACTGTGTTTTGGGGTATTGTTCGCAAACTCAAGAAGGCGGCCTCCTGACAACTCAATGGTCAGTAATCTGTTTTGAGATGCATCATTGCTCTTTCTTGGAGTTCAGTGCTTGCATGCAAGAGGTTCCAAAGCTGGCGGATATTGTAAGAGAAGTGGTTCATGAGATGCATCTTCACAAAGTTGAAATCCAATTGGTTGACAAGATGTTGTGCAATTTCTGACTCAATCTGCGTATATCTTCATCAACGCGACGACTCATTGCAGCCACAGAGATATTCTTCTAAGCGGGGTCACTTTCCCATTCCTCTTGTTTGTTCAAAGTAAGCTGCTTCTTCAAAGCTTCCAAGACCTTCTTTGTTGATTTACTGGAGCGGAATTGACTGAAAACATCCTTGTGGCAATCAATTATCTCCAGATAATACTCCATGTACTCAATCGTGGCTTCAGTATGATACCAGTAATGTTCCATAATGTGAAAATACACCGAGGTCTTGACGCACAAAAGTGTATCTGTGAAGGGAACCCTTAGGCTCGCCGAAGTGTTTACAATAGTCGCTCTGAACAGTGGAACAATCAAGTGCCCCAGTGATTATATCTCCTTACCACTCAGTTGCATCACAAGGCTCTATAGCTTGTTGAATCGAGCAAAGCCACGATATGGAGGGATCATCGCCCAGAGCTGGTTGAATTCGTAGATCCGGGAATGTCCTTCCATGACGGTTGTTACTCAGTCCATCACATGCTTAAGCATACCGACATAGAGGGTATGAAGTATATCTTGTATGATAATGGTCGTTGGGGAGATGTATTTCATTTTCCAGAATATGCCTTCTCAGGTTTCAACCACTCAGTCTTCCACATATTGTCTTGCTTTCTGGCTCTCCGTCTCATCTCCCTGAGTCGTGAGTATCATCATTTGGAAGTATAGCCGACTGTCTCTCAATTGCCACGACGATGAATTCCCTTCTCTAAACGATGATTTCAGTGCTTCACACACAGGGCAATGAGCTTCGTGATTGAGTGGTCATGAATTTTTTCGATTTAGTCAGCCATCTATGCACAGATGACAGGATATCATTGCCGCGTTTGACCATCAGCATCAAGCGTAAGCCTTCCAGTGTTGAAAAGAGCATCGAGGGGGCGAGAAATTAGCTTGGAGACGTTCGTTAAAACCTCTCAATTGTCAATTTGTTCTTCCTTCACAGAAGTTGTGTTTCCTTGTTCCTTAATGTGAGATTCTGGAGGCACGGGAAGAAGGGCACTGAGGATGCTTGCAAGATTTGAAGCCTGTGATCTAATCGTTGAGTCGACGATGCTAAGTCTCAGACATACTCGACATTCCTTCCTGTCACCTGGATAGTTTGTATGATGTGTCTGGTCGTAACTGCCAAATAAGGTGACAATCGTAGCTCCAAGCGGCTGCGGTAGCTATTGAAGTGGTCGAAATCATTGTAGCTATCATGCAATACAAAAAATGTACCTGTTCATTCCACAACCAGTCATGTGATTTCACCTCTGAGTAGATGTGTTCCTCAGCATTATTGAATTCCTTTGCTGGAGCATACAACATATGTTCCCTGAACACAGGCTGTTGCATGAGTAACTCAATGCATTCAACTGGATTGCGGGAAAAGCAACGTGTGTAATCATCGTCGCGAAGGTTGTTTGCATCAGCCAAATAACTGATACACACTTTGCCTGATTTCCAAGACTCGAAGCGCTTCGCATAGGACATTTCATTCAACCAGTTGAGTGAAGTGTGGAACACAGTGAAGATCCTGATGATTGCTATCGTAGGGTTCCTGAAAAGCTCGTTGATCACAGCTCTGCTCAAGTTGTGGTTGATGCAAGAGTGCACTAATCAATACTCCTCCTCGCAAGGTAATGTTAACCATAGATATATTTTCATCATCGAAGATCTCCAAATATTCTTTATTAATAGGCTAGCCGGCTCGGCGGTTGTCCAAGTGTGGAGTACCATAAATCTGTGTCCCAACAGGATGTTGCTGTTGATCGATAAACACATTTTTGTTGCCGGAGTCTGTATCGCTTGAATATTCTTTGGAAGGTTGAAGAACACTTCGCAATGTGGTTCATGAACCAATTGAAGTAGAATAATATCGTGCTTGAACGCATAACCATCGTCTGGTAGTTGTTCGGCTGATATGTATACTATCCTTTCTTGGTGGTCCTGATAGAGGTGAGTGATGTGAGTGCCAATGTAGGACTGTGTCTTCGAGCAGCAAAGACACTGGTGACGAATATCCATGTTTAGTTGTCAAAATGAACTGTTGCAACAACATTAAGACGTGTCTCGGTGGTTCTTGAGCTACCCACATCATTGCCAGCTGGCTGGTCCTCTGAGAAAGCCGCACCTCGATGAGCATTTTCCAAACATGGGTCCTACCACCCCTGTAGGATATCTCGCATTCTCCTTCACACCTTTGCAAAGTGTTTAATCGCTCTCACATTTTCAATATCCCTTGAATCTCGAAAAGCATACCACAGCTGCATTTAGCTTGTTACGACGATTATTTTGCACCCTCACAACACCCTCATATGCCGATTGTCTGATGTATGATTATCACAGTGCGTTAAGTTCTTACCTGTCACGAACCGTGTAGTCTCCTTAGATACCGACCGTGCGATGTCATTGCAGGATACAAGAACTGGAGCAAGTACAATTGAGTGAGATATGACTGCAGAGCATGCTTTTGGTTGCCTTTGTGATGATCTAAAGCATTCAGTCGACGAATCGGGGCACTGAGATATTGCTAAGCATATTGTTTCCTAGCGGAATAGCAGCGAAGATGATGTCGCTGGGTGAAGAACACCCCTCCAAGCCCATATATATATTTGCATTACCTGCCCACCTGACAGATTATCACCAGAACCTTTGACAAACCCTCCTCACCTCTACTACTGCATCCCATCACCCTTGCCGATATATTCAACACTCCCCACGCATGTTTACAGTTACAAGCATTTGATATCCACCACTCAATCATTGACCACCATTGAGAACCTACAATGTAATGTGATGCCTTCTGTTTGACAAAATCACATGCCGCTTGTGGAGATGAAATCCGGATGCCAACTCTACAAGGCCGCATCTGTGCCGCGAATGCCGGTGTTGGAGTCAGCCAATGCATGGCAGAAACAATGTGGATTTGGCAGGAGACGGGCGGCATGACAACACGATGGAAAGATACTCAAGTGAGGTAGCGTATCTGGCAGATTGCCCAGTCCCTGAGCATCAGCAACAATCAAGGCGACAGCACCGACCAATGGGATCTCCAAATCGATTTGTATGTTACAGGAATCAGTGATCTGGCGTTTCGAAGGCTGCTTTGGAAAAGGTACCTGACAGACACAACTATCCTCGATGGTCAGACACACTAGGCGCCACTGAATGAGTTTGCCAAGGTAGACCATTGCCGAAGGAAGAATCGGATCAATGGAATCCCAACTAAGAAGGCAAAATATCTGCATGTTGGTATTGTTTCAATCCCCCCGATGCTTCTTTTCGTCTTTCAGATCTTCTTTACCTACAGAACAGGATGAGGAAGAAACCTCAAGTAACTGGTCCTCTCTGATACAGGCACCTTGCGACACCTTGACCTATTTCCTCGTCAAGCCATTCAGCTTTACCATCACCTATGTGGATCCTGACATCACTGGGAAGAGGGTGGGTGAAAACAATACTCAGCTATTCTCACGGCACTGGCCTGCGGATGATGCATCGATACTTCCAAATGTTACATTAATCGTCAATCCCAACGTTGTGTCAATCGTGAATGCTACAATCGGCAGTCTACCAGACCCCAGATACAATTTATGAGGGGTTTGAAGCTGCCAGGAGGAGTCCAATGGAGACCGTGGTCCGCAAGCACATAATGTTACTGCAATTACCAATAACAATACCGCTGCTGGATGGGTATAGGTGGCGATGAAAGTAAACAACCCAATGCATTGTTGCGTCGTTTATCATGGCCAACAAGCTGACGGCACATATGGTGCCCAGATGCCTGTGCATGGTGGCTGCAGCTAGCTTCCTGTGGATGACGTCCGACCACCTCCAGCCGAGGATATGATCGACAATATATGGGAGGAATCAGATCATGATGCTGAAACAGGGCACCTAGATCCAAAAAGCTTCCCGACCACGATAACAGGCTTCCAAGGGATGGAATCAAAGCTTCAAAGGGGTATTATCCCACAGCAGAGATAGTTTGAAGTCATCTGAAACTGGACTCTTGGTCTTCTTGCCAATTACGAGCAATGTGTTGTTGCTAACTACGGCACGGCTTGGCTACGCGAGTACGATCACATTCCGAATCCTCCTGCTGTGGGCTCTGTGGCCAATTCGACATGTACAAGCAGCCGCGCCGCTGCACACTAGTCGTTCTGAGGATGGTATGCACTGGCTGGACAGTTTTTCAACAATTCATATTGTGGCTGGGTATTTTTCTGGCACTTTGGAGGGTGGACAGATAGGTGATAGATTGGACTTTTTGTGGAGGCTTTGTGTCTCTTTTTGGTTTTTTGTTCATTTTATTATTACATTGGTCATATTCCTTCATTTAGGGCTGTGTGGAGAGTTCTGGATGTTGGGATTAATCGTGGAGACTTTTGTTTCTGGGAAATGCACAGTGGCAGCGATTGAACTCCGTTTATGGCTATCATGAAATTCACCGTTCGCTATCTTCACTCTACAGATGATCACCCAAATGATTAGTGAAAAGCGAATGCTGTCAAGCCGGTTGCAATAATGATTATCATCAAAGGTAGCCAATCAAAAATCCTGCGGCATGCTTGTCACCTGCAATTCTTAGTTCCAAGTTCCCGTCCATCAAAGAAGTTGGAGGCGTGGGTAGCTGGAGAAACCATGATCCTAGAATCGTCGACAGAATACAAAGACGCATCACGATGATGCTTCTAATCATCTCAACGCATTCTTTCCTTTACACCACACTTTTAATTTATTTACTACACATTCATCTGCATTTCCTTCAGTCAGTCCAGTGATGATTTTGTACATATCACTTGCCACATGTTCAAATTATGACACTAAGGTGCCACACTTCTCCTCCTCCTCCTTCTCTTCCTTCCAACACCAGCAGAAGTAGACGATCAATCCACCACGAGAATCTCCATTATGATCTCAGGATGACACCCGACAATTACAATGATCGTTGAGATGGCAATTCAGAATCTGATAACAGGCCTCTTTGGCGACCATCCTGGGAAGAATTCAAAAATAGGCCATCAGATGGTTCCTTCACGTCAACACTTGGAAAATGAGTCGTGGTAACTCAATTATCTCCTCCGCTACTGCAACCCCTACATCCTGAGAATCAGAAAGTCTATATTGTCTTGGAGGAGGAGGATGAACGCGAGCCTGCGCTGCAGGCATCCGAGAAGGTATCCCATTCAGTGTTTAAATCATTGAATTCGCCTGATAATGTATATATTTACTGTAGGAAAGATTCAAATGATGCCAGTGAGCAATTGGTTGCATGGAAAGCTGGAAATCTGTAGCTAGATGAGCCGTATATTGACCTTGTGACAGGCCTCACCATTGGCGCAGGATACAATGCCCAGACAACTCTTTCAGGCATTCCAGCAATGGTCAGGGCATATGTGAAGCCTATAGCTGTCAATTATGCAATGATTGTGAATCCCTTTGCCACGAATGCGGTGAAGACCACCCACATTCATAGTTGGTGGTATGAGGAAATCACCAGGAGTGATCCAGCCCAGAGAAACTCAGACCCTCCACGTGCCAACATTTCAGTGGTAAATGAATCATCTCAATGATTGTTTTCATCGCTGACATTGTGTATCAGGCTCTCGCAAAGATTACTTTCTCCTGTGATGCGATGTGATACTGCTGCAAGACTTCAATCAACTCCATTTCCGGATTTTGAACAAAGCTGCCAACAGTGATCTGGAAGATGGTAGCCTGGCAATTGGCCGAGGACAGGTTTACATGCACCACAAACGTTCGTGAGGAAAGTTCAAAGTTCCCTTCTTGTTTAATCCTTGTCTTGAAGTACAAGTTAGGAGTGCAAGTTTCAATTTGTAGTGACTGAAATTGTGGATCTTATTCACCTGACATACTTCTCTGGCATACAACAAATGGGAATGAATGATAGATCATTGATTGATAAAATCAACCCAACAGTCATTGCCCTGACCGCAACTGCCATCCACCGTTGTTTGTTGGCCTGCAACACAGGTGAGTTTACCATCCCGCGAGAGTTTGGTCCAGTGGTGGAGCACAACTCAAGTGCGATAAATATGAAACATTTTTCACCCAATAAATAATGCAGGCACAGATGTGTTTTGTCCTCTCCACACGGATTTTTGTTCTTCCTCGCATGAAGTTCAAGAGAAACAGATAGGCAATGTCCACAGCATGATTCGCGGAAGTATCCCCTCAACTGGTACAGACCCAGCGATGGCACAACCTCAAAATGATCAGGGCAGCTTTGATGAAGACTGCCTTGATTACGTCACGGAGGAGCTGACAGAGCAGCCCAACAATTCTTTTAATCATGTCAGCAGCTTTGTTGCTGCTACTGAAGCTAGCATGCGATTCCCATCGGTTCTGCCTATGGGCAGGTCTGCCATCGCCAGCAGCAGCCAGCCTGTCACCTGCAGCAACAGCAACAGCAACCGCAACAGCAACGACATCACCAACATCACCAACGTTGAGCATACGGGATTAGTGGATGGAAGTACAATTGTAGAGGGTGGGATGTCGCTTGGAAGTTAGAAATGGTGTCAGTGATGGAATGTAGCATTTCCATTGTGTGCTATGTTATTCTAGGTTTCATCGATATATCATAATGGTAGTAAATGAAATAGAACTGATAGTTCACCGAAGTCTGATCCCAAATGCATGCAATCATAATTCCGATGCTGCATCACCCTCCCCTGACAGTTGAACAACTGCAAGGTACTGAACAACATTGTATCAACAAATTAAATATTGTGAACCACTTCTGCATGGAAACTATCATTGGTCAAGAAAAGCAATGAGGGTCTTTAAAAACAAGAACTACAAACTTCATTTTACATACAGAGCGAGTACAATCATCATTGTGAGGAGAAATCAAATCGGCTGATATAGGAGTATGCTGAGAGACGATTCGTGATATTGCCAAAGGAACAGTGAACTGTTCGTCAATTGCTCGGTGTCACATTTGCAAAGGTTGGTACAGTAGTCATGATGCTCGAAAACAGCATCGCAACAACTCAAAGAACACTCTGGAATGTTAAAGTAATGCCATAGTTCAGGGAAACCTCAATTTCATTGTTTTGAGTTTGTGGGTACAATAAACTAAATACATTTAATCAGGGAAATGTAGTTTTTGCTGATGCAAGGAGTCAGAGTGTATGTGTTTGGACAATGGGTATATGTTGACTCCTTTTGGGTGATGTATTGGCTTTTGGTGTATGTGATACTTCTATTGTTTCAAGTTTGGGTATAAGATTTTCTGAGATACATAGGAGGAGTGGAGTGCTTTACACTGAGTGCCAGGTAAGAGTTGTGGCAGGAATATCCGTTTCTCAGAACCACTGCTCACATGGGCAGGGGAAGTAGGCAGGGGGAGGCATAAGAAGATACAGGGATCGTGAAAATTGGATGGGCTACAGGGAGTATAAATATTTTGGCAACACTGTGATTAATGGACATCATCTAACAATACAACAAAATACAGACCCTATTGCTGCTAGCTCTAGGTCACACACACAGTTATCAAGATTTCAGTGATCCACAAAATCTGTGTGGTACCTACCCACCGGGTATCCTATCATATCGTCTCATCCTCATCTTATGGGGCTTCAGCCAGAACAACTGTCTCACCGAATAGCTTTGGATACCACGAGCGGTGCAGTGGAGTGTTCACCATCTGCCCTATTCCTTCCAGCTCCACCATTTCACCACCGCCGACATTATGGAAGCCGGTAAAGATGACCTTCACAGAGCTTACAGTGCTTTGAGAGACGCCCAAGAATCAAGCCCGTACAAATGCAATTATGCACACAGTGGATATTAATGGTTCGAACGAGATGAATTGCAGCTGGAAATGAATGACCAGAGATGGATCCTGTCCAACGATGGATCGCACCTGGGTATGGACTGCAGCCAAATATAGAGCGCTGCCGGACATGAATTGCTGCAAGATAAGGATCGCGGTTGGATATGGATTGCACCCAGATATGGATGGCTGCTAGATATGGACCGCCCCCGGATATAAATTGCCACCAGATACAGATTTCCACTGGATATTCAATGCCGCCCCAGATGGATCTTTGCCAGATGTAAATCGCAGCCGGATATAGATCACTGCCGGAAATTGATTCCAGCCGGCTATTGAATGTGGCTGGATATGGATCACGGCCGGATAAGGATGTAAGTCGGACATGGCTGGATGACTGGCAGTGGACGATAAGAGATGGATCTCAGAAGATGAATCTTGGCAAACTGGTGACAATCAATCTTCTTTCCTACAGAAAGAGAGCGACATTGCACAAAGTTATACCCATCTAGAGAGCACTTAGGTGAGATTCAAACTATGAAGTTAAAATCGAGTGCAGATATGATGACATATGATTTACCAGCAGCATAGCACAGTACAATACCCGGCAGATCTCAGAACACTATTCAGAGATGCCTAATCAATCTGCTACATGCCCAAGTTCCAATGCAGATTACATCAGTACAATGTGAATCACTCACTGGGAGCCTCCAGGAGTGTGTCAGAGGAGGTGGAGTGTAACCATAGAAGTGTCGAACTCAGGAGAAAATCAGACCCTAGGAAGGGATTTCGGCTTGCCATGGGGGTTATTTGGATTTCTCATGACTAGTTCAGGGGTACTATGGGAGTGATGGTGATGTGTTTCAGAAGATATTGGAGCTTCAGAGAGCACTTTGGGAACATCTGGGAGAGTCACCCAATCATTCCAGAAATCCCCAAAAAACTGAAAGAGATGCCTACTCTTATGGATGTTTGTTGAGAAGATTGCAGATATTATCTGAGACTCTTTGGATGTACATGAGCAATGCATTACCTACCATGGTGAATATGATACATTAATTATTGTTCATAATTAGTTCTATATCATTATCACTTCTGAATTATACATATAATAGCTAATGTCTTCAATATTCATCTTTTTGCATCACTAATTTAAAGAATCAAATAAAAAGGTAGGTGATTCAAAAATGAAAATAGGTAAACCAAATCAACATCCTGACTAAGCGATGGAATAATATCAATCGAATTTGGTCTCAACAGTATTAATAATATCTTGCTTTTCATGAGGGCTGATAACAGCAGGAATACTCTATTCTTCAATTATATACAGAAGCAGAAGATGCATCTTACAATTGCTTATAATTTATACCAGGTGAGTAGGTGAAATGGAATTCCAATATTGTTAGGCTCAATTTGTGATAGCAAGTAAAGGTGCAATGAGATGATAGCTAGCTGTGCATCTAAATGGAGTTTGAAAGGCAACATGATATATTTGAGTGAAAAGGTAATGTAACTACCAGAAAGAGAAGAGTGCTAAGAGGGAAAGTATTTTGGGGAAATAAGAAAGTACACAGCAGATGTTAGAGGAGCATGTAATGGAAAAGAATGCAGCCAATCTAGATCAAGGAGAGCGGGCCCGAATTCAGGACCACTGATTTGAGTGGAGAGACACTCATACTAGCGGATGAGAAAAGAAATGGAGGAGTATGAAGTGCATAATACAATGGAGGAGCACCAATTGAGTCAGAGGGACACTGATGGTGATTGTCGAGTGCATAGTCTTGTGGAGGTGGGCTCAAACAGGGGAATAAGGAGCATGGATTCGATTATATGAACGGCGACTGAGATTGAGGAGCACTAACGATGGGGGTAATGAAAGTTGAATGAAGTAGAGCTGAGCAGAGCTAGGCACAAAAGATTGTAAAGCAGTTTCAGTAGCATCCAATCTAGCAGAGTGGCGCCAATAGGAGGGTATGAAATAGCCCACTAATAGTATAAATGATAAGAGCAGTGGCTTCCAGAGAAACACTTCTCACTGGGATAGAGCACGATTTACCGTGATAATCACGTTGACAAACCATATCCCTTGCCTTCGTTCCAGAGCAGTATTCAGACTGCGCACACAGAATACCAGTGGCTGCCGGCGTGACACTGAACTTTATTACAAGTTGAAAGAGCTGGGATGTAGTAGGCTCATATTGGGAGCTATTAGCGGCAAAGATGAATTGATTACGAATTTAGTCCAGAACATCCAGCATGCTGAACTATGAATTCGTATCATCCATGATCATTGACAATGATGCATCATCAAATACGAAATCATTGACCTTGATCTGAAGCTCAGTCTCCAAATCCAAATCATAATGGTGTGAAGGGACTTCATTTTGAGTAGGCCCATCGGCCAACCAACATCGAACGGTACCAATCTTGAGTTTTCGCTACCTATATCATTTGTGGTGTAGTTAATATTCGTAACTCTAATCAAGGAGTGTGAACCAGCATCCACATCATTCACCTTCTCATGTTTGCAGATCTATTGCAAGAGATGGACTACAATGCAATTGACCCAGGGATGGTGTATGTACCGGGGTACCTGTTAATACCTGTGGACGAATTTAAGCTTCAATGGCAAGTTTCCAACATTTATCAACCATCAAGTACTGCTTATTGAATAATATTGACCAAGGAGTCATCTTGAATATGATTGCCTCCAGGAACCTTTTTACTCCTTCAAAAGTAGCCTTTTGGTATTGGGGTATATTCTAATCACCACTGGTTTTTGGTTGGAATATTCTAATCTCCACTGGCCTTTGTTTGTGGAACATTCTGATCTCCAATAGACTTGGGTAGTGGGTGCACCTGGGCAGTTGCACAGTCAGACTGGCATAGTTTGTTGAGGAGGGTTGACAATCTGCATTTGAATATTGTCGGTAGCACTGCCTGAGCTGAATTTCAGGACAGTGGAAGTGTAAGGAGTACAATGACGGCGTCGGCACAACAATGACTCCTCAGCAGTTGAATGATTGTAGTTTGCAAAGGATCGTCCCGGCATGCCTTGCCATGAAGTACAACAACCCGTGGATGCCCATTCAGAATATACTCTTCAATGTTGAATGACAATTTGTGCGATCAGGTGTCCTCACATTCGTCATCCTCAATCTCCTGATCCGTACCTTCATCTTGCTGCATACATGACATCTGGGGAATTAGACATCCGCAATATGAGGTATGAAAGGAGAAGGTTGGAAGGTATACATTTGATGGAAAACAAAGATTGGCTGTTTTCTTGACTGAGTGCTCTCTCAAGGTGTGCTTCTTGATTTATTTGTGAATAGTGATTCCTCACCTGGCTGGCATAGATTCCATTTGCTGAAATAAAGATAGATAGTTGGAGTATGTAGGCAACAGTATATAACATCAGCAAAATGTAAAATGGTCCTGAAGTCACATGCAAACTGCCCAGACACTCCTGACAACCTCACTGGTGCTTCTAAATATTTCCAGACGCTTCCAGGTCCCTCTTGCAGCTAAGCAAAGTGCTCTCTAATGCTGCAAATGCTTTCTCAGGTGCAGGTGGGATCACCTGCAGATATGGAGATGGATTCAAGATGAAATGATATTTGACATATACGAGAGTCAAATTTTGGTGCAGCTGTGACCTCTGCACAGGTCTGCGGAAGATGTCGAGAGCAGCTGAGACTTCTGAGTAAGGTCTGCCGATGAGTTTGAGTTTGGTGTTGTATTCTCACAGTGGTGGTTTTTAGGGTCCCTTAACCCCAAACCATTTGATCTATCATATTTGTCTTTGTTTGACATTAGTGTTTCACAATCACAAGAATATTTGCTACATCATATTATGGCACTTATTATCTATCTTAGTCAATCTGAATATTTGAATACAGTTCATCTGGCTGTACACAGTACATGAGTGCAATGGGACAAACACCTGGACACTCCGACTGAGTTGATTCACATATGCAATTGGAGGCTAGGATTATATCAACTTCAAGGCAATGATTGAGTGAGAATAGAGATGCACATACCGGCTGAGACAGAGTGAACTGAGAGATGCATTTGGAGGCTGTGATCGAGCAAGTTTGGAGATGAACTTAGAGGCCATAATACAGTGAATTTATGGATGCACCTAGAGGTTGCAATCGCAAGGGAGTTCAAACATGTACTTCGAGGCCGGGATTGATGATGTTCAAAGATGCAATGCGCGGCTGTGATTGAGACTGTTGGGAGATGCACTTGAACTCCTTGATGGAGCACGTGTTGAGGTGCATTTGCAGGCAGAGATCATGTGAACTGAGATACACTTGGAGGCGATGATCGAGTGAGTTGGGAGATGCACTTGGAGGCTGTGATCAAGTAAACTGGGAGAAGTACTTGGAGGCTGTACTTGTGCTAGTTTGGAGAATTATTCGGAGGCCGTAATCAGCACAATATGGATATAACCTTATACGATATGATGGAGGGAGGTCAGAGATGAATTTGGTGACTGTGATCGAGCGGATTTGGAAATGCACATTGGGGGCTGTGATTTAGTGACATTGGAGGTGAACTTGGAGGTGGCCACTCTGGAGGCAGTAAAATAGATGGCAGGCACTATGTGACCCAAGAATATATTCCTTGGTTAACTCAAAATTGTGGGAATGTAGAGAGTAGAGTACAATACAGTGCTCAAATATATGACAAATGGGAGATGAGATGCAGGTGGAGAGCGGGCAACAGTTGATCTTGGGTTGATGATGTATCTGGTGTTAACTCATGATCATGGTATGTAGAGTTCAAGAGGGATGACTTGACTTTGCATTCGCTTGTGATAGTTGGGTTGTGGATGAGAAACAGAGAGTTGTGAGGAGAATGGTGAAATAATCATGAGAGACTGCGACTTATGAGAATTTGGTGTACAAGTGAATGGACCATGCCTGATATGGTGGGCATGATTTTCAATCCAGTTGGTAAAAACACTGATCTGTAGTATTCTCAGTCTAATAAGGCAGGTCTTATGTCCAATTGCACACATACTCTCATATTGTCCCACATCATTCCCATCTTCATCCTCATCTTACTCTGTCTTGTGCACAACTCTACCACCACAAGCCAACTAAAAGCTAAGTTATCCCTCTCTTCCTCTCCATGCCATGATTATGAGGTAACACCAAATACAGCGTGCACTGAGTATTGCATCAACTCAGGATCAACTGTTTGTCGCTGTTAAGGGTTCTCTCCTATCAGTGGAATGGTCCTCAATACCATGCGGTATGTCCTTTAGCGGGGGCTTACTAATTACGTCTCCATTGGGCAAGCTTATGACTTGGCGGATTCATTGAAAGCAAAGTGCGGGGGCAGCTGATTTGATGATGCAACACCTTGCCAGATCGAAAGGACTAAAGTCCTGCCGAGCACGATGTTCTCCACCAGATTCATTCTTGGATACTATGCGGTTGTGCATGTTGTTCATGGCAGTCGTGCAAGTAAAGGGCTCTCTCGTTTCCAATCCTATTGGATGCAGGGCACGTCCAGGTTAAAGTTGAACACTTAAGCACATATGACTGAGGGATTATGGCGTTGGCAATAAGCCAAAAACGGACATCTGGCATTGAGTTGATGAGTTGGATTCGTAATGTTTTAATCAGTGGCAAAGTGCCTTTTGATTAACGCGCATGACAATCTACGTTGGCATAGCATCGTATTCTGACCGATGAAAGACTATGAGTGATTATTATCACGAGTGACGTATCACTGTGGGGGTGTGCATTCCAACTCCCAATCAAGACGTTGCGATAAGTCAAAGTTGAAGTTATGGTCTGATTCATGAGCCGATATGATATCATGCGATGGATGGCCTGATTCTTATCAGGAGCGTAA
>Ga0307515_10011070_pt1 | contig 17164 bp, 2 predicted proteins | sample 17_EM_MG_FD_194513 | JGI IMG/M metagenome (GOLD analysis project Ga0307515, IMG submission 194513) | Populus trichocarpa ectomycorrhiza microbial communities from riparian zone in the Pacific Northwest, United States - 17_EM | ecosystem: Host-associated > Plants > Roots > Unclassified | place...
AACGACAGCCAGCAGACGACCGTCGCCGGAGCTAGACGACCGTCAGAGCCAGACGACCGTCGTCAGAGCTAGACGACCGTCGCCGGAGCCAGATGACCGTCGCCAGAGCTAGACGACCGCCACCGGAGCCAGATGACCGTCGCCAGAGCTGGATGACCGTCGTTATCGCCACACGACAACCGTTCGAACGACCAGCCAGCGAACACGATAAACGATTCGATCGATCGATCGAATCAAGGTAATATAGACAGGTAGGCACAGATAGGTAGGCATAGACGGGTAGGTATAGACAGACAGATAGACAGATAGACAGATAGATAGACAGATAGATAGATAGATAGACAGACAGACAGACAGACAGATAGATAGATAGGTAGGTAGGTAGGTAGGTAGGCAGGTAGGCAGGTAGGTGGGTGGGCAGGTAGGTAGGTAGGTAGGTAGGCAGGCAGATAGGTAGGTTAGTAGGTAGGTAGGTAAAAGAGAACCGTCGCTATATATTAAATTATCTAAAATAATATAATTTATTTTGCACCAACTACGTAAGAAGAGCAATACTTATTTATTGCTTAAAGTGAGTAAAATATACAGAATGCGTAAGAAGGGCATTATATATAGAATGTGCAAGAAGGGCATTATATATAGAATACGCGAGGAGGGTATTATATATTAATTGCGCATTAAGTGTAAAATGCGTAGTTAGCTGCACTGCATTGTTAAATATAGCAGTATGCCGCAGTGTATTATTGAATATAGCAGTATACCGTAGTGTATTATTTGAATATAGTAGTATACTGCACTATATTGTTAAATGTAGCAGTATGCAGCAGTATGCCGCACTGTATTATTAAATGTAGCAGTATACAGCAGTATGCTACACTGCATTGTTAAATGTAGCAGTATGCCGCACCTTAGTCGATACTATACGCTACACGTTATAGTGCGCGGAATGCGCATTTAGCCGCTAAATGCTGCCAAATGCTGCAAAAATGCTGGTAAATTTTTTCCTAACGTTATAAAATTAGTCTTTCTTATAAAGAACTTATATTTCTTAATTGCTACTAGTATCTATTTTTTTTAAATAGTCTCCTTAAGACCTATTTAACGTGTTCTCCGTGCTCTTCCTTAGTTATTAAGTAGATAATAATATTGTTAAAGTATTGTTGGGAATGAGGCAAGCGATCGTTACGTGTCGCCGCGGCGCTAGCGTAGCGAGGAGCCCTAAGCTCCTCGCCCTCCCTCATTCTAACAATAAGTATATTAACCATTATTACTATAACCTACTCGAGTAGTTGTTATTGGTAAGTTACCCTATGTAACTAATACTAATCAGTGGTTGAATATATAGTTAACTATAAAGCAGCTAGGTTTTTAAATAGAAGAGACAGTCTTATATAGGGGTGCTATATACGCTTATATAGAATAGATCCCGGCAATACTATACTACCTTAAACTTACGGAAAACTAGTAATAGAAGTGTTATTAAGTACTAGGAGATACTAAGTTGCGTCTATTATATAGAATAACCGCGTTTATAAAGATTTGGTTAAGTACTTTAGGTTAAAAGTGTTACTAAACCTAAGGTCCTAAGTTAACGTCTAAAACGCGTTAAATAACCACCTTAATACCCTCTATATACCTTTATAGACTATAGGATTACAATTAATACCTAACTACACATTAAATAACCTTTATTTTCCTTAGGGGTCGTTCAGTTGCAAAAGCGTCAGATTGAATCTGAACTGAAAGTCCGGCAGAATGAACGCGTTCCTTCCCGATTTGACACGTGTCTGTGGCTCTACGGGTTGCACGGACATATGCAATCTAAAGCCTTTAGATTCAAATAAAGAGCTTAAAGCTCCTTATTTAAACTAACGCTAAGACCTTAGTTTAGATTCTATATGCGGTAAAGTTGCCAACTTTTTAGTAACTTTTAGCGTGTTTTTTGGGCGGTCAGAAGAACATTAAAAATTTGTGGCTGAAGTCAAGTTGAACTAGAATTCAACCGAACGGTCGCCTTAGAATCAGATTAGAGCTCTAGATCAGATCCATTCTAAAGCCCTCATTCTGATCTAAACTTGCAACCGAACGACCCCTTAATCTTTTTATTAAAACGCGTTAAACAACCCTTAAAAACAGCTATTATGGCGTTAACCTACCCAAAGAAGTACAAGGACGACATTAACCTAGAGATATAGAACACCGATATAACTAACCTTAAAGATATTAATTAGCAAGACTTAAACGGATTCTTATTATACCGTATAGTATACTATAAAGATAGCAAATATAATAACACTATGCTATAGTACTATGTAAAGGAGGACTTTATTAGATGGATAAAGGGAATGTAAACTTTTATAAAGAAGGATATTATATAAAACTTCTGTAACTTCTTATAGGAGTATAGAGTGTTTATACCTATAGACGGGGGTACTATTAGAGATAGCATTTAGAAGTAGGTTATTAATGTAAAAAAAGAGCACGAATAGACTCTGTAAGAGATTAAGCACCAACTACGCACTATAAGGAGGCTTAACTTACGATAGAATCTAAGTAATATACCTCTAGAGACGAATCTACCTCTACCTTTAACTCCTCTGTATCTAATTTAACCTATAACTTTAACTTTAGATACTATACCCCAATAAGAGCAGGTATAGGATCCTATTACTTTATAATTTACTAACCTTTAAACTCCACCGATTAGACCTATATCCCCACTATAGCCTATAATATAACTCCTACTTCCTCTATCTTAATCTTAAATTAAAAGTAGTTTAAAATTGCTTATAGAGCTTACAAAGCTCTATTTAAATTAGGAGAAGAAGTTTAGTAGGGAATTATATAATATTCTTAATTCGAAACTACGTATCTTTTATAACTATTACTAAAAAGTAAAAATAGAGTCTAATTAATACTATAACGCCTATTCTGTTATGCTTAAGGGCTAAGCTAGTATCTTCTATTATAATTGTTTAGCAGGAAAAGGATATAATTTTAACCGTATAATATATAAGTTAAGATACTACTTTAAAACAGAAGAGAATAAATAGTAGTATATATTAGAATAGAGAGAGACTACCTTTTTAAGGATTATTACTATAAACCCAGGTGTCCCTCGGCTTAATTATCTTTAAAAGCTCTTTAATTAACTTTAATTAATTTAGCGTAGTTTATCCAAATTATATTAAGAGGATTTTAGCCTATGTAATTAAGTTATTAGCGTATATTAAGGTGTTGAAGAATATAATCTTACTCTCTTTAATCCTGTAAATACTTGTAAAGGTATATATACTTAATTAAGATCTTTTATTAGCACCGCTCTACGCTCTTAAGAAGTATAATAATTTAACGCTTAACTTTAACCTACTTTAATTAACCCGCCTAACTAATATAATTATAACTAGACTAATTAAATATATAGTAGCCGTAGTAGGTAATACGGCAGAGGGTATAATTAATAACTATAAGATAAAGGTAGAGGTCCTTATAGAGGTTTATTTTAAAGTAATCGCTAAAAGAAGTGCTATGTTTATAAGAAACCGAATTACTAGTTAATTAGGCATTCTCTTAATAAATAAAAGGAGGTATATAATAAGTTTCGCTAAAGTATAAGAAATATTAAAAATTATAAGGTTGCTACGGCCTACTTTTAAAGCTTTCTAGTTTAATATAAAGGCGTAAAAGATCTTAAGGGTAAGGTTAATAAGGCCGAATAGCTCCTTATAGATATAGAAATTAAGGATTACTTACCTAACTAATACTTTACTAAGTATGGTGTAAGCTTTGCAGTGTGGGTATTGAACGAGCGACTTGATTGTAAATCTATGGAAATCAAGTGGTATAAATACATGAAAGTAGACCCCGAACTCCGAAGCCCATAACTCATTTCAAACGTATCCAAGACATATGAGGGTAGTGCTGACGTAGGTGAAATAGGGTAATATGCAAGGTCCGGTAGTCGGTTACATATAGTAAGGTAGATGATATATAAACTATCGCTATTCTTAATAACTAATCTACGCTCTATTCTATTATAAAGTTAGATATCTTTAATAAGCTAAAGAAGAGCTCCGCGTTCTCCTTTAATAATAGATACTTAGCGAATATCTTCTGTAGTATTATACTAGATACTAGAGTCGCAGGAGTATTTATAATAGAAGAACCTTAAGTTTAAGCCCTTTAGTAGCTAAATAACTTTGTTTAGATTAACTATTTAACAGTAGGCTAATATACAATTTGTTTTAGTAAGGGTACTATAATCTCTCTTAGCATAATTAGGGTCTAAATCCCCTTAGGGTGCATTACTTTCTATATTATTCCCACAAATACTTTATTTCTATTTTACATTAAAGATATAAATAAATTAGGCGTTAAGCTTAACAACCTTAAGAATATGCTTATATAGGGAGATAGTTAGGTACGTATTATACGCAAGTAGGGTTACCCTTAGTTACTCCTTTATTAACTAAAAAAGAGTGTTACTTAAAGCTACCTAACTAAGTTAGAGTTATATTAACTATACCATTATTTTAGCTACCTATCCGTTTATTAATTGCTTAGGGGTTTTTTTTATATTTTATTTTTTAGTAAATAGGCTATAAAGTTAAGGTTAAGGCAATTAAGTATTTTATAAAGTACTATTATTACTACTAAATAAACTAGAAGTCCCCTAGCCGATTTAAGTTTACCCTTAAAGATAACTATAACTTTAACTTCTATATTATCGTTAACGTTATATATCTTAGCAGTAAGCCAGTACTTTAAGTTATTAACTTCTTAACCTCCTTCTAAGCCTTACGTTTCTTAAAGGATATATTAGCTAGGAATGTATAGAATACCCTATAATTATACTAGATTAATATCTACCTAGAACCCCCTAATTAAATTATCTATAACGTAAAAAAGAACTTCTTATCTATAGAGTTTTAATAATAGATAAAGGCAGCCGCGTATTGGAAGCGCAGACAGTACGGCCCCTTTACCGCAGCCCTCTGGGTACGCCTAAAGGGGCTAGAGGCTACAATTATCAATATCTATAACCCGCGCGAAGATGGCCCTTAGATTAGGGCATGGCCTAAGGTTAAAATGGCTATTAAGGAAGCCAAGGGAGAAATTATACTCTTAGGTGACTTTAACGCCTACTACCCGATATAGGGCGGAAAGTATATAGCCAGCGAAGAGTAGGCGGAACGCCTTTTGGCCGAAACCAACGCTAGAGGCCTGGTACTCGCCACACTAAAAGGAGAGCCTATATAGAAAAGAGGGCAATAGGAGAGTGTAATAGACCTTACGTTTATATCACTAGATCTATATAGAAAAGTCAACTTCTATAATATAGTTGAGGAATGGGCCCTTATAAGAGACTATATACCAATCTATATCTAAATTAATAACGCCGGCTGTCCGCTAGCGGAACGCCAGCGCCTTACCCTTAAGAAGCTAAACCTATAGGGCTTTCTCTAAAGCATTTAGGAGCTTAACTGGGCTATATCTAAAGACCCCTTTTAAGCCCTTCAGGAAGGGATTAAGTAAGTACTTAAAGAACACTGCCTATAAGCACAGCCTAGCCGGTAGGCCCGTTAAAAATAGTCGCCATAAGCTATATAGCTCCACGCCGGCGCCTAATAGGCGCGACGATAGCTCTAAGCTTATAACAACCCCGAGGACTACTAAAGATATTTAGTATTAAATAATTAACTGTAAAAAGAGACTAGGAGAGTTAGTCATAATAACTAAAGACGCTTTATTTATAAAATTACTAAAGATTAGTTAAAACTATATAATAAGGAACTCTGGACTCTATTAAAATAGAGTAAAAAAGTAAGTGTAGCGAAGGCAGACCCCTATCTACTAGACCTTAGGAGGTCTACTAAGAATCCCTTAACAGACAATAATATTATAAAGGCTAATATCCTTATAGCTAAGTTCTTTTCTAAAACTAGAATAGCAGATCTTAGCGATATGGAGATAATAAGGGAACAAAATGTGCTTAATATTAGCCCCACTATCTTAATAGAAGAAATTGGTAAGCTTATTATAAGTCTTTTAAATAAAAAAGCCCTAGGGCTAGATGGCATACTAAATAAGGTCCTTAAAGTGGTTGCCCTAGTTATTATAAAAGATTTAGCAGAAGTAGCTAGTTATTACTTTACCAGCGAAATAATACTAAAAAGCCTTAAAGAATCTATAACTATAGTGTTATATAAAGAAGGAAAGAAAGACTACTCTCTCCTAGGTAGCTATAGACTAATTATCCTTAAAAACACGCTAGTAAAAGTCCTAGAAAAGCATGTAGCTAATATTATATCTAAGGCTGTGGAGGAGTAGGGGCTACTCCCTTAGAACTAGATAGGAGTAAGGCACAAATAATCTATACTGTTAGTAGTAGGACTGCTTAGCTCCTATATATAGACGGCGTAGCAAATACGCCGCGGGTGTGTAGTGTTAATGCTAAGCCTAGACTTAGTAGGGGTATTTAACAACGTCTCCTATAAAAGGCTCCTCTATATTCTAAAAAGAAAAGGCTTTTTAAAGTGGCTTATAGACTTTATATAAAGCTTCCTAATAGTATATAAAACCCGCATTAAGTTTATAGGATATAAGAGTAATTAGATTTAGACGCAGATAGGCATCCCCTAGGGGTTACCCTTATTACTAATCTTATTCCTCTTTTTTATATTAGAGCTGTTAGAGGAATTTTAGCGCCCTAACAGCGGCACGCTAGGGTTTGGCTTTATAAACGACACAAACCTTATTACCTAGGGGGACTCCGCGGCAGAGAACTATTAATAATTAGAGGCCGCCTATAACTACTACACTATATAGGCAAATTAACACAGGGCGGCGTTCGCCCCTAAGAAGTACTAGCTTATATACTTTATAAGGCAACGGCGCCACGCTATTGCAGACCTTGCGTCTACCGTGCGTATTACTAGCTGCGAGATAGCCCCTTAGAAAACTAGTATGCGAGTCCTAGGGATCTGGGTAGACCCTAAGCTCTAATAAAAAGAGCAGGTTAAAAAGGCCGCGAGTAAGGGCTTAGCAGCCTTTAAAGCGATGTTAAGGATTACCGCGTCTACATAGGGCCTATTAATGCGCCGCTTACGCCTCCTATATATAGCCACCGTTTAACTAGCAATGCTGTATAGCGCCCAAGTATAGGGAGTACGGGATGACGGCGGAACGCTAGCGAAAAGCTTGCTTAAACTACTATAGAAAGTCCAGAACTAGTGTCTCCGCAGGGTTATAGGGGTATACCGGCGAATACCAATAGCTGTAATAAAAAAGGAAGTGGCTATTCTCCTAATCTAACTCTATATTAAAACAACAGCCCTCTAAAGAGCCGCTAAGACGGCCTCTAATAGGGTAGAAAAGGAATTAGTAGAGGCACTTAATAGTATCTAAAATATATTAGTAAAGCGCTAGTAAAAAACAAAACGGCTACTGGTACTATTAGAAGCGCTTAGGGAACGCGTAAAGGACCGTAAAAATGAGATATAAGGCTTCCTTACGCACTAGAAGGACTATATAGAGTAGAAAGCTATAATAAACCCCTATAAGCGTGGCTAGCGGAACGCTAGTAGAGCGTAGGTAGAGCGCCGCCACCGTATAGGAGGTCACTAGCACTAAAGGCGGGCAACCACCTTTATCGCGAAATGGGTAGATTTAGAATAGCAATAACGGTAGTAGGTAAAGGCTAAAAACCGCATAGAAACCATATAGAAGACCCTATAGGGAAAACCTATAATCCTATTATATGAAGGCCTAATAAAAGTAGAGGCTATAATACTATTTCTTCTTTATATAAAGGTAATAGGGCTTAATATATGGCTTATATCCGTTAGTATACTAGCGGTTCTCCCACGGTGTAAATACGGCTGGATAAGACAGACAGTCTACTATATACTATTTTAGTGTCCAAACTACTAAAGGGCGGACTTTATAGCAAAATGCGCCTCTAAACACCTTTAGGATATTTTAAATAATAAAGAAAGCGCCTAAGCGACAGCAAAATGGCTAGTATAGTTAGGTATTTTACCCTAGTTTTAGGCAGTAAAGGTAATAGATATAGAGGATATAAGTAAATACTAGCCCTTTTAAAGCCTAGAGGACTAGTAAAAGAATAAGGGTAAAAGGATAAGAAAAGAAGGGGGTAGAGTAAGATTGTCCGTAAAGCGCGGCTAGTTGGCTTAATATGCAGACTTAAAGGCAGGTAGAAGGCGAGCCGCCAGCGCTCCGATGTCGGAACGCTGTTATCTCTCCAGCGCGGCCCGAGGTGGGGTTTTCTCTAAGTTAGAGTTTTTCCTATAGAAGGTATTAGCCTGCGTAGACCCATTAGGGGGACCGGGACGGGCGGTAAATTGAATTTATTATTAATAGATAAAGGTAATAGCAATTAAGGTTAAGGAAGTCCCTATTAAGGCATATAATAGTATTAAAGAAGTAGAGTGATATTACGCGTTATTATACCGCGTATATAAGATTATCTCTTTAGAACTAGAGGATGCTAGCGAAGAACTTACCTTATAAATAGCTATTAAAGCCGTTAATAATTCTGCTGGCCTAGATGGACTTATACCTATATTACTAGTCTTTAGCGCCTACCCTTAAATAACTAATAATTCTTTACTATTTCCCTCTATTATATAATAAGCTAAGGCTATTTATAAGGCAACGAAGGAAGTATAATATCTTTATGCTATATGCTAGGTTAATAACGCACTAGGAATAAGAAATGGCCTAAATACCTTAATTACGCTTAATCTACTACTATAGTCTAAGGTACGCATATAGCGTAAAAAGGGAGGGTAGTTAGGCCTATATTAACTTATTGCAATTAATAGTTAAACTTATATTATTTAGATGCCTTATAGACCTACTTAATTCCATTTAACTGTTATTAAGCCTTATTATAAAGATAATAGTTCTAAGCCTTTATAGGATGCCCTAAAAAAGAACTATAATTAATATGCTCTAGAAGGCGGCTATAATTCTAATATAATTATAGTAGAGGTGCCGTAACTATAACGCGGTAGAGGTCGCCTAAAAGGATTATAAAATCGCCAATATTTTATTAATTTTAAAGAGCAATTTATTACCGCTATTGATAATAAAGTTAAGTTATTAATGGCCTTTATAACAGCTAAGGAGGAAGCTAACTTTAAGCTCGCAAAATAGCTTTAAAAGGAAGGTTATATTATAACTCCTAGAGCTCCTTTCTAAGTATCTAATAAGTAGGAGATTAATAGTCTTATTATAAGAGGAGTCTTTAAATTTAAGAAGTATAACCCTACTAAGTTTAATAAAGTTTGTATTTTTAAGTTAAGAATAGTTAATAAGATTAAAGGCAAAGCTACTAACGCCTTATTTAAGAAATTAAGGCTTATTATCTAAGGTTATAATAATAATAGTAAGGAGGTAATTCTTACGCAATCTTTTATAATTTAACAAGCTAGTTAGCAAGTTATTATTACGCTAGCTCCCTTCTTAATAAAGAATAAAATAGCGGTTTATTTATAAAATATTACTTAAGCCTATACCTAATTAGAGACGCACCTTTAGCGCTTAATATTGGCATACCTTCTAGAGTAAATTCGCTACTAGTATCCTAAAGATATAATTATGGTTATGCTTAAGCTATTATATAGAATTATAGAGGTAAGAATTTACTAGTAGGCTACCTATAGCAAGCACTATAAAGAGAAGCTTTTAATAACTACTTCTATATTTAATTCCTACTTCCTTATTATAACTACGGGAACTCTATTTAGAATTATTAGCATATAAACTAATAATATAATTATTTTAGGAGATAACTAGTTCTTAGCTCTTAAAGAAGACGAGCTAGTAAAGGCAAATCTTATAGCAAAGCTAAAGGAAAGGCTTAATTTAATAACACTATTACTCTTTAATAAATGTATCCTCTCCTTAAATAAGGATTCTATTGCTTTACGCTAGAAGGGTTAAGGTAAGAAGATTAATATTATTAACGTTAATTCTCTAAAGTAAGGATATATAGAGTAACGCGCTTATAGAGCTTATATTGCTTTTATCTATTAATCTAAGGCTTTATTTAATCTCTCTATTACCGCTTAATATTAGAAACTAACTAAGAATAACGTTCTTGCCCTAAATAAGCGTCTTTCCTAGTAAATAAACTATCTTAATTAGGGACTACTTTATATGCCTACTAATCTCCCCACCGCTAAGCTTTTTATATTTGTTAATAGATTGTTTATAAATAATAAAGTTTTTAGCTCCTAGTTAGAATATAAGATTATTATTACGAATAAATCTACTAGAGAGAATAACTTTATAATCTATAGCAATCTTATCTATTAGAGCTTAACTAAGAGTAAGCGCATTACTTAAAGCGTTTTAGCGTTAGAGATATATAGAATAGTTAGCGGAGTTAATATAGCAATTGTAATTAGAACTACCCTAAAAATAATTATAAATTAACTCAAACTTCCCGTTATCCCTATAATCGTATATACCGACTTATACTCCCTCTATAAGTGTTTAGTTAAGCTTAATACTATAAAGGAGAAGCGCCTTATAATCGACATTATAGCACTTTATTAATTCTATAAACGGCGAGAACTCTTTAAGATTTAATAGATTAATGGTTAAGATAATTTAGTAGATATAATAATAAAGGCAAACCTAAATAAGGCTTTAGAAACGTTTGTTAATACAAATACTCTATATATATAAGTTAAAGGTTAGGTTAAAAGGGAGTAGGAGTATAATAATCTATAGACCCTAATTCTAACTAGCTAATTAGGATTTTCTATCCCTAAGATAGAAAATTGCTATTAGCTTGCTTATAACTAGCGCCTTAGCGGCCTAGATATAATATCTACCTATAACTCCTAAGTAAGAAAGCACTATATACTAAAAGGCAAATTTTAGAACAGTAAGACTTATATTGCAATAGCAATAGTAAATAAGGAGGGTTTATATTTATTACGCTAGTTAAGTAGTATTTGTATATAGATAGCAGCTATAAAAGAAGAGTTGCTAGTGTTAAGAATAAGGTAAGCGATTATTATATATCTCCGCGGCGCTAGCGTAGCGAGAAGCCCTAAGCTTCTCGCCCTCCCTTATTCTAATAATAAGTATATTAACTATTATTACTATAACCTACTTAAGTAGTCGTTATTAGTAAGTTACCCTATGTGACTAACAGGTATATTATAATAAACTTATTAAGGTGTTCTCTTAATATACTATTAATTTGTTTCTAGAACGTTACTAGTATATTTATTAACCTAAATTATATAACTAATAGTTTATATAGTCCTTTCTTTAACCTAAAAGCTGCTTTTATTTATCGCCTTCCTTAATTCTAATTTAATAGTGTAGTGGTGTAATATGGCCCCTGGATTTAATATCTAGATTAGGCATAGCTTTAAGAGAGCCTAGGCCTTCTATAAGTTATATAGATCGGTCTAGTGCCTTTAGAGTCTTCAATAACTAGGATAGGTATAACGGACATAGAATACACTCTTTTCTTCTCTTCTTACTAACTGCTTTTCTACTAATTTCTACTAACTAATTATAACCGACCAACAGACCTAACAGCACTATGACTTCCTATTTAAGAGGGACCGCGTATACTACTATATATGGCATTCCACATGGGGACGACAGTAAGCTCTTTAAATTAGAAGTCTAGCGCTATATATATAGGAGACGTATAGGAACGTGCTACAGCCATAGAAGGACTAAAAACTGTTAAGTTACTATTACCGGAAGCCGTTAAGTTACTAATAGGTGCGGAAATTGAGCACGGAACTACTAGCGACGTACGCGCAGGCACTACTATTATTAAGATAAGTTAATAATACTTTTGGAGATTGTTATCTAAGACTTATAGTAGACGGAATAGATAACTAGGAGTAGGAATGCAAGTATAGGGTACGGCAGGACGGAGGATAAAAGAGAGGGTTATAAGGCATTAAGACTAGTAGAAAGAAGTCTTTAATTTTTTATTTACTATATTTATAATGGTTTATACGATTCTTCTAGCATTTATATAAGCCTCCCTTAAATTTATAAGAGTAATAGTGATAGGACCGATAAAGGGAATACTAGGGATGCTAGGCCTATTTTATAATAACGGCGGAGAAGAAAGTAGGTAGCCTATTAACCTATAAAGTTTTTTTAACCTAGAGGATGCGGTACTAGATCTAACTCCTATAACGTCTAGAACTAATAACCTTTAGTAAAGAGAGGACAAGAACTAGGAGGTTAACTTACCTACTCTAGGAGAAACTGCTAGTCTATTGCCTTATAATAAACCACTAATAGAACGAGATAAAGTATATATTATAGCCTAACCTATACTAGCTTTGGGGACTCTAGGGATTTCTTACTTTACGGGATAAAATATATTGCAATTTATTAAACAATACGAGCGACTATATATTTAACACCGTGTTACAAACAATAAGAAGTATTAAGGACTTTTGGAATATTATAACTATTAGATAGGGACCTAGATCTAAAGTTTACCTAAGTTTATTATTAGTAAATAGACGGAACTTATAGGAAAGCTTTAGACAGACTACTAAGGAAGTAACTACTTTTAATAAGTTAAGACGGTAGAATTCTTAGAAGCGTATATACTATAGTATAGGAATAACCTATCTAGTAGTATACGCGAGTACTGCAGACAATTTACACTAATTTCCTAGAAGGTTACTAAAGCTAGTAATTTAGAAAACTGTAAATAAGGATACTGGTTTGCAAAAGGACTCCTATTTAAATATTAAAAATATACTATAACTAAAATAGGAGCTAGTCCGGATAGATAAGAGTCTTTTAACTTCCACCTGCTAAGGAGGGCTATAGAAGATAGGCTTAATTCGCATAAGGGCATAGACCACTTATTAATAATAAACCCTAAGGAGTAAGGTCTCCGTTAGCTAGTTAGACAATTCCGCAAGTAGTAGCCGGCTATATTAAACTAGAGAGATGCTGCTCTTTAGCCGCCTATAGTCTCTTAGCTAAATAAGTTGGTAAGTGCCCGTTAAATAACCTAAGAGATGGACCCTAAGCTAAAGAACCTTACTAGTTAACTCCGGAAGCTTAATCTTAGGACAGTTGAATTAGTAAGCGTTATATCTTTAATGCTATTCCTTTAATAGGATTTACTAAGACCTAATATAGTATATATAGCTCCTAAATAAGGCGTTAGTGCGTTAAGAATAAGCAGGTTTATAACCGGTAATAAATAATAACGGACTACTGCTGTCCTATAAGGGGGCGCTATAAGAGCGATATAAGCTAGGCCTAGGAAGGTATAGAGAACTAAGAAACTTTAGTATATACTAGATATAAGCTAAGACGTATTATAGATATAGAGGCCCTTATTATTTTATTAACTAATGCCTAAAGCTCTAAGAACTAGTTAGCTAGGGGTTCCTATATATAAACGAGAATAACTAAATCTATACTAAAATACGTTAGCGCCTAGGAAATCTACTCCCGTATTTACCGAGTAACTATTAAATTTAGTTCCTTAAAGACTGGCTAAGGTAAAATGCGAATATTAATCCTAATATAACGACGATAGGCATCTAACTAAATGCGTCCTTAGTAGAGCTTATAGAAAGCAATAGCGCTAAAAGTAAAGAAGAGCTTAGTAAGTCCTAGGAAGATATATATTAAGTAGAGTCGGTATACGTTAATTTAGTAGGAGCAGCAACCTAGTTGTAGCCTATAACACGGTTATACAATCTTAGAAAGCCGAGAGGAGATATAAGGGTAATAAAACCACCTTTAAAACTAACTAGTTCGTAACTGGCAATAGTTTAAAATATACAACTAGGAGAACATATCTAAATCGCACTATAACTATAGCGGTAGGCTCCCTAATTACTAGTAAATAATAAGGAGATTAACGAAATAGACTATACCGAATAGCTAAGAAGAGAAGTAGAGTAAGAAATAGAAGCAACCGTAACCGCTAAAATACCGCGACTAAAGCCGGTTAGGATAATAGATATACTAAAAGGGAACGTCCTAAGCCTAACCATAATGGCGGATAAGATCTTATTAAAAACTATTAAAGTTACTATTAGTAACTGCCTTATATATATACCTAAAGTCGTAAGGTTATTCTTTAAGCCTCTTCCGCTACCTCTTATAGAGCCTTACTAATAAAAGCAAGAGGGCGTTAAGGCATCTATATTATTGGCGTACCTAATATTTTATGCTGATTAAGCTGGCCTAATAACTGTAGAGGTAGACTAGATTAAATAGGAAGCAGGATTTACCTAGTTTTAATAATAATGTCTAAAGGTGGAAGCACAGATAGGAGATAAAAGGGTTAAGTGCTTAATTAACTTTAGAGCGGAGCTTAACCTTATTAAGGAAAGTATGGCTCTATAACACGGCTTACCGATATTAAGTCTGCCCCTATAGTTATAAGGCGTACGTCTAACGTTTGTAAATAGGACTTAGTCTAAGTTTATTAGATTAGTATATGTAGCCCCTATAGTTATAGGGGACGTCTTAATATCTATAACTTTTATTGCTATGGGAGAAATGTTATATAAGGTAATATTTAGTAAGCTATAGTTGGTAAGGGCTAGACTAGTAATATAGTAAACCGTAATAGGCTAGGTATCTTGCATTATTTAATTAAAAAATGGCGGAGTTAAAATAAGGTTCTTAACATCCTATAAGGACGTAATGTTCCTTAAACTAGATAAAGGAATTAGTATAGGTAGTAGTTTAGGAAACGTGTAACCGGTATAACCGCTAGGATTATATCTAGGGTTATTTATAACCCGGCGTATTAGAATAAGGAGGACGTTAAGGATAGAAAGGAGGGAAATAAGGTGCGACTTTAATAAGGACGTTTACTATTTTAGATATCCGCTAAATAGGGTAATTAATAGGAAGAAGAGTATAACGCTAAATAGAGAGAGCTTAATAATAAAACGTTAAAGGAAGTCTTAAAGAAGCACTTAGGAGGAAGGTAGAAGCTAGTATTTAAAGCGAAGGCTAAATCCCTTATATATTAAATATTAAAAATAATAAATCTATTTATAATGTAAATAAAAGGCTATAGGAGTAAGGCCTAATAGAACGCTATAAGTGTAGCAACTGCGTATAAACGAAAGGCAGAGAAAGTCCGTTTAGTTAATTTGTCAGCACTAAACAGAACGGTTATAGGAGGAATAATAAAGTGGTGAGAAGTGGCCTTGTGTTGGCAAAAGGCGTCTATTTAAGGGTTGCCCCTTAGTCTATATAATTATTTCCTTAAGCCGCGGTATACTAAGCTGGCCTATAGTATACGGCTAAAGCTAGAATAATTAGAGCGTGTAATTATAGGGAACCTCTAGCTAAGAGAACGAGAAATATTTAAGGCTATATTATTTAACTAAGAAGAGGCTCTAGTATAGAAGTTCTCTAAGATGGGTTGCGTTAGCAGAGACGTAACTTTACTATTAAAGATTAAGACTATACTGTATAAAGTATAGTAAGTGCTAAACTTCCCTATACTAAGAGCCCTATAAGGGGAAGTAATAAATATATTACGAGAATAACTAGCTTAAGGGACTCTAGAATATTGCGAAAGCCTATATAGGAATTTATAGTTTCTTATAAGTAAAAAGGAATATAAAAAGTACTGGTTAATTAATGTGGCGATAAATATTAACTGAGTAACTATTAGGGACGTAAATCTGCTGTTATATACTAATAAGTTTTCTAAGGAGTTTGCGGGGTATAAGGTTATATCTCTAGTTAACTTCTTTTTTAGATATAACTAATTAGAGCTAGATATAGAAAGTAGGAACCTAATAGCCTTTATAATACCTCTAGGACTTCTATAATAAACGACGGTACCTATAAAAGGAATAAATTCGGTAGCCTAGTTTATAAGGACAATTACTAAGATTCTAGAGCGATATATCCCACACTATATCTTACCGTTTCTGGATAATATTATAGTAAAAGGACTATAGATAATGTATAATGGAGAAGAGAGCCTTTTAAGCGTATGTAGATATATTCTGGAACACATTATATAGCTAGATAGAGTACTTGTAGATTTGGAACGAGCTAGGTATACAATCTTAGGTGTAAAGTCTCATTTCTATAAGAACGAGATTATAGTAGTTAGTTACCGCTATAATAGAAAGAGGCGATATCTAAAAGAGTTGAAAGTTGTAAAGATTATTTACTAAAGAGACTACGAAGACGTTATATCTGCCTAAGTATTTATAGGAGTTGTTATATATTACTAAATATAGGTAAAAGACTTTGTAATAAAGGTAGAGCCAATCTTCTAACTGCTATAAGTAAATGTTCCGTTTATATAGGGTATAGAGCAGATAGCCGCTATAAAGACTTTAAAGTATATAATTACTACCGCATCCGCGTTGGTTTAACTGGATTATAGTAAGGGGGCTAGGCTAATTGTTCTCGCTGTTAACGGATATAAGAATGGGTGGGGATGCGGTCTTATACAACTGGACATATAAGGTTATCGCCACCTATATTAATATAAGAGCGGCATCTGGTCTTAAGCGGAGCAGAAGTATAATTTAGGAAAGCTTAAATATCGGGCATTACTATATGTATTAAAGAAGTATTAAGTATACCTATACGGCGTCCGCTTTATAGTTAAGATGGATATAAATACCTTAGTTACGTAACTAAATTATACTGCTACGGATTTACTAGGAGCCTTAATAATATAATAGCTAGCATAGATCCAGTTATGGGACTTTAATATTAGGCATATACTAGGGAAGAAAAATAGCCTAGCTAATAGACTATTACGATGGCTAATAGATAGCAAACGACCTAATAAGCCGACTAAGGATATTAAAGAGTTTATTAACTGCGAGCTAAGTACTTTAGAATATACAGCTAGCCTAATTAAAATAGAGGTAGATCTACTACTGGAAGACTTATATTTAGGGGAGTCTTAGAAGATTATAAAATAGCTAGTAACATTATAACGTCTAGAAGAACTAAATACTAAAGAATTTAAAAAGTTTAAATGATATACGCTAAAATTCCTAGTACGTAATTAACAGCTCTTCCGCTAATAGTCGAAAAATGTACTAATATAAAGGGTAATTAATAACGAAAATACTTAGCAAGAGATTATTAAGAACCTTTATAATTAGAGTAG